>Ga0209292_1000344_pt1 | contig 62694 bp, 52 predicted proteins | sample GOMGulsemesocosm_2_FD_184634 | JGI IMG/M metagenome (GOLD analysis project Ga0209292, IMG submission 184634) | Methane-oxidizing microbial communities from mesocosms in the Gulf of Mexico - GOM9C Gulf of Mexico (SPAdes) (version 2) | ecosystem: Environmental > Aquatic > Marine > Cold seeps... | reverse complement strand
TGCTGAGAACAGGACAGCGATCAAGAGTTATACGTGTGAAGGTAAGTATTTGATATCCAACTACTTAATGGGTAAGTAATTGGTAGGACTACCCAGATTCGAACTGGGGACCTCTACCATGTCAAGGTAGCGCTCTAACCAACTGAGCTATAGTCCTATATAATTTCTTCTCCCTTGCGAGTGAAGATGTTGCGTATATTACAGGCTTATTTTTCTTATGCAACAATAGAAAGCAATTTTAAAGTAATAATTTGTAAGTAATAAAATATTGATTGATTAACATACTGCCCACTCATTTCCATCTTACTTGAGCTACTTTACAACACTCTATCAGAGCAAAAAACGGTGGATGTAAAAAGTAAAAATAAATAGTATTCGGCACTCAGAGAGAGTGCTCCACTTCCTTCCTTCTGTGTAACTAAAATTTAAAGAGAGTTATAGATAATAAACTCACCACCAAGACCAAGAAAAAATCAAAGGCACAAGAACTATTAATTTTTTCAATCATCAACGCAGTCCTGCCCGGCGTTCTGTCCTGTCACTCCTGTGACGTCCCTCTTCCATTCTACTTTCGGTATTGCTTTCGTGATTATCTCCCGGGTGGTCACGCTTACTATCTATATCCGCTGCGGGATCAGGGCTATCAGTGGCACCTCTCAAGGTATCTAGCTTTTTATGATAGGAGTCATGAGTGGGTGCAATTGTTCGCTGGTCTGCTTCTTTTTTGGAGCCAGTCCTGTCGGGCTGAACTGGTTTGTAAACACCTTCCATTGCTGCTTTAGGAACCCCCTGAGACTCTAGCATATTCTTTTTACCTTGCCTTTGAATATCTAAAACTTGAAATCGGCTATTGACGTTTGGCGAGGTTTGGATTTTGGGGCCATACGGCCCTGAGTCTTCACGCCGGTCTGTACTTCTCTCAATCGAAATAAGCTCGACTCTTGGTCGTGACATCAATGGCATCACAGTGCTGGCCCGTATCACCGAAAGGCTATCTGCTGAGTTGGCACTGGGCAGTTGAGCGCGAAGCACAACAAAGTCTTTCGCGCTAAAGCGGTTATCTGGCAATGTAAGATTGATGCCCGCAATACTAAAACCGGCCTGAGCACGGCTAAGCTGTCCACGCAGTAATACTGTAGCCTGTTCTTTATCATTGTTTGAGGCTGCACTGATATAACTGGCATAGATATATTGTTTTTCATCTCGCAAACCCGCCACCTGCAACCAATCACCCACATTAGGCAAGGTTGCACCAGCCAAGTTGTTGATGGTGGCGCTATGCAACTTTATTTGTTGACCCAAAATAGTAAACTGTTTAGCTGCGGAATCTACCGCTGATACAGGCCCTACCACTGCATTGATAAGCTCTATACTATCAGCCACTAGCAACCCATTAATACGCGCCGCGGTCAAAACTGCGCGCTGGCCCAAATGTAATTGCTCAACGGTGACCGCACGACCATCCAGTGTCACTGGGGTATTTTCAGTGTAGTGAATGCGAAGCCCGTTAATCCAGATACTACCAAAGGCACTAATCGTCCCCAATACACCGATTTTTTCGCCTTCCTCTAACTGCGCCAACCACTGTTGACGTCGACCGCTGCCGCCGATACCGCGCTCATCGACTAACGCTTGTACTTGATGGCGATTTTGTTGTGGATTCAACGGATCCCACCGCCCAGAACCACCTATGCCACTTTCGCCATTCAATACTTGCAACGACTCAGCGCTAATCGGGTCACGCCGTCCTGAGCCACCCATTCCGCGCTCATCGACGACTTGCTCGGTCGTTGCATCAAGATTGCTTGGCGAATTCACATTCTGCTGGCTACAACCGACTAACAGCGTCAGTAGCAAAGCATAGGTCAATCGGCGACGGTTACTCATGGGGAAGTTTTATCCTCTTCTGCCTGATAAAAATAACAGCCAAAAGTCATGCGCTGATTTGCATCTGGATTGTTTTGATCAGCGTTGGCTAGTCGCAATGCCTCTGCATTGATCTGTTGCAACTGTTGCATCGCCAGCTCTTGACTCAATAGGCGCAGCTCCGCCACTGACTGAGCCGAGAGTCCATCGTAAAAGACTGCCCGTTCTAGAAATTTATCATTGCTGTGTGGGAGTAAGTTTTGCACGCCACAAGCCATGTGGTCACGCATATTTCTGGCAAAAAAGTGCACTCGTTGATCAAAATCTTCTTCAGCGAGAAAGCTTTGGGTATCTAATACCACCTCACCTGTCTCATTTAAACAAATCATATTAGTGCGCAGCCATTCATCAAGCAGCGCGCGCGGTCTAATATCTTTGTTAATGGAGGACACTAACTGCTCAAAGCTGGGCTTACCTGAACCATCATTGAGCCGCTGCAGTGGTGCTGGCTGACCCTGAGCATCAAGATACAGCGGATCACCCAGCCAACAACCAAGCACGCGGGCGCTGAGCGATGCATCAGCGCTAATAGGACTCTCACTTGATGGCTGTTCCATGATGCGTTTAACGTCTTTGCGGTGCACACCGCTAAGCAAACTTATACGGCTGAGTGTCTGAGCTTTTCCATCAATTGGGATGTCTCGGTTTGCCACTTCAACAAACAAATTTTTCAATTGCAGACACAGCTGCGGGTACGTAATCCCGTATTCAATCGACAACCGCACTAGCGGTCTCAATAACGTGTTTATGGCCTTGGCGAGCAACTGGCTAAGGTTATCCATGTAAATATTTCATCGGTATGACTTCCAAGTGCGCCTTGCGCGAATAGCACTAAGGGTAACGAGATAGATAAAAAAGTCTATAAAAACTTTACGTGGGAATAAATCCCGCTTATTATAGCTCATAATGTGGGAAATTATCACACATTAACAACATTAATCTCCATATCGAGGATCTAATGATGAGTAAAGCAATGATGAAAGGTAAAGGGCATGATAAAGGGGCGCACATTAGACCTGAGCCTGAAGACCTCACCCAAACTTCAGAAGTCAATGCAGATGGCAGCGTATTGGTCACCACCAGTTTCACTGGACGAGATGGTGAGGAACAAAGTCGCTCGTTCACTATCGCCGATAATGACAGCGGTGGCGTGGTCATTAACACAGCCAATACCGACGATAGTCGCTCAAAGTCGGTCACTTTCAGTGAAGATGCTGACGATGGTGGCATCGATATAGATATCAGCTGTTTAACCGAAGAGGGTGAAACCAAGAGTCGCCATATCGAATTGGATATGAACGATGACGGCACCATAGCAATGGCCGTTACTTTTACTCGAGAGGGTGAGGAAATAACCCATAGCCACGACATTGAAGTCGCGAAATTACTGGGCGAAGAAGGAGAGGAGTTAACGATGGCAGAAGTCGTTGAGAGCTATCTAGAGCGTCATCATATTGATGATTCTAGTATTGATTTAACCGGGATCAATAATTTAACCAGCGATGCTGACAGTATGTTTATCTAGTACTATTTTTAGTACATATTTACTATATTGGCAGTTGGCCTCGTTAGCGGGAAATTATTCTGTGCGTTCAATGATATCCAACTGCCAAATTTAGGATAAATAGCTTTCTTGCGTAGCAATTTATGCATAAAATCTAAGGCTATAAGCAACCTTAGATATCAGTCTGCATAAGTGAGAAAAATAGTGTTTACCGGAATTATACAAAGTATTGCGACTATCGATACTATCAGCGACAACCAAGGTGTACGTACTTTTGAAATCGAGTTCCAAACCGGTTTTTGTAAAAATTTAGAGATTGGTGCCAGTGTCTCGGTCGATGGTGTTTGCCTAACCGTGACCACCTTACTCACGCCGACACGCGCTTCTTTTGATGTGATGCTGCAAAGTTTATTAGTCACCACCTTGAGTGAATACAAAGCGGGCGAGCAAGTCAATGTTGAGCGCGCGGCAAAAGACGGCGCAGAAATTGGCGGCCATCCACTGTCTGGTCACATTGATTTTCACGCACCGGTAGCAGACATTGAACTGATGCAAGATAACTACCGTTTGCGTATTTGCGTGAGCAAAGAGTGGCAGCGCTATATATTCCCCAAAGGTTATATTGCTATTAACGGCGCCAGCTTAACCATCGCCAATGTCGATAAAAAAGCTGGCTGGTTTGAGATCTGGCTAATCCCCGAAACCTTGCGCATGACGGTGTTCAAAAACAAAGCAGTAGGCCAACATCTCAATATAGAAATAGAGAGAGGCACTCAAGTGATTGTTGATACGGTTCGCGACACACTAGAGGACAATCTCGGTAAACTCTATCCGCTATTTGAAAAACTGCTCGAGCAGCAAGGGATGGATGTAAACGCCTTAGCTTCAACCATTTCAACCGATAAAAAATAGCAATAACCCGTGAGTTGCATGGAAGATCTCAACAAACAAATCGCCCTAAAATTCGACCAGTACCCACCAGAGGCTAAAAGCGCACTACTAGCGTTAAGAGCCATCATTCTAGAAGTGGCTGCTAAAGAGGTCACTGGACTGTCAGAATCGCTTAAATGGGGTCAGCCTAGTTACGCAGCCAAGAGAGGAAGCCCCATCAGAATAGATTGGAGCGAGAAAAATCCAGATCAATATCGTCTCTACTTTATCTGCCATACAAGTTTAATAGCGACCTTTAAAGAGCTCTACCCCGATACTTTCCACTACGAAGGCAATCGAGCGATTGTCTTTACTATCGGACAAGACATTCCCAACCAAGCTTTGACTCATTGTCTTTCGCTAGCACTTAACTACCACAAGCTGAAACACATACCTCTACTCGGTGGATAACATGCACTTGATAAATAAATTGCAAACATCTTTATTAGCGGATGACCTCCACTGTGTTGATAGCATCGCCCAGTGGTATTACGATCAATGGTTAAAACACAGATCAAATTTCACTTTATCGAAAGTGAAAGCGAGCGTTGCTCTGTCTACCAGTCGTTTAGGTCCACCGCTGATTGTCCTGGCAAAGGTAGATGATGAGCTGGCAGGAGCAGCCCAGCTAAAAATTCGGGAAATGAGTATTTATCCCCAATTTGAGCACTGGGTGGGCGGCGTTTATGTCGACAGTCGCTTTCGCGACTTTGGTATTGCAGCAAAGTTAGTACAGGAGGTTATTGTGCAAGCTAAAAGGGCCGGCATCACAACCTTGTATCTACAAACCGAAAATCACAGTGGCGGTCTCTATAAAAAGCTAGGTTTTTGCCCCATCGAAAAAGTAGTTTACGAAGGTCACGAGGTGCTTGTCATGAAGTACCAACTCATTTAACAGTAACATGTTAAACGAACACATTAAATTTCAGAACATACACTCACGTTTAACGTTGGCATTATAATCTAGATTTGATTGATTTAATTTTGTTAACACTCATCCCCTGATAAGCACTGGCATCACCGGCGTTGATGATCACGCTATCGCCGTATTGATTATTAAACCCAGGATCCGCCTGCCCTTGCTTTATAAACTGTACTTGTGTGAATACAAACTGATGAAAATCAGCTATCGGCACATCAATTAAATAACCACCTTCTAGAAAGAAAGCGGTATGCGACATATAAAACTTCAAATAGCCCGGCGATTGCTGGGCAGCCTTAACAACATCTTTTGTTTTTGACATTTTTTATTTCCTTGGTTAATTTATTTGCGATGAATTAGTGCAGCTAAATCATCAAGGCTAATTATACATTCAGTTTATATTAAGCTATATCAAATCATCAAGGTTGTATTTACACTCTTAACAATCAGAATTTGGCAAAAATGGCTAACAGCCAAAACACCTCGACAGCAACAATATTAACTACAGGGCCCTACCCTAGCGCTCACTCTTTCACAACTTTGATTGACGCTGATAATAAATCCGATTTAGAAAAAATTTGTACAGCAAAAATTGCTAAAAATAACTCAATACTGACTGACGTTTTTTTGTATAATGGCGCCATTATTTTTCGGCAGTTACTCACTGCCCCTTTACCGAGAAAGAATCAAGAAAATGGCCGTTTTAGAAATTTTAGTAGCTCCGCACCCAAAACTTAAAGTTAAAGCTAAAGAAGTCACTGATATTACTAGTGTTCAGCAGCTAATCGATGACCTTTTAGAGACTATGTACGATACCGATGACGGCATTGGATTAGCTGCAACCCAGGTCGGCAGTGCTGATGCGGTTGTTGTGATCGATATTTCTGAGGAGCGCAACGACCCGTTGATCCTTATCAACCCCAAAGTTGAAAGCGGCGAGAATATTGAAAAAGGTCAAGAGGGCTGTCTTTCAATTCCCGGTTATTATGCCGATGTAGAGCGTTATACCAGCGTTGTTGTGACAGCTTTAGATAGAAAAGGCAACCCGATTAAAATTGAGAATGATGAATTTCTGGCGATTGCCATGCAGCATGAAATTGACCACTTAAAGGGGAAATTATTTATAGATTACCTCTCGCCATTAAAAAAGAAGATGGCACTGAAGAAAGTTAAAAAATTTATCGCTTAATATTAGCACCAGCACAGCCAATCTAGGGCTAATGATTAATACCCCAGCAGATTGATACCCACCAGCGCCTCTAACAAAGGCGCTCTGGTTAACATCAGATGACACAGCAACAAAACTGCTCAGATCTTTGTCCAACCAAACTCCCGACGACACAACCTTCTCTCAAGCTTGCTTTAACAAACTTAATAAATCGCTAGGGCTTACCCAATGGGTGGTAAATAAAAACTAAGATACTAACTATTACTGGCGTAACCGGACTAATAAGTTACAGGCAGATATCTCAATAAAAAGACTCAGTGTAAGCCCGCAGTCTCTATCGAGACGATACATAAGCATGGGAACTTTCTAATAACTTTTGCTGCTAAAAAATTTACTCCCAGTGGATAGGGAGTAAATTCTGTATGGCTGAGGGCAGCGCCCGATTGATCGCTTTTAAACTTTAAATTTGTTTAAAATTGAGTTTAATTCCACGACTGAATTAGCTGATTGCAAGCTCACCTGCGCGCTTTTTTCCGTTAATTCCGAGCTGTGCTGGCTCAGTGAATAAACCGTGGTTATTTTTTCACTGACCTGATTGGTCACTTGAGACTGTTCACTACAGGCAGCAGCAACCGAAGAAATCACTTGATTGAGCTCATCGATGGATTTTTCTATTTCATTAAAGCTGCCCTGAGTATCAGTCACGTGGCCTTTGTTGACTTCTGCACTGGTTAAGCTTTTATCGATTAAGAGCACGGCTTTCTCAGTCTCACTCTGTAGCTTTTGAATAATTTCTTCAATTTCTAGCACGGATATTTTTGTACGACTTGCCAGTGATCTCACCTCATCGGCAACCACTGCAAAACCTCGACCGGCATCTCCTGCCCTTGCTGCTTCGATCGCCGCGTTTAACGCTAATAAATTAGTTTGCTCACTCATTCCTTTAATGACTTCAACCACTCCACCAATAGAATCTGCCTCTTTGGCGAGCTGACCTATCACACTATGAGTGTCCGTGATATCACCATGCAAGCTCTCCACTGAGGAGACACTTGATAGCGAGGATTGCTGTCCACTCATCACTGATTTAGTGGCTAGCTCAACGATATTGGAGGATGAATCTGTATCTTTAGATATATCTAGCGCACTTGCCGAGAGTTGTTCAATTGAGACCGATATAGAGTTTGTTTCAGCAAGCTGCTGTTCCAATGCCGATTTAGACTCATTCGCCATCTCCACATTGGTACTGGCAAATTCATCAACTTCTTTGGATGAGCGCTGGGAGTTGGCAATCAAGCTTTGGATTTGCTCAATAAAGCCATTAAAACTTTGTGCCAGCTGACCAATTTCATCTTTTGAATTGAGTTCGACTCGCTTAGTTAAGTCCCCATCCCCCTCGCTTATATCTTTCAATCTCGCCAGCAGTTCTTTAAGACCACTGGTAATATTATTGGCGACAAACATAATAATAATAATATTTGCGATGATAATCGCCAGTATCACTAATAAACCATTAGTACGTAATTGCGATACTGTATTTAAGGTTTGCGCTGCATCGGCATCTAAACTTTTCCATTGGCCCAGTATTTGATTAAGCATCTTCTCGTTGATCGCAGTTGTCTGCGCGGCAATCACTGTATTGACCTTCGCAATATCTTGTTTGACTTGCACTATTGCCTGATATTGCTGCTCGAGTAATTCACTTAACTTACGCAGCTCTTTGATCGGTACTCCTTTTTTTCTTGAGGCGATCTTTTTCATTTCTGTTAGCTGGTAATAAATACCGAGCACTTCCATTTCAGAGCGCTCTAGCAAGGTCTGTGAATCGGTACTCATATACAGATTAAAGTAAGCTCTGGAGGCTAATAATTTTTGCGTTAATCTCGAGGTAATCGAGACCAATACTGAATCGCTGTCTTTAATGGCATATTCCGTCAAATCCGCCGACATTTTCTCCACTTTAGGCCCAAAATCATTATTAATGGAGGTGGCAACTGCATTTTTCTTATCCACCAGCGGAAATAACTTACGGCTAATATCTTGGCTCAATTTGACATTGTCAGCGCTCAACTCATCTAGCAAGACAATTTGCTGCTCTGAAGCACTGACTTTTGCGCCCGCTAACAACTGATCAAATTCCAACACCAACTCATTCAGACGCGCTTTGAGTGCAGGGTCACTTTTTAGCTGATAATCTTTTTGGATTTGATCGCGAATGGTAATGTTATTCACCATCTTCAAAGAGGTACCATTTTCTGCCTGGTCCTGAATATAGGTTTTCAAAGCAGAAGTACTGTTGGTTGTCTGGGTTAAATTGTAATAAAAATAGCCACTAAAACCCAATAAAAAGATAAGGACTAGCAGGTTGCCCAGTGCCAATTTAGCCTTAATTGTTAAATTATTTAACATTGATGAAACCTCTATTATAATAAAAACTCAACCGCTTTATTCAAACGTACTACTTGTGCATAAACATCATTGATACTGATATTGGACGCGGGCTGTTCAACTTTTGCGATAGGCGAAATCTTCAGTTTAAGTGCAATTCGGGTTAAATCGGCAATCACACTACCCGCCGTATCAAATGCATCTCCTGCTAGAACGTCTCCCGCTGGGAAAGCGGGAACAAACAATGGCTTAAGTTTAAGTTTCCTCTCTAACTTGGCGACCTTATACAATAATTTATACAGTGAGATGGTAACGTCCACCGCTTTTTTGCCACTCACGCTTTGCACTGTTGCAAATTCGATTGGTTTATTCATACGCTTGGCAATATCAATAAGCCCAGACTCAATCATCAGTGTACTGTGTAAAACATCACGTGCAGTAGTCGGCTCAACTAAGGCATCCATTAAGTACGAGGCTTGCCAAATTTTCTCATACAGATCTGACGCCGTTTTACTCGAGGTGTCTTCTTTCACTGGCTGCGCTTTCAAGTTCAACTGGCTATTAATTTTACGCAGCTCGGATAAGGCCAACTCGACTAACGCTAGAATGTGCTTAGAGCGCACTCTTTTTTTAGGCAGTGCCGGTACACTTAGCGCTGGAAGTTGCTTTTCACGCTGAAATTTTTGAATTTTATTCAGTAATTCGATTGCTTTGGTATAAGCATGTACCGTGGTTTTTCCCACTTGAAACCCCGGCACTCTGCTAGTTGCATCAGGAGAGTAATGCGCTTTTAATACATCAATTTCAGCTACTGCCGTACGCACTTGATGATGCACATCACCTAGCGATAACGCGTGCACTGAAAACGACAATTGCAATAGGCACAATGCAACAAAAGAAACATTAAAAAATTTCATATAAACCTCTAACGATAGAAACTCAAAAACATAGCATTAGATTATCACTATTATTATTAGCTGAGTATCTGTTAACCGGGGTACTTAATTCACTATAAGCATTATTATTTTTTCATATTGGATACTCACAAATTTCATATTGCATGTCAACAACTTAAAAATCTCTTATTAATCATGTATTAAGACTATGTTTTAAAGATGCTTAAAAAAGCTTACGAATAGCAATAGACGTCATTTACGCTGTTTGAAATATAAGGCAAAGGACTACCCATCATTTATTGATAGATATCAATGAGAAGTAAAATAATCAGAGATTTTCTTCAGGTACAAAAAGTGTTTTTGCATTTGCTTTTCCACTGTTGGGTTTAGTTTCAGCAGTGCAATAGCAGTGTCAAAGCGACACCGCCAATGTCATTAATATTTATCGATCCACATCCAGTAAAAGTCTTGCTAGGACTGTATAGCAATAGTAAATTTAGTTTTAAGGCAGACAATGATCTTCAAAAAAATCACTTTGACAGCCCAATAACCACTTTATCTTGCTCATCGGTGAGGTACAATTTTTGACCATCAACTAGAAAGTGCTCCACTAAAGGAATATTTTTCATAAAGGCATTAGCAGCATCCGCTTGATCGCCCGGACATATCATTTTTGTCGTTGTCAGTTGAGTAAGATTTAAATGATCACCATAAGGACTGTAACTAGCCATCACATTATTACAGCCATTATTGCCTGTCACACTCCCCTGCTCTGAGAACGTTAATGCAGCAGTTTCAACATTTATCAGCTGCCCTTTAATATCTGTAATCTTCCATGATCCAACCAGCGCATCTGGTTGTTTTGTAACAGAGTTAACGCAGCCACTAACCACTACAGAGGCGAGTAATACTGCTAAAATTTTTGAAGCGCTAAGGTGCATGCTGTTTCCTATAAATTGATATTGAATAGTTTTTGAGTATATCAATTTTAAAGCCGCGGCGTACCTTAAACAGATAACGGCCAAGCTATTATCGATAATATTGTAAACAATCGGCAATCGAGTCACTTTCAATTTGCTGATAAAGTGAAAATTCATCGGCAACACTCGCCCCTAGATCTTGCTCAAACTGTTGTTGATTTGGATTTTGGGAGAAATCTTGCTCCCCTTGCTCTCCCAAATTGGACTGGAAGATACCCGCTGCACTGACCGGCAAAAAATCTTCGTAAGTAATAGGATCTATTCTCACCAAACCCTGTTCTAACAATTGCTCTATAGTTGAGTTGGCAGTGGATTCCTTTACACCTTCGCACACAGAATATTTAAAATACCCCAACTGCTGCTGCTGCATCTGTAGGTAATCATCGGGAAACTTGGAAAACACTGCGGCTATTTGGGCTGTATATTGATTGAGGTTTGAACCATCATTCAAAGGCCTAGCCAGCGACCTTGTCTCATTGAGCAGTTCATCATAGAGACCTCTGCCTTTTGCTGTTAATGCACAGCCTCGCTGCTCAATTTCACCAAATCGCGCTGCATGGGTAAACTCATTGGACTGTTGCTCACCATTAATAAAAGTAACGGGCTCTTTAATTGCCAGAAAAGCCGTTTGACGCAAAAGAATAGGACATTTTCTTCTCGGCGGCCCCTCAATGACCGCTTTAGCGGTAGCACCCGTCGTATGAATTAATCCTTGCACTTCATCTATATCAAGCGCTCGGGGTGTCAAATGATTGATGTGCGGCCCTTTAAATGAGACCACATCGGCAACAAGCGGGTGAGCAGCAAGCAATTGTGAATAGAGATCACTACTAATAGCAGCTTCACTGTGCCAGCGGAATACGCTGACAATGGCCGCCACAAATATCTCACTTTGCTCTGCGCTTAGGCCCGCGTTATCTTCAGCCAGAGTCACCATCTCTCGCACTTTAGTGCCAAATATATCGCGTCGCTGTAATATATCTTGTGCTTGGTTGCGCAAATTTTCATCTTCAATCAGTTCCAATCTGAGCAGTGAGGTGAAAACTCTAAAGGGGTTATTGCGCACTGATTCACCCGCTATTGGACGAAACGCGGTTGAATGCACTGGCACATTAGCGACCGATAAATCGTAATAGCCAACGGGGTACATGCCCATAATTGCAAATATTCGCCGCATCATAGCCAGTTCACTGGCTTTACCTAGCCTTATTGCCCCGTGCCTTTGCTCAGACAAATCTGCTATATTCTCGACTTGCTTAAGGTGCTCAACAAGTGCCGTCTCATTCTCTAAAAAGTTATTATTAGATTCGATGACTAAATCTAATAACGCTCCGTACGCGGGAACTTCTTTGCGGTACATATTAGACATCGCGCTGGAAAATTTTTTCCGAATTTGGTCTTTAGATACTTTTGTGACAGTTTGGCTTGCAGGGGAATTACTCATCGCTATACACTCTCAGTTGTTCTCTATACATTCAATTTGATGCGTTTTTGTAATAATATATGAAGAATTATTGGAATTATATTGATAAATACCGATGAGTTAATGAAAATTACACATGAACTTACCTAAAAAACAAATCCCTAGCTTTCAAAATTTACAAAGCTTTATTGCAGCTGCTAAACACAATAGCTTTACTCAGGCTGCAATCGAGTTACATTTAACGCAAAGTGCCATCAGTCGCCAGATAAAAGAGCTGGAAAGCCAACTTGGGCTTTCACTATTTACCAGGGTAAGACAGCGCGTAGTACTCACCGATACCGGGACGCGATTTCTAGAAGATGCCAAACTCATACTGCTGACGACTGAAAATGCCATGCTTAAAGCGATGACTCTGGGCGAGAAACAAGCGCTTAATATTGCCGCACTACCCACTTTCACCAACCGCTGGATTATCCCCAAACTACAGAGCTTTATCGACCAAAACCCCAATCTTGCTCTGAGTTTCATCACTAAGATAAAGCCTTTTGATTTTACTAGCCAAAGTGCTGATGCCGCGATTCATTTTGGACAACCTAACTGGCCCAACGCGCGCTGCTACTTGATATCAAAAGAGCAACTGGTACCGGTCGCCAGCAGAAACTACCTCGCCCAGCATCCAATCCATCAACTCAATGATTTACAACAATGTAATTTATTACAGTTATCCAGCAGGCTAGGAAGCTGGAAATTGTGGTTCGAACAGAACCAGCTAGACATCAGCTTTAATAACCACCTCAGTTTTGATCAATTCTCGATGATTATTGATGCGCTTAAAGCGGATTTAGGGATCGCCTTACTCCCTAAGTACTTTATCGATCAAGAGCTGCTACAAGGTTCTGTAATAGCACTGGCAGAGCCCATATTTACCCAAGATAGCTATTACTTAGTTATCCCAGATGATAAAGCGGAGAACTTACAAGTAAGGTTATTTAAAGACTGGATACTTTCATTTGCAGAACTGAAATAGCTAGTATTTAGCTGCTTAAGCTATACAACAATGGTCATTTATAGTACCCACAGGCGCTATCATGAGGATTTGGCAAGTTGTGCAGGAAAATAAGGAAAGCCGTTTAAGGAGAATAATCTAAGCAACGGAACTAAGTGCTTAACAGAGATGAATCAAGCGACGCCTATTTCATCTCTATAAGGTCAATACTAATCACCATCATTGACGGCCGTCAGATTGACACTCTTAAGAAACCTCATTTTCTAAAGCAGTCACTTGATCGACATATTCGCGCATGGCGCTTTCACGGGCTAGTCCCTGAAGTTTTTCCCATGCCATGTATTTTGCGAGGGCAATCATTTCTAACATTCCCGGTTTATCACCACTGATGTCGCCTTTAGTCGCCTGCTTATAGAGCGCGTACATTTTCAACTTTAACTGATTTGAAAGCTGTTTTCCCGCTGATGAATTTTGTACATAATCAACACTCTTTTGAAAATCAATTGTTAACTGTTCCACCGAACTCTCCTCTTTTTATTAGGATTAACACCCTAGCAGGTTCATATTGAAAATCAGTATTTAATTTGTAAGTCGATTGCTACTTTACTAGAAATCAGCCCTCAGTATTATAAAGGTATACTTAAGACGCAAACACTCTCCAGACAGACTTTGCTAGGGCTTGCTCCACACAGCGTATTCGTTGCCAGTGGGATCAGAGAAGTGAAAGCGCCGGCCTCCTGGAAAATTAAAAATGGCTTGCAAAATATGACCACCTTGAGCAATCACTTTTTCGCTGGTTTGTTCTAGATCATCTGAATACAAGACGACTAATACACTGCCGTTTTTGGTACTGACCATTTTTTCACTGCTAAAGAAACCGCCATCTAAACTAGCGTTATCGATACTGGCATATTCAGGCCCGTAATCGGTGAATCGCCAATCAAACACCTCGGCAAAGAATTTTTTACTCACGCTAATATCTCGTGTTGGAATTTCGACGTAATTTATTTTGTGATGATCGGACATACACAACTCCCTGTCGTTTAATATTCACTGTTTACCATTGTAAGCTCAAACCAGCGAGAACCTGATAGCCTCGCCCGTACTGGGCGATGAAAACTAGACCAAGTCTCTAGCAATATTGTGTTATGCTACGCGCGCGATTTAACTTAACACAATTTTTAAAAATAGGCCGCTAGATGCAAACAAAACTGACAATTACTTCACCTGATGACTGGCACTTACACTTACGCAGCGCAGAAATACTGACGAAAGTACTACCCTACACCAGCCGCCATTTTCAGCGCGCTATTGTCATGCCTAATTTGCAGCCACCCGTGATGACATCACATGATGCCAACCTCTACCGTCAGGAAATTGAGTCAGCGATCCCCAGCGAGCATAACTTCACTCCACTGATGGTACTTTACCTCACCGAGCAAACAGATCCTCAAGATGTAAAAAAAGGATTTTTGGCCGGCGAATTAACTGCTGTTAAATTATATCCAGCAGGCGCCACCACAAACTCAGATGCTGGTGTTAAAGATATAGAGAAAATCTATCCTGTATTAGAAGTAATGCAAGAGATCGGCATGCCATTTTTAGTCCATGGCGAAGTGGTCGATGCAGATATTGATATCTTTGATCGCGAAGCAGTATTTATTGACCAAAAGCTCATTCCAATTCGTCAACAATTCCCTCATTTAAAGATTGTGTTTGAACATATAACCACCAAAGAAGGCGTTGACTACGTAGCATCTTGCGATAAAAACACTGGGGCGACAGTAACCACGCACCACTTAGTGATTAATCGAAATGCGATGTTAGTCGGAGGAATACAACCGCACTACTATTGCCTACCAGTGGCTAAGCGGGAGCTACACCGGCTAGCCTTAGTTAAAGCGGTGACTAGCGGCGATTCACGTTTCTTCTTAGGCACCGATTCCGCGCCACATTTGGCCCACTTTAAAGAGGCCGAGTGCGGCTGTGCCGGTGTCTTCAACGTTGCCAATACGATGCCAATTTTGGCGCAAGTCTTTGAGCGCGAAAACCAGCTGGATAACTTAGAGAAGTTCACTTCATTAAATGGCCCTAAGTTTTACAACCTTCCTGTTAACACTTCAAAAATGACATTAATTCGTTCAGAGCAAGCGCAACCAATCCCAGCTGACGTTGTCACAGATAGCGGATCGATTAAAGTATTCGACCCCAAAATGCCGATTCACTGGCAAGTAGCGTTATAAATCAACTCGAGCGTAAATACTCCTAAAGGTTTATTTACGCTCTCTTGCTGAATGATAAATTTTTTTTTAATCAGTGATTACATTTTGCATAAACTTTGAAATTACAACGATGACAAAAAGCCCACACATGTAATAGATGCAAATAATGTCGTCAATGCACAGCAACCTATAAGTACTCTAAAACCTTAGATTGAAACCTTAAATAGCCAATATTGTTAGTACTGTTATATAGATGTTCATCGCCGCTTAACTCACACATCATGGATAGAAAATGTCATTGAAAACAACTGTCACTCTCGCCTGCTTGATTTTTTTAATGAACAGCTATAGCAACGCTCAACAGATAATCACCAGCCCTAACGATACACGCTCATATAAAAGCATTACTTTAGCCAATGAGCTACAAGTCTTACTGATCTCTGACCCAAGTACTGATAAAGCCGCCGCTTCTTTAAATATCGATGTAGGCTCAGCAAGCAACCCGGTTGACCGCCCAGGACTAGCCCACTTTTTAGAGCATATGCTTTTTCTGGGTACCAAAAAATACCCGGATGCCAATGATTATGCTAATTTCATTAGCGCTAATGGAGGCACGCATAACGCTTTTACCGCCCGAGACAATACCAACTACTTTTTTGATATCAAGCCCGATGCGCTTCCCCAAGCGCTCGATCGTTTTTCGCAGTTTTTTATTACGCCATTATTCACCCCCGACTACGTACAAAGAGAGCGACAAGCAGTACATTCAGAGTATCAATCTCAACTTAACGATGACGGCCAACGCAACCATCACGCCTTTAAGCAAATCGTTAACCCACAACACCCCGACCGACGTTTTAATGTTGGCTCCCAAAGCACTCTCGCGGATACTGAAAAGCGTCAAGTACGTGATGACCTGATAGCTTTTCATAAAAAGTATTACTCTGCTAATCGTATGACACTGGTTGTACTAGGGGCGCAATCTCTGCCGCTTTTAGAGAAATTAGTGTTAGAGAAGTTTTCTGCGATTAGCAACAATAGCGTTGCCAAGCCTGTCATTCGCGTACCTAAAATTGAGCAAAAACGCCTTCCATTAATGCTCAAAGTTAAATCCATTAAAGATATTAGAGTACTCTCGCTGAGTTTTATAACACCACCACAACGCGAGTTTTATCAATTGAAACCGCTGCAATATCTCGGCTCACTGATTGGTTATGAAGGCGATGGCAGTTTACTGGCCTATCTCAAGAAACAGGGATACGCCAATGCTTTAAGCACCTCATCCCACCAGGAATCTTCATTAGAATCATACTTTCAAACCAGCATTAGCTTAACCCCGAAAGGTCTAGCTGACATTGACCATGTTATCACCAGCTTTTTTAGCTTCATTGAACAGATGAAAATACACGGCATCAAACCGGAGCTATATCAAGAACAGGCTAAATTGTCAGCGCAAGCCTTCCGCTTTAAGCCTAAGCAGAGCGCTTCTGGTTATGTCATATCACTCTCTCAAACAATGCGTGACTATCCTCTACAGCACTGGTTGAATGCGGGCTATATAATGCAAGGCTATGATCCACTGTTAATCAAACAGTTCTTAGAGCCTATTAATCCAGCGAACATGCTATTGAATCTACAGGCGCAAGCGTTAGTGACAGATCAAATTGAACCCTATTTTAAAGCTCAATATTCAATACAACCCATAGCTGCAGCTCAATTGCTAAAATGGACGAACCCTGCAACCAACAGTGCTTTGTTTGTACGAAGTCTCAATCCATTTATCAGCGATAGATTTGACTTGATCAATCCTGTTAAAAACCACCTCCCACTTAAACCTAATAAGCAAATCCAAGCGGTTGGAAATACCTTGTGGCACATAAGTGACAATGAGTTCTTAACACCAAAATCTACCATGTTTTTTAATCTTTCGCTCCCCAGCCAACCCTCTAACGCTGAGAAATTATCACTGAGCTTATATGGACAGCTGCTAAGAGATCATCTCAATAAACTCATATATGATGCCAGATCCGCAGGCGTATATTTACAAATTTACGCTCATAGTCGCGGGTTAAGCGTAAAAATTTCGGGTTATAGCGACAAACAATCGCTGCTGATAAGGAATTTGCGAGATATGGGTAAGATCAGCTTTAATCCCGACAGGTTTAACATCATTAAAGATAATTTGCGAAGATCACTGGAAAATGCCGCCTCAGAAAAGCCCTATCAGCAGCTTATTGCTTTACTGCATGAAAAACTCACCTTTGCTGCCAGTATTAAAGAGAACCTAAAAATACTAGCCAGCTTAACTCTTACGGATATAGAACAAATCCAACACCAGCTATTTTCCAGGGCGGAACTGAAAATTCTCACGCACGGCAATATAACGCTAGAAACGGCTAAACTGCGGGCGAGTGAGCTCTCTCGTCTGCTAAACGTGCAATCGTATTTATATACTAAAGATCAAAGAAAAATATTAAAGCTGAGCAGCAACCAGCCAGAATTGATTATACAGCCTATAGACAGTGCCGACTCGGCATTGGTTTTATATCTACAAGGACCTGACAACAGCTATCAAACTCGTGCCGCGACGGCGCTCATTTCAGAAGTACTCGCCAACGATTACGAACACGATTTAAGGACCGAGCAACAATTAGGTTATATCGTCTTTTCTTCGAGCCTGAATATAAGAAAACAGCCGGGGTTGGCACTGATTGTACAAACTCCCACAGCCAGCTTAACAAATGTCCAGCAAAGCAATCGACAGTTTTTAGCAGATACAGTCATCAAGTTGAACAATTTAAAGAACGCCGAACTTTCTAAATACAAGCTCAGTTTAATCTCTAAATACCAACAAAAAGAGCGCAGTATTTATCAGCGTAGCAATAGATTCTGGCAGAACATTCACAACAATATTGAGAATTTTGATGAGCGATCAGCACTGATTGATGCCACCAAAAAATTGACCACAGATGATTTGCAGCATGTGTTTGCGCAACTAATGAGCCGCAAAATGGAGCTTCACTCCTTAAGAAGTCAATGAGTTAGTGATGGATGAACGACATGGGAATAAATTATCAAGCCTTGACCTCATTAACTCGAACTCCGCTTGTTCAATTAGGTTTTTTAATTTACCTGTGAAGAGCATTTGTTTAATGACCTGATCAACCTGCGGCACCAGCGCGGCAGGTCTTTTGAAGTGTTTTCGCAAAACAGAGAGAACTCTGCAGTAGCAGAATTAATAGCGCTATTAGGTTGAAGATAGCCCTCCCTAAAGATTGTCAACATACAGCCTGAGCCACAGTTTATCTGGACTTTGTGAAGCAGTGTACGCTAAGAACAAAAAAATCAAATGCTCTTACAACAGAATAATTGACATCTGACCCCAATTAATTTGGCCCGTCTTAAACCATCCGTTTAATACTACAACGTTAACAGGATATGACTGATATCAACCTAAAATAAGTGATGAACATATTGAATTCTAGAAGTGTTTTTTAGCCAGAGCGTCTAATAATACTATAACACCATTAAGTTAAAGGGATTCAAAGAAAAGTAGCTTCCCTATTAAGCAGCACATAATTAAATCATGTACTGCAAAGATCTATCAGACACAACTCATATTTTATAGCTTCTTCATATAGGCGCTAACTAAAACAACTCTCGTGCCATTTACACGTCCCTCTATGTGCTCAGGGTTGCTAGTCAGAGAAATACCGCGCACGCTAGTGCCCCGTTTTGCCGTAAAACCAGCACCTTTAACGACTAGATCTTTAATAATTGTCACATTATCCCCCGCCTGTAAAATAGTACCATTACTATCCCGGGTCGGGTCTACAGCGACTGCTTCAGCAATCGATAAACCGGCCTGCGCCCATTTTTGATTGGCGTCATCTAAGTACAACATTTCTAATAAATCTTGCGCCCAGAGCTCTGTAGAGAGCTGCTTTAATTGACGCCATGCCATGACCTGCACTACCGGCTCTTGGCTCCACATGCTATCGTTTAGGCAACGCCAGTGATTAGCATCCATCGTATCTGGCGCTTCTATCTGCGCAAGACATACGCTACAGCACAGCACACTGGTATCTGAGCTAGCACCTTCATTGGGCTCTACGCTGTAGGTGGTTAAATTATCACTACTGGCACAAAGTTCACATTTATCACCGCTGCGCTTTTGTAAAGTATCCAGAATTGTCATTGTTTTACTTTCTCTTAGCTAATTTTTGCGTATTATCCTAAAAATGCGACGCGACTGCTACTGCTATCGCTATCCTTGGGCTCAAGAGATATTGTATGCAGCAGTTAAAGTAAAAGCTTGAGACACTAAGGCGTGATTTTCTGTCGCTGTTGCTCTATCTTTGGCTTTAAAGGTGCACGTTCAACTTCAAGACTATCGCTATCAGTAGCGGTACGCGAACAGTTAATGCTCAGTGGAGCACAGCCAATTAAAGGATTTTGCATGATTCTTAACTCTACATTTTGCAGAGATCCCTTCGCTATTTGATTGAAGCCCAAACCTTGCGCGCCCTCTCCTACAACATAAGTTTCAAGCGTGTCATTGTTGATATCAGAGTAGGTCAAATTAACAATTTTTGTGCGGTAGTTTTCTGCCGCTACAACCACGGACTGCGGTGCAATGCTCGCTTGCGGCGTTGTATAGGAATAGCTGATCGTTGGTGCTAGAGGTTGTTGATCTCGGTAATTCTTAGCCGGGACAACTGCTGTCCGATAGGTTTTTATGAACACTTCTTGAGGCTGCGATACGATCATTGTTGCTAATGGCTGAGCCGTTTTTGCAGGCTTCACTACTGAAGTTTGATAGGATACTTCATGGGTGGGAATGAATCGATATTTAACGGCAAGTTCGGCACTTTGAGCAGTTACACTCATAATATAAAGCAAGACAGCAGAGATTAACTTAAGCAAGCGCATTAAACACCTGCCCATTGATTTAAGTAATCATTCTTCGATTGGAAATATTGACTCTGCATATATCGCTAACTCTTCCAAAATTTCTCTATGATTCGCGCTGAGTTCTGGGTCTTGATATTTTTCATTTAGAATATTGTAAAAAGGCTGCATCGTTAACAGTTTACGATTATCTTCTTTTAACAACTTTTCTTGACGATACAACTCCCAACGCTCTGCTTCTTCGGTGTCCAAAGTGTCTGGGAAATTACGTGCTCGATATCGAAAAAACATTTCCTCAAGCCTTGGGTCTTGAAAAGCTAGCTCTAAAAGCCCTAAATCATGTGGCGGACACTCTCGAATTTGCTCCATTGCCTTTTTATCACTGTCGTTAAAAAAGCCGCCTGAATACAACATATGATCAGGGTCGCCATCGGACTCAAATTGATCCTTGGAGAATATAGCGGCCAGTTTTGCACTTAATCCAGTAAAATTTCTCAACATAGCCAAATGGGTACGACAGACATTGCCCTCAATTTTCAAGCGGCTAGCTTCTTCGCTATTGAGCATATTAGCAGGCGCTAGAATTGGGCACTTATTTACATGCACTTGTTTGAGTGCTATTTTTGGATCATCTTCACTGCGCTTATCGCGCGGCAGATACATCAAACGACATATTTCTTCGACATCTAAGTTGATAAGCGGGGTAGGATCTTCTCGTAAATCCCAACTAATGATTGCGTTTTTATTCACTGGATGAACCGCTAACGGCGCTATAATTGCCGCATTACCGATAGTACTTGGATAGCGTGATGATATATGCAGCACAGGCTTCATGCTCATCACATCCAACTGCTTTTGCGCTGCTTGCTTGGTTTTATTAAGCAACACAAAATCGAATAACTTAGGCTGCTTGTCACGAACGATACGCGCCATTTCGATGGTCGCGTAAACATCTGCCATCGCATCGTGTGCATTACTATGCTCGATACCATTAACGCGAGATAGATCTTCTAATTTAAAGCTTGGAGTACCATCTGCATAATTCGGCCACTCAATCCCCTCTGGTCGCAATGCTCTGACTAAACGCATAACATCAATAAGGTCCCAGCGAGAGCATTGGTTCTGCCACTCTCTGGCATAGGGGTCAAAAAAGTTTCGATACAACGTATAACGGGTAATTTCATCGTCAAAACGCAAGTTATTGTAACCGACAGTGCAAGTACCAGGCTCGCTCATCAAGGTATTAATTTCCTCGATGAACTGCGCTTCACAGACGCCTTCTCTTATTGCGTGTTGCGGGGTAATTCCAGTGATAAGGCATGCTTCTGGGTGGGGTAAAAAATCATCACTAGGCTTACAGTAAATCTCTATTGGATCACCGATAATATTCAGCTTCTCATCGGTGCGAATAGCAGCAAACTGGAAAGGTCGATCACGCTTGGGGTCGGCACCTGAAGTTTCATAATCGTGCCAAAGAAATGTACGCTCTATGTTCATTGAATTTATCTTTTAAGTAGTTATTAGATCTGTCACATCAGCCCATACTGAAATCAAGCTAAGCGTGGCCAGCTAGGCTGAAAATATCGTCACTATAAGAATCCCCAGCAGTTTCTTCTTACTGACACGGGAAACGCTCACTATTTACATTAACAGATACGTGCCTGTAAGACACAAACCTTAACTCGAGATAGGTTAAATTCAGCCTAATCCATCTTCTGCATCTCGATGGGATAGATTTATGCTAATCCATCTCCTGAAACCTAATGGAACAGGCTTCGCCTAATCCATTTCTAAAAGTTTGATGTAATACATTTCGTCTAAGCCATTTTAATTATGCTGATGCGATATCGCGCTCTATCGCTAATAGAGCATCCATTGGAGAAGTAGCGTTGGTGATAGGTCGCCCTATTACCAAATAACTACTGCCTAAGGCCAGTGCTCTACCAGGCGTCATAATACGTTGCTGATCATCAGCACTGTCACTTTTCAGACGAATACCCGGCGTCACCAGCGCAAAGTCTTTACTGATGGTCGCTCTTAACATCGCAACTTCTTGCGCAGAACAAACAACACCATCTAAACCGCTTTGCTCAGTCAATTTCGCCAATCTTGTTACATGTTCTTGCGGGTCTATATCCAGACCTATATCCACAAGATCACTACGCTGCATACTTGTCAGTACCGTCACAGCAATCAACAAAGTGCGGTTATCTTGTACTTTTGCCAATTCATTGCGCGCGCACTCCATCATTTTACGGCCCCCACTGGCATGCACATTGACCATCCAGACACCTTGTTCAGCTGCTGCACGGACTGCTTTAGCCACAGTATTAGGAATATCATGAAACTTCAGATCCAAAAATATATCAAAGCCCATAGCGGTTAATGACTCAACAACTTTTGGCCCTGCGCGAGTAAATAACTCTTTACCCACTTTTACGCGGCATTTATTAGGGTCTAATTGATCTGCCATTTTCATCGCTTGCTCAATACTGGGATAATCTAACGCAACAACAATAGGTTTATCATTGGATGATTGAGCAGACATGGCTGAAGACGGGTTTTGACTGTGCATTTAGACCTCTTATACTGTTAAAAATAGACTATCAAATTACAGCGCAATTCTACATTATCTGACTGGGGAATGTGGATTAAATATATATATAAGAATAGATAAAAAATGCGATTCAGCTGCCCCCATAGGTGAAAAATAATAAAGCCACTGGGAAAAACCTACTCGGCTAAGTTCACTTTGACTGCGCAATGCGGGATATTTTGGAATGACTTTTTGGGTTTTCACAATCCCAATCCGCCAAAGGCGGAGAATGTAGCTTTGATGAATTAAGCGGCGCCTGATTCAGCAATCTAAAAGAAGGAAAAAAGAGCGCAAATAAATACCTGCGCCCTCTAGGTATTGCAATAGCTTATGCAGCTTTAGAACGGCAATTACTGAGCTCTTTATTAACGGCTTCGACTTTTCGTCTGGATAAGGTTAATTTCGTTTTAAGACCCAAAACAGCCAAGCTACTAAAAACAGATCCTAAAATCCCGCCCAACACAAAAAAGGCAATCAGCCACAGCGACAAGCTAGCCTCAGGCAACTGCATAAAGATTAAATCAATGCTCACTTTTTCAGTATTATGTATTGTAAACATAATCCCAACAAAGCCGATAATAATACAAACAATTAGCACACATAACATTTTTAACCAACGCACTGATTTATCTCCGATTTACTCTTTAATTAACTATTTTTTTTCAATACTAGCATTCACTTGCTCACGTAGCTCTTTACCCGGCTTAAAGTGAGGGACATATTTTTCAGAAAGTGCAACAGACTCACCTGTTTTAGGATTGCGACCGATTCGCGGTGCACGGTAATGTAATGAAAAACTACCAAAACCACGTACTTCTATACGTCCCCCGTTTGATAGGGATTCTGTCATGTGATCTAACATTGTTTTTGCTGCCGATTCAACATCACGCACTGATAGCTCAGGGTGCTTGTCAATTAACAATTCGATCAATTCTGATTTAGTCATTTATGTTCTCCAAGAGGTCCTGTCCCTCTATACATTGATTCATAAATCTATTCTAAGATAAAAGCAGAAATAAAACCCTAGCAGTGTAGTGAATAACAGTCAAAAAATGATATTTTTCATTTATTTACCACTACATCTGATACTAGGTTTACCCTGCCTACTTATTCTAGCCCTTTATTTATCTTTTTTTTCTAATTGAGCCTTAATTAAGTCACCAATAGTCGTTGGTGCCACATCTTCTGAAGCTCGCTTCTTAACAGAATCCATGGCCTCACGCTCTTGCTGTTCTTCCATGTGTTTTATAGACACATGTATTTTCCTGTTTTTGCTATCAATCTGATAGAGCATAACTTCTAACTCTTGCCCTTTACTAACAACAGCACTTAAATCCTCGACCCTATCTCGAGAAGCATCGACACGTTTTAACAGTGCGCTCACTCCCTCTGCAAGAGATAAGATAGCTTGATTTTTTTCTACTTCTACAACGCTTGCTTTAACTATAGCTCCTTTTTTGTGGGCTGTAGTAAAATTAGTGAAATCATCACCATTTAACTGCTTAATACTTAAGGCAATACGCTCTTTTTCAATATCAACCGATAGTAGCACAGTTTCTACCGTGTCACCTTTACGGTAGCCTTTAACCGCTTCATTACCCGCTTGATCCCAAGAGATATCAGATAAGTGTACAAGACCATCAACGCCCTCACCGACAGAAACAAACAGTCCAAAGTCGGTAATTGAGCGTATTTTACCGCTTATCTTATCGCCAGCTTTGTACTTACCTGAAAAACTTTGCCAAGGATTTTGACCGCACTGCTTCATACCGAGTGAAATTCGACGGTTATTGGTATCTATATCCAACACCATTACTTGAATTTCCTCCCCTAAAGTCACCACTTTTGAGGGATGGATATTACGATTGGTCCAATCCATTTCAGAGACGTGCACTAAACCCTCAACACCTTCCACTATTTGAGCAAAACAACCATAATCTGTTAAATTTGTGACAATGGCACTGGTCTGCTCGCCTACTTTAAGCTTCTGTGTTTGTGTGGACCACGGATCTTCACTTAGTTGTTTAAGGCCCAGTGAAACTCTGGATTTCTCGCGATCAAATTTGAGAATTTTAACGTCTATCTCATCTCCTAAGCTGAGAACAACCGAAGGGTGTTTCACTCTTTTCCATGCAATATCAGTGATATGCAATAGACCATCTAAGCCGCCTAAGTCAACAAACGCCCCGTAATCGGTAATATTTTTGACGATACCTTTAACAACTTGACCTTGATCAAGCGTCCCTAACAGCTTCTCTCTCACCACTGAATTTTGCTCTTCAAGCACCGCTCGGCGAGACAAGACAACGTTGTTCTTTTTAATGTCTAATTTAACAAGTTTGAATTCCAGCGGACAGCCTTCTAGATGAGAAGTATCACGCAAAGGGTGCATATCTAATAGAGACCCCGGTAGAAAACCCTGAAGAGAGCCGACGCTAACCGTAAAGCCACCTCTGACTTTACCAATAATGACACCTTCGATTATATCCCCTTTTTCGAAAGCTGTTTCTAACACTAACCAAGCTTCAGCCCGCTTGGCTTTGTCACGTGATAACTGCGTTGCCCCAAAACCATCTTCTACTGATTCAAGGGCCACTTTAACCCGATCACCGACTTTGACACTAAACTCACCGTTTTCATCAAGGAACTGATTTCGGGGTATAACACCCTCGGATTTAAGGTTAGCATTGACAATAATATAGTCATTTTCAATGGCAATGACAGTCGCTGTCACAATAGCGCCTGGTGTCATATTAAGATCTTGTAAGCTTTCAGCAAACAGATCAGCGAAATTCTCACTCATATTCAATCATCCTTGTTGACTTAGAGGTATCGGGGTCTTACTCACTAAGAATTTGTCTTAAAATGAAGTCATTAATTTACAACCCCACTTTAAGACAGTTTCCCTACTTAATACAAAGGAGGTAGTCAGTATTTTTTCCTTTAACGCAACCCTTTGTGACGCGCCTCTTCCAACACTGCCTCTAGAACTTGATCGATTGTTAAACTAGTCGAATCCAGTACCAGAGCGTCTTCTGCAGGTTTTAGTGGCGCGACTGCACGCTGCATATCCCTCTCGTCTCGTTGTTGCAGATCAGTTAATATTACCTCAAGGCTAGCATCCAGACCCTTATTAATCAACTGCTTATATCTTCGAGATGCTCGCTCTTCGACACTCGCATCTAAATACACTTTCAATTGCGCTTGCGGAAATACTACAGTCCCCATATCGCGCCCATCTGCAATCAACCCAGCGCCATGTGAAAACTCGCGCTGCCTGTCTAGCAAAGCTCTACGAACACCAGGAATTGCTGCAACGATTGACGCAACCGTTCCCGTCTCTTCCAACCTTAACTCCTTAGTAACCAACTCTCCCTCAAGCACAACCTGAAGCTCATCTTCATCATCCTGCACAACAAACTGCACATCTAAATGCGCCGCAAGCACCTGCAAGGCATCTTCATCATCCGCAGCAACACCATGATGTTTAGCCGCTAAAGCAGTCAAACGGTAGAGCGCACCACTGTCTAATAAATTCCAACCTAATTTGGCTGCTAACAATTTGCAAACAGTCCCTTTACCTGAACCACTTGGACCATCTACTGTAATCACTGGGCTGACTAATTCGCTATTATTTTGAGACATTCGTCTCCTCCTTTCTTATTCTAATACCAGCTTTCGCTGAGTTTTCTACAAATTCTGGGAAGGAGGTCATCACTCCTGCACAGTTTTGAATATTAATTGTCGATTTTGCAGCAACACCCGCTATTGCAAATGCCATAGCCGTCCTGTGGTCTCCTTTACTATCAACCTCACCGCCTTGGATTTGTCCGCCGTGAATCACCACTCCTTCAAATTTCTCTTCGACTCTAATGCCAAGCTTTCGCAAGCCCTGCACCATCACCGCGATTCTATCACTCTCCTTATACCTTAGCTCCTGCAACCCACTCACGCGAGTAGCTCCTTTCGCGACACTTGCTGCAACAAAAATAACCGGGAACTCATCAATCGCTGTAGACACATATTGTTCAGGAATATCAATCGATCGCAGCATACTATAGCGAACATGAATATCGGCTATCGCCTCTCCTTGAACAACCCGCTCACGGGTAAGTTCAATATCAGCCCCCATCAATTTTAAGATATGTATCAAGCCAATTCGGGTCGGATTGACGCCGACGTTGCACAGTGTCAAATCCGCATCAGGGGATATTGTTGCCGCTACTATATAAAAAGCAGCAGAGGAAAAATCTCCTGGAATTTCAAGATCAACCACATCCAATCCATTACTTGGATCGATACTTATTTTATTCGTCCGACAATTTAGACTAACACCAGAGGCCGACATTAAGACCTCTGTATGATCTCTGGTTTGTGCAGGTTGTGAAATAGTGCTTACACCCTGTGCATAAAGAGCAGCAAATAAAATCGCAGATTTGACTTGCGCACTTGCCATCGGAATTTTGTAATCAATTGCCTTTATACACTGATTACCAGTAATGTAGATGGGTGCACAGCCATGCGTTGTTTTGATGACTGCCCCCATCAATCTTAATGGTTCTGCAACGCGCTCCATTGGCCTAGTATTTAGTGAATCATCACCTATAAGTTGTGAATCAAAAGTTTGCGCTGCTAGCAACCCGGTTAACAACCGCATTGACGTTCCTGAGTTGCCAAGATTTATTGGCTTTACTGGTGGGCACAGACCTTGCCTACCTACACCAAACACTTTTATGACCCCTTTGTGCGGACCTTCAATGACAACCCCCATATCCCTAAAGGCCTGCACTGTCACCATACTGTCTTCACTGTGCAAGAAACCACGTATTTCAGACACTCCATCAGCGAGTGCCGCTAAGAAAATAGCGCGATGAGAAATCGACTTGTCTCCAGGCACCAACGCTTGACCACTTAAGAATGAACCAGGCTCTACAAAAAAATGTGTATTTTTCTTGTTAACGTTTGCCGCATATGCCGTACCTTCAAGCATTTTCCCAAAATGCTCTCTCGCCGCTTTTGCACTGCTAAATACTTCTTTAATAGTGGTTTCATCTTCATCTTCTATCGCAAGCTTTAACCGATCTAGACCTTGTGTAAAAGTGGCTATTTGCGACAGTATAGCCTGTTTATTTGCTCCGCAAACATCGCTCCACATAGTAGGGTCCGACGCAGCGATGCGGGTAAAATCACGAAACCCACCCGCCGCGTAGCGAAAGATATCTAAACTTGCCGACTCTTTAGCCAGAGAATCCACCAGCGAAAAAGCCAGTAAGTGCGGCAAGTGACTCGTAGCTGCTAGCACTTTGTCATGCTTTTCAACATCCATTTGCAACACTTCAGCGCCCACACTTTGCCACATTCTGGCAATAGTCATAGTTGCTGCAGGGTTGGCCTTATCGTGTTCAGTAATGATAACTTTATGCTTAACAAATAATTGACTATCAGCAGCTTGCACACCACTTTGCTCAGAGCCTGCAATAGGGTGGGCGGGAATAAAATTCGCTGGCACTTGACCAAATACTACTTTTGCAGCGTCAATCACACTACCTTTGGTACTACCGACATCACTGATAACAACTTCGTCTTTTAAATGGGGCTTTATCAGCGATAAAACACTTGCCGTTGCTTTCACAGGCACTGCCAGCACTATGATATCAGCACAGGAGATAGCCACCGCAACATCGGTATATCCTCTATCGATTACTTGTAGTCGAACCCCAGTTTCCAGCGACTGTTCATCTCTATCTAAAGCGCTGACGAAGCGTGAAAAGCCGCCTTCTTTAAGCGCCTTCGCCAGTGACCCGCCAATCATCCCCAATCCGATAATCAAGGTATTTTGCACCATAAAAAATTCACTGTTAGCACTATTTTTCGAGCAAGCTGTAGCTACTTCTATCTTCGACATATTCACTCTATCTATACAACGACCCACTATAAAACGGCACGTGGGTAAGACCCCAACATCTTAATTTCTATGCTATTTTCTGACAGTTCTTGTAACACCGATGCTACTTTAGACTCGCTATTATGCCCCTCAAAATCAATATAAAACACCGAACAATCAGAACCTAACGCGCTGCCGCTGCTGTGCGTATCAATCCTCGACAGACTTATTTGATTTTCTCTAAAAGGCGTTAATAGCGAATACAAAGCACCGGGTTTATCTAGAGTCGCCACTAAAACGGTTGTTTTATCCATTCCAGAGGGTGTTATTTGCTGCCTACCTAAAATCAAAAATCTGGCTTTATGCTCATTGTTACTACTAATATTTTGTGCCACGATTTGCCACTGAGGATTAACAATACCGTCTCCTGCAATAACAACTGCCCCTTCTTCACTCGCGAGCGCCAGCATTACTTGCTCAAGAGAATCCACGGTTTTCCTATTTGCATTTGCACAGTGTTGATCTAACCAGCTATTACACTGTGAAAGGGTTTCATCGAGGGCATACACTGTTTTTACATCACTTAGTGCAAGAGAGCCCCTTGCCAGCAAATGAAGCTCTATGGATAGCTCAACTTCACCACAGATATTCAACTGATACCGCTTAAGTAAATCAATAGTTTGACAGGCAATTCCTTGACTACTATTGTCTATTGGCGCAATTCCGTAATTGACGGTTAAGTCTTGCACGTCTTTAAATACTTGATCGAGCGAATTAACGGGCACTGTCAAAGCAGAAGCGCCAAAATGCTTGTTCGCAGCCAGCTGAGAGAAAGCACCAGCGGGACCCAAATATGCGACTTGCAAGGGCTTCTCGTGCGCGAGACAAACAGACATAACCTCGCGAAAGAGCTGCGCAACAGCTTTGTCTTCTAGCGGCCCTTGATTACGCGCCATCACTTTTCTAAGTACTTGGGCTTCGCGTTCAGGACGATAAAAAACGGCATCCTCAATCCCTTGAAATTTCTCTTTAACTTGAGCTACTCGCTGCGCACATAGCGCGCGTTGGTTAAACAGTTCATGCAGAGACTGATCAATTGCATCAATCTCATCCCTAAGCTTAAGCAGTTCTTGTTCTTGTTCTATTGGTTGGTCTGTCATATTACACCTGAATACGTTACCGGACTTGCTCTTAACTTAATTACCCGTGACGACGTTCAAAATCGTGCATAAACGTTACTAGCGCATCAACAGACTCTTCTGCAACTGCGTTATAAATACTCGCCCGCATGCCGCCTACCGCTTTATGCCCTTTGAGATTTAATAAATCTGCCGCTGTTGCCTGTTCTAAGAAGACGCTTTCTAGCTTTGCATCGTGAATATTAAAAGGAACATTCATCATAGAACGGTTTGCAAGTGCAATGGAATTCTTATAAAACTCAGTGTTATCAATTGCTTGATATAGCTTCTTGGCTTTTCGTCGATTGACCTGCTCAATAGCGGCGACACCACCTTGTTCAAGCAGCCATTCAAACACAAGACCAGACAAATACCAGGCAAATGTCGGTGGCGTATTAGACATCGACTCAGCATCGGCATGAATTTTATAATCGTACATTTTCGGCGTGATAGCTTGTGCGTTACCTAATAGGTCTTCGCGAATAATGGCGACAGTCAGTCCAGCCGGACCAATATTTTTCTGTGCTCCGGCATAGATCATACCAAAAGACGATACATCTATTTCTTTTGACAGAATATCGGATGACATATCTACAACTAAGGGTACATCACCTGTTTGCGGCACATAGTCAAAACTTAAACCACCCACGGTTTCATTTGAAGCATAATGTAAATACGCCACATCAGCGCCTAACATTAGCTCTGATTGTGCAGGCACAGCACAGTACTGACTATCAGCAGCGCTGGCGATTACTTCTAACTGCGAATAACGCCTTCCCTCTACTATTGCTTTAGAAGACCACATACCCGTTTCAATATAAGCAGTTGCCTGGTCAGCACGTGCCAAGTTCAACGGAATCATAGCGAACTGGCTAGTCGCGCCTCCCTGCAGAAATAAAACTTTATAGTTATTCGGAACATTCAACAATTTCCGTAAATCAGACTCAGACTTTTGCGCGACAGCAATGAACTCTTTACTGCGATGGCTCATTTCCATAATGGAAAGACCCTGTTGATTCCAGTCCAACAATTGAGATTGCGCGCGCGCCAATACTTCACTGGGGATTGCCGCGGGCCCTGCACTAAAATTATGCTTACGTATCATTGATCAGTCCTTAAAACAGTCACTTGCCATATCGTTTAATCGCGATGAAGAGGTGCTACCTCTAACATCCAAGGGTTCATCCTACGCAGTTTACTGCGACTGGCGCTGGATTTCTCACCCTTAAACACGCCCCATATCAACAAACAAACGCTCGTTAAAGGGCGATAGTTTGCCAAAGGGAGGTTAAATTTTTCTTTAAACTTCGCTGATTTCAGACATCGCTTGACTAAAATCAACTTACACTAAATTTTTCTATGCCAGCTAAAACTAAAAATGCGGCCTAGGCCGCACTTTATTTGCCATAAATCAACAATTATTCAGCATCTTCAGAGCCTGATTGTTCGCCACTGATATCCGCCTGCCCTTCGTCTACCGTTGTTTCATCAAGTTCTTCATCATCAGGCTCTTCAATACGCGCAATACCGACCAAACTCTCACCATCAACTACACGAATCAAACGAACACCTTGAGTATTACGTCCCAGCACACCTATTTCACTGGTACGTGTGCGAACCATAGTACCTTGATCACTGATTAGCATGACGTCATCGCCTTCAAACACTTGCACTGCTCCGGCCAATTCGCCATTCCTGTCTGTGCACTGCTGACCAATAACCCCTTGGTTGCCGCGACCTTTACAAGGAAAGTCAGATACTTGTGTCTGCTTACCAAACCCCCGCTCAGAAGCGGTTAAGATATTACCTCCTTCTTTGGGAATAATAAGAGCAATGACTTTGGCATCATCTTTCATTTTCACACCGCGAACACCACGCGCTGTACGCCCCATCGGACGCACATCAGTTTCGTGGAATCTAGCCGCTTTACCCGCACTGGTCACCAACAGAATATCGTCATCTCCCTCCGTGATAGCCGCACCGATCAAAGCATCATCATCTAATAGGTCAACGGCAATCAAACCAGAACTACGAGGGCGAGCGAAGTTTGCCAGTGACGTTTTCTTCACCGTCCCGCTAGCAGTCGCCATAAAGACAAATCTATCATCCGTAAACTCATTAACAGGTAGAATAGTAGATATCCTCTCTCCTTCTGCTAGCGGCAATATATTGATAATCGGACGCCCACGTGCCGCTCTTGAAGCAACTGGGATTTCAAATACTTTTAACCAGTAGACTTTACCCATATTAGAGAAACACAACACAGTATCATGGGTACTGGCTATCAATAAGTGCTCGACAAAATCTTCATCTTTAACAGCGGTGACCGACTTACCTTTACCGCCGCGCTTTTGCGCTTGATAATCTGTCAGAGGTTGTGTTTTGGCATAACCGCCGTGCGAAATAGTCACAACCATGTCTTCTTCAGTGATAAGATCGGCAACGGTCAAATCTTGACGCGACGCAATAATTTGCGTTTTACGCTCATCACCATATTCAGCAATAATGGCTCTTAGCTCGTCTCTGATGACATTCATCAGCACATCAAAAGAGCCTAAAATCTCCAAGAAGCCGGCAATTTGCACTAGCAGCTCAGAGTATTCCGCGATCAGCTTCTCATGCTCTAAGCCTGTCAACCTGTGTAATCTAAGATCAAGAATAGCCTGCGCTTGCACGGGTGACACATAGTACTTGCCATCTCGCATACCGTACTGTTCTTCTAGATCATCCGGACGACAGGCATGTTCTCCTGCACTGGCTAACATCTCAGAGACAGACCCTGGATCCCAGGCGGTATTGATCAATCGCTCTTTTGCATCCGCTGGAGATGCTGAGGTTTTAATCATCGCAATAACGGGGTCTATATTCGCCAATGCGATTGCCAGCCCCTCTAACACATGGCCACGCTCACGTGCTTTCCTAAGCAGATAAACAGTACGACGCGTCACCACTTCACGGCGGTGACGGATAAAGTTCACCAGCATGTCTTTTAGGTTTAATATTTTTGGCTGGCCATCGACCAGCGCCACCATATTAATACCAAAAACCCCTTCCATTTGGGTTTGAGAAAACAAGTTATTGGCAATCACTTCAGGCACTTCACCACGGCGAAGTTCTATCACAATACGCATGCCATCTTTATCAGACTCATCGCGCAACTCTGTGATCCCCTCTAATTTCTTATCTTTAACCAGCTCAGCAATTTTTTCAATCAGCTTTGCTTTATTTAACTGGTAAGGAATTTCGGTCACAACAATTGCTTGCTTACCTGCCGCATTGACATCTTCGACATGATATTGCGAGCGCAGGTAAATACGACCGCGGCCAGTACGGTACGCCAATAGGATTCCCGCTCTACCATTAATAATGGCGCCTGTTGGAAAGTCGGGGCCTGGTATGTATTCCATTAACCCATCAATATCCAGCTCCGGATTATCGATTAAAGCTAACGTACCTTGTACAACTTCAGTCAAATTATGAGGCGGGATATTGGTTGCCATACCCACGGCAATACCTGAAGACCCGTTCAACAGCAAATTCGGTAGTCGGGTAGGCAATACAGCAGGGATTTGTAAAGTGCCATCGTAGTTTGGCACATAGTCAACGGTCTCTTTGTCAAGATCCGCCAACAAATCATGAGATATTTTGCGCATACGAATCTCTGTATAACGCATGGCTGCAGCAGAATCACCATCTACTGAACCAAAATTACCCTGGCCATCAACCAGCATATAACGCAACGAAAAATTTTGAGCCATACGTACAATCGTATCGTATACAGCGCTATCTCCGTGCGGATGGTACTTACCTATGACATCCCCAACCACACGGGCAGATTTCAAATAGGGTTTGTTCCAGTCATTTTTCAATTCGCTCATGGCAAATAAAACGCGACGGTGCACCGGCTTCAAACCATCGCGCACATCAGGCAGCGCTCTACCGACAATGACAGACATCGCATAATCGAGATAAGACTGCTTCATCTCATCTTCAATATTAACTGGCACTACTTGCTTTACTAAATCACCCATAAATTACTGCTTTCCTTGATAGGTCTCATGTAAAAATACTTAGTTATCAAAGCCATCGCAGGCTATTTTTAACCGCGAGATTGTATCACAAAAAGCTTACACTAACACCGCCTCAAGAGCTGTTTAGGCAAAAAGATTTAAACGATAAAAATCAATGAATTAAAAAGACTTTTAATTCATTGAATGATTTTTATGAATGAAATGAGGGACTGCGCAGCACAACTGACAAACCAGCCAACAACTCAATTGAGAACTCCGGGCTCAACCCAACCAGTTCACAGTGACATTTGCACTCTGTTTCTGCCCTTTTCCTTCGCCATATACAGAGCGGCATCGGCTTTCTCTATTAACTGATTAAGCCCCTCACCCCGACAAACCGAGACACCAAAAGAAGCCGTTACTGGGGGTAATTTTTTTCCCGTCCTTTTATTACTCAAAGAGACACTGTGTAATTTTTCCCTCAGCCCCTCTGCTATCTCTCCCGCCTCATTTGCATCTATACCCGGACACAGCAAGGCAAACTCTTCTCCACCATAGCGAACGGGAAGAAGCGGGGCTGGACATTGAGATTTCATCAAACGCCCTACTAACTTAAGCACCTGATCTCCCATTAAATGACCATGATTGTCGTTAAAAAGCTTGAACTTATCGATATCTATCATGATTAAAGCAATCCCCATTGACGGGTCTTGTTTGACCAAATTGCCATACGCTTTCTCAAACAACCTACGGTTACTGAGACCCGTGAGCGCGTCTGTATTGGCTTGCAGCTCTTTCTCTTTGAGCTGCTCTCTTAATGAGGTAATCTCTTTTTGCGCTTCCGCTATATTGCTCTGAAACGAGTCATTGATTGCACACAACGCATTGGCATTACCACTAAGCTCATCAATCAGATGCGAAAAACTCTCATCTTTCTCAAACTCCGCTAAAGAGTTGACATTGCCCAGCAATGCATTTGAAATGCCACTACCTTGCTTTACGGTCGCATCAATAGACTCCGAGAGCTCAGCGACAATATCACTGATCCCCTGATGAAAAATTTCCTTAACACTGTCAAATTCTTCATCGTTTTTAATGATGTGTTTGAGGAACAGCTTTTCACTTTCATCGGCTGGACAAGTCCCCTCTTTCTCAACCAAAAAGTCTAACTCATCATTGAGGCCTGGAAAATGATTTGAGTAATACGCGTACCAAAGGGTAAAATTGAATGGATTAGGAACAATTTTGTGTTTTATCATTTTCGGCACTGCTTTACGTAAAAGAACAGCTGCCTGGTCTGAATTCTCGGTAAATATCATAACAAAATTCCCACATCCCTTAGAAATACTTAATGAAAACCAACTGCCACCAACAAAGTGTAGCTTAAATTACTCGACAGCGGACGGCAATCATACAATTTTTTAAACTTAACATAAAATAAAAAACAGCAAAAAGCACTTAAGCACCATGAATTTCCTTTTAACCCAATAATTACCATAATTTACAAACTTCAAGCAACACACCTATTTCTATCTACGCCCGTGCAGTGCTAAAATTAACCTTTCATTCTCAGGAACATAAATACAATATCGACGACTATTGATAGAATGTAATAACCGCCGATTTATTGACAGTTTCCCTTACAAAGCAGATAGATTTATGAGCAACAACAGTGCAAATGTAGATCCAAAAGAAATTGCCAAATTTGAAGAGCTAGCCAGCCGCTGGTGGGATCTCAATAGTGAATTTAAGCCGCTACACGACATAAACCCACTGCGGGCAAATTACATCGACTCTATCGCCTCGCTCGCGGGGAAAACAGTGATTGATGTCGGCTGCGGAGGCGGCATCCTCTCTGAATCAATGGTACAAAGAGGCGCACAAGTCACCGGTATTGATTTAGGCGAAGCCCCGCTTAAAGTCGCCAAACTTCACGGACTTGAAAGTGGCCATAAAGTGGAGTATCTAAAAATAGCCGCTGAAGATATGGCTGACATGCACCCACAAGGCTTTGATGTTGTCACTTGCATGGAAATGCTAGAACACGTACCTGACCCCAGCTCAATTGTTCGCGCTTGCGCCAAAATGGTCAAACCAGGGGGGCATGTTTTTTTCTCAACGATTAATCGCAATCCCAAAAGTTATCTATTTGCGATTGTAGGTGCAGAGCAAATTTTAAACCTTGTCCCTAAAGGCACCCATGAGTTTAAAAAATTCATCAAACCTTCCGAGCTGGGACTCTGGATTCGCGACAATCAATTAAACATCGAAGACATGCAGGGCATGACTTACAACCTGCTAAACAAGGAATACCAATTAACACCTTCAGACCTTGATGTGAACTATCTGATTGCCTGTACTAAATAGCTCCCTATTTCACCTTGCACCACTTATGGATACAACATGAAGCCAAAAGCTGTTTTTTTTGACTTAGATGGTACCTTATTAAATAGCGCCCCTGATTTTGTTTGGGTTATCAATTTAATGCTCAAACGCCGCCATCAACCTAGCATTACTTTAGATACTATTAAACAACAGGTTTCCGATGGTGCTAGCGTCATGCTCAAAGCTGCCTTTGAATCAGTTGTCGACAGCGTTGAATTGGAGGAATTAAAACTCGAATTCCTCCAAGAATATAGCCAACAGCTTAACACCAAAGCTAATTTATACCCGGGCGTCGATAAACTACTGCGTTATTTAGATGATCATAACATTTTATGGGGCGTCGCCACCAACAAGCCTAGCAAGTACACCCTGCCCACCTTGCAGCACTTCGCACTAACTGAGCGGTGTGCAACGGTTATATGCCCCGAACACGTTAACCAAACCAAACCAGACCCAGAGGCACTCTATTTATGTGCCAGCCAGCTATCAATTGCAACAGAGTACTGCTGGTATGTTGGGGATCATAAACGTGATATAACAGCGGGCAATGCTGCCAACATGACCACAGTAGCCTGTCAATATGGCTATTTGAAACAGACAGATAATAGTGAAAAATGGGGTGCAAACTATCTAATAGACACACCCAGTGCTTTAATTTCATTACTTGAAAACACAACCACAGAAAACGGGAATTGAACATGTTTGATTACACTGCGCCGGCGCAACTGCTAAAAGACCAAACCATCTTAGTAACAGGCGCTGGTGACGGCATAGGCAAAGCGGCGGCACTCACTTACGCAAGGTTTGGCGCTACAGTCATTTTATTGGGTAGAACAGTCGCCAAACTCGAGGCTGTTTATGATCAGATTGAAACACTTGGCGCGCCCAAAGCCGCAATATTACCTTTTGATTTACAAAGCGCGAACGAGCAGAGCTACATTGAATTAACTAACATTATTGATAGTGAATTTGGCAGCCTCGACGGCTTACTGCACAATGCAAGCTTACTTGGCATGCGCACCCCTCTTGAAAACTACGACCCAGTGACTTGGGACTCTGTTATGAAAGTGAATGTGACCGCCTGCTTTCACCTAACTCAAGCTTTACTACCACTATTACACCGATCTAGTTGCGCCTCGATTATTTTCACCTCTTCAAGTGTTGGCAAAAAAGGCCGCGCCTACTGGGGCGCCTATAGTGTTTCCAAGTTTGCCACTGAAGGCATGATGGAGATACTGTCCGATGAACTAGACAACACCAGCAACATCCGCTGCAATGCTATCAACCCTGGCGCCACACGCACCTCAATGCGCGCTGCCGCATACCCGGGCGAACAACCAGAGAACAACCCTACCCCCGAGCAAATAATGCCCTTGTATTTGTACTTAATGGGTAAAGACAGCTTAAACACTAACGGCCAAAGCTTAAACGCTCAAGACTAACCTTTTCGCTGTGCAACACTTGCCGCCAACCTCAATGGCGGCACCTCCAAACAATTACATATTCCAATGATTGATTCTTAATTAAGCCAATTTATTCGCAATTACGCAACGTAAACAGGTATTAGTATTAATATAATTAATACTAATGCATAAGAATTCTTCCTACAGATTGTACCTCTCATTATTACTGTTAGTATGTTGAATAATTAGCAGCCCTATGCGAGCACTGCGGCCCGTGCTGTTAATTAACAACGATAAAGAGTATAAACAACAACAATTAACGTAAAACTTTTCAGCGATTGCAAAGGCTTGTTATAGATGATGAATCCTAGAGACGTGAAGACTGTTCAAGATGTAAAAGATATCGTCGAGCAAAGACAGCTCAGCCACATAAAAGTGGGAATATTTGACACCGATGGCATTATGCGTGGCAAATATATGAACAAGGAGAAATTTTTCTCAAGCTTAGAGTCCGGCTTTGCCTTTTGCGATGTCGTATTAGGCTGGGATTCAAATGATCAACTCTATGAAAACGTTGGCATTAAATACACAGGCTGGCATACAGGCTACCCTGACGCACCCGTGCGTGTATTACCGCACACCTGCAGAGACTTGCCTTACGAGCCCGGCATGTTGTTATTCATTTGCGAGTTCAGTGATGAGGCCGCCAAAATTTGTCCGCGCAATACCCTCACCAGAGTACTTAATAAAGCGGATCAAATGGGCTTTGACATCAACGCCGCATTCGAATATGAGTTCTTTCTATTTAATGAAACCCCCCACTCGATCAGAGAAAAAAACTACCGCAATTTGCAACCTATCACACCCGGCAATTACGGTTATTCAATGATTCGAAATTCAACTCATGCTGACCTTTATCACAGCATTATTGATTTATCACAAAAAATGGATTTCCCTATTGAGGGACTTCACACTGAAACCGGCCCTGGTGTCATGGAAGCTGCACTGAGTGTATGCAATGCTCAAGATGCCGCTGACAAAGCTGCACTGTTTAAAACCTTCACTAAAATCTGGGCACAAAAGAACGACATTATGGCGACCTTTATGGCGAAATGGTCAAATGATTTCCCCGGTCAGTCTGGTCACATTCACGTTTCACTTAATCATAAAGATGGTTCTGGTTCGGCCTTCTACGACCCACAACAAACCCATAACATGAGCAGCACTCAACGACATTTCCTAGCTGGGTTACAAAAACTTATGCCCGAACTGCTGGCAATGATGGCGCAGAGTGTTAATGCTTATTCTCGGTTAATCCCCGGTTTCTGGGCTCCCACCGATGCGACCTGGGGTGTTGAAAATCGTACCACCGCACTGCGAGTAATACCCGGCTCAAGTAAGTCACAACGCATAGAATTCCGCTTAGGCTCTGCCGATGCCAACCCTTACATCGCACTTGCAGCTGTCATAGGCGCAGGCCTGTATGGAATAGAGAACAAATTAGAACCAGAAGCTCAAGTCACCGGTAATGCTTACGATCAACAACACCCGGCCTCTTTATCGCTACCCCAATCTCTATCTGCGGCGGCTTTTGCCCTTAAAAAATCAGAGCCAGCCAGAGAACTGTTTGGCGACGAGTTTGTCGATCATTACAGCGCCACTCGTGAATGGGAACAGCGCGAGTTTAACAAACACATCACAGATTGGGAAATGAGCCGCTATTTCGAAATTATATAACGGCAACCTCAACAATCAGCAACTATAGAAAAGAGTGTAAGATGAATAATATACAAATCACCGTATCGCCTATTGACGGTAGCGACTACGTAACCCGAGAACAAGCTAGCCCAGAACAAATTCGACTTTGCAGCCAAAGAGCCACCGCTGCACAAGCAACTTGGCGCCAGCAAAGCATAGCGCAACGCGCGCAAATATGCGGCAACATGATCGATAACTTTGTCAGTAAAAAAGAGAGCATTGCGCAGGAACTCGCCTGGATGATGGGTAGACCTATCCGCTATGGAGAAGGCGAAGTCGCGGGCGTAGAAGAACGCGCTAGACATATGATCGAAATTGCCGAGCAATCATTAAAAAGTATCGAACTACCAGAAAAGCCCGGCTTTACCCGCTACATTAAACGAGAGGCGCTCGGGGTGGTTTTTGTTATTGCCCCTTGGAATTTCCCTTATTTAACCGCTATCAATGCTATTATTCCAGCTATAATGGCGGGCAACAGCGTCATCTTAAAACATTCGGCGCAAACCCCACTGTGCGCCGAGCGTTTATTCGAGGCTTTCGCAGCTGCTGGATTACCTGAAGGCGTCTTTCAATACTTGCATTTATCCCATGAAGATACCGCCAATGTCATCAAAAATCCAAATATCAACCATGTTTGCTTTACCGGATCTGTGGCAGCAGGCGCCAGTGTTGAAAAATCTGCAGCCGGAAGATTTATAGGCCTAGGGCTAGAGCTTGGCGGCAAAGATCCCGCTTACATTCGCAGTGATGTAGATTTAGATGCCGCGGTTGAAACAGTGGTCGATGGTGCGTTTTTTAATGCGGGTCAATCCTGCTGTGGCATTGAACGCATTTATGTAGACGCCAGCATCCATGATGAGTTTATCGTAAAGGCCAGCGCGTTAATTAGCCAGTACCAATTAGGTCGCTCAGATGATCCAGAAACAACGCTAGGACCGATGGTAAAAGCTTCAGCTGCTGATTTTGTTCGCGATCAAATCCAACAGGCGGTTGACATGGGTGCACAAACCCATATTAATCAGGGGCAATTCCCCCTCAGCAAAAGTGGCTCCGCCTATTTAGCACCGCAATTGCTCTCCAATGTTAATCATGAAATGCGCATCATGAGCGAAGAATCTTTTGGCCCCGTTGTCGGGGTGCAAAAAGTAGCATCTGATGATGAGGCCATCGCTCTCATGAACGATTCTGAATTCGGTCTAACAGCCACTATTTTTACCCGTGATATTAGCCGCGGGGTGGAATTGGGAGAACAGCTAGAAACAGGTACTTTCTTTATTAATCGCTGCGACTACCTAGATCCCGCGCTGGCATGGACAGGCGTCAAAAACTCAGGTCGCGGCTGCACGTTATCTGGTATAGGGTATGAACAGCTAACCAGACCTAAATCATTCCATATTAAAACTGAACTATAAATCGATTCATAACGAAGAGACTTCTGTATAACATAGTCAGCAGTGATAAAATCAAGCTCAGAAAATGAGTCGGCAACCGGTGCTATCAATGTACTGGATGCCGACTTTTAACCGCTAAATATCTTGCTCATGCGTTAACCTAAATCTCACAATATCAATTCTATCGCAACAGAACGATGCCAAGGATACAAAGATGTCTTACGAAAATTTAAGTGGCAACTGGAACTACCCCAACAACATCAGAACCGGCGAAGGCCGCGTCAGTGAACTAGCAGCATGTGTCAAAGAACTTGGCATGAGCTCTCCTCTATTAGTGACCGACCCGGGGCTTGCAAGCTTACCCATGGTACAAGATACCATCGACCTTTGTATCAACAGCGGCTTAAGCTGCGGACTTTTCAGCCAAATAAAAAGTAACCCCAATGGGGAAAACATCAGAGATGGTGTCGCAGCTTATCATGCAGGTAATCACGATGGCATTATCGCTTTCGGCGGAGGCTCAGGGCTAGATGCCGGCAAAGCGATTGCTTTAATGGTCGGACAAGATAGACCTCTATGGGATTTTGAAGATATTGGTGATAATTTTCTGCGCGTCAATGAAGCGGGAGTCGCGCCAATAATCGCCATCCCCACCACTGCAGGAACAGGCTCTGAAGTCGGCCGCGCTTCGGTCATCACAGATGAACAAGCCCATGTTAAGCGCATTATATTCCACCCTAAAATGCTACCTTCAATTGTTATTTTAGACCCAAATCTAACAATAGGTTTACCTTCTCATATCACCGCAGCTACGGGCATGGACGCTCTATCTCACAACCTTGAAGCGCTGTGCTCTCCTTTTTATCACCCTCTAGCCGAGGGGATCGCAATTGAAGGCGCCCGATTAGTCAAAGACTACTTGCCACGCGCGGTTAAGGATGGCTCTGACATTGAAGCGAGAACCCAAATGCTAGTTGCATCCATGATGGGAGCTACAGCCTTCCAAAAAGGACTAGGTGCAATGCACGCTTTAGCGCATCCTTTAGGGGCACTTTACGATGCACATCACGGTTTATTAAATGCCATTTTAATGCCTTATGTATTACAAGCTAACAGAGAGGTAATCGAAGAGCGCATAGTTCGCTTGGCGCGTTATATGGATCTGGAAGACTGCTCATTTGACGGATTCTTAAATTGGGTTTTAGAAATGCGCAGCCTGTTAAAGATCCCCCATTCTCTTTCGCAGATTAATATCGATACCCAGCAACAAACTTTAGTGGCCACGATGGCAACTGAAGATCCATCAGCGGGGGGAAATCCCATTAAGTTCACTACTGACCAATACCAGCAGATATTTATCAATGCAGTGAAAGGGGAGCTTTAATAAAAGCTAGCGGGTAGAAGGTACAATAATTACGATCACAAGCTTTGTTACCCGTCACTTTTTTTGCCCGCTACTGCGCTTTGGTTTCGGGTTTCGGGTTTCGGGTTTCGGGTTTCGGGTTTCGGGTCAGCATCTACGATCACAAGCTTTGTTACCCGTCACTTTTTTTGCCCGCTACCGCCCGCTCTTTTTCTTGCGACCCAATCCTCTTATTCGCCGACTTTTACATCATCCTTCATCCAGGGAAAATTGGTATGGATCACATTGATATATTTTTGCGTTAATATCCGCCGACAATCACTGGCGATATCTCTTGGTAAATCACCTAATTCATGTTCACGACTGACCAAATTTATATGCCGCGTCAATGGCTCTGTTAAGGCCAACAATTGTACTTGATGCTGTTTTATGCCACTTTGAAACAAGCACAGTGGCGTCGTAATAGTACAGCCTATACCTGAGGCGACCGCAGCGACCACTGCATATGAGTTATCTAATTGCAGATGAGCGGCAGGATCTAATTGTTCGCGTCTTAAATACCTTTCGATTTGCTGAGCGATTAAAGTGGCGGACGAGTAACGAATAAAGTTATATTTTTTAAACACACTCACTATATCTTTAGCACCACTGTAGTCATTGGGCACAGCCAGCACAAAAGGCTCACTCAAGATACGATACCTAGAAAGACCTGAGTAATCATCCAGTGGATCATCAGATATGGTGATATCCGCTTGTTTAGACAATAGCATGTGAGAGTGCAAGTGAGATTGACCCGAAACAACAGACCAATTTTGAGTACGGTTATCAATCACATCAATTAATGGCTTACCCACGGCGGTAATAATAGAGTCCACCAGCGCCACTTTGACATGACGTAATAACTTATAATCTGCAGTGCGCATTTCGATACTGGTCATTTCTGCCGCGGCTAATATCCCTTGCGCACGATCGTAAAAAAATCGCCCAGCCGTAGTCGCTGCCATCGGCCTCACTGATCTATCCATCAATTCAACCCCTAAAGCATCTTCCAATTGGGTTAAAATCTGAGAAACAGACGATTGCGAAAGCGCTGTTCTTTTAGCAGCTAGAGTAAGATTACCAGTCTCGACAACCAATACAAAAACGCTTAAAGTTTTAAGCTCAAAGCCGAAAGATGATGACATTTAATTCCCAGTAACCGATAGACATCGAAACCAATTAATCCAAAAAAACTACGCTGTCTAATAATAAGAGCAACATAGACCTATACATTGAGAGAGTTATTGCACCGTTATTTCTGGTACAGCATCATCAGTATCGTGTTTACCTTCTTTAAATACCGGGGCAACTAATGGCAGCTCAATATTAAAAACGGTGCCAACTTCCTCCTCAGAAGTCACCCAAATTCGCCCTCCAAGAATGCTCGTCACAATGTTGTGAACGATATTTAAACCAAGACCTGTTCCTCCCGAACCACGCTTGGTAGTAAAAAACGGCTCAAATATTTTATCAATATTAGTGCTGTGAATGCCTTTGCCATTATCGCTAAATTTTATTTGCACCTTATCTTCATCAAGCTGCGCTATTTCTATTTGTATTTCTCCTCGTTCATCCTCGGTATAACCATGGGTAAGCGCGTTAGTGGTTAAATTCGTCACAACTTGCGACAGCGATCCGGGGTAGCTATCTAAACTGATACCCTCCTGTATATTTTGTTCTAGTTGATGCTGCTTGTAGGATGGCGCGAGTGTTGCCAGTAACTCAGCAATCATTGTTTTGAGATCAAAGACTCTGCGCTTAGAGCTTACTTGATCGGCAGATACTTGCTTAAAATTTTGTACAAGATCAGATGCCGTCTCTAATGTTCTGCCCATCAATACTGTAGCTTCACCTACTCTGGAAATAAAATGGTCTAAGGTATTTTTAGTGAGCTTACCATCACTGAGAAGCTGCGCTACTTTATCATGCTCTGCAACTAACGCTGAATTGACCGTCACACTGATCCCTATCGGAGTATTTATCTCGTGTGCCACACCGGCCACCAGACGACCTAAAGATGCAAGTTTTTCGGTTTCCACCAAGGATTGCTGGGCGTACTTTAAGTCTTCAAAAGCAACCCCTAATTTAGTATTGGACTCTTTCAAACTCTCAGTACGTTTAATCACTTTTTCTTCTAACTGATTATTCAATACCGTCAACTGTTGTTCGGCCACCTTCAACTCAGTGACGTCCTGGCCAAATCCAATCATAAAGCGAATTGTACCGGCGTCATAGAACGGAACAAAACTCCAAATAAGCGTATTATTTTTACCCGTTGAATCGTTTAGTTGCAACTCCATGCTTTCAATTGATTCATATTCTTTTAGGGCGCGAGTTAGCGCGTCTTTTTTGTCATCGTCGACAAAGATTGAAAGCCAGTTTTTACCAATAATATCATCCAGAGAATACCCACTAATTTCAGAGCCAGCGGCGTTGGATGAGTCTATTGTCAAATCACTGTTCAAGCAGCAAATAACAGTATTTGAATAACTGATCACTGTTTTAGAAAAATCTCGCTCGTAAGCTAACTTTTCACTGACAGCTTGTCGAGCATTAAACTCCGACACTGTCTTAGCACGCGCAAAGTTGAACGCATCGACCAATACATCCAATTCGTTATCTTGTTTGCGGTCCGCACGCCCATCTAGCATTAAAGGCTTTTCCGAACCATCGGGACTCACGGTGCGAATATAATTCACCATTTTTACAATATGACGAATAACGACCTGATGAAAAAGCCCCAGAATTAAGATTGAAAGCAACAAAGAGATGATAATTTGACTAGTAACCGCAAAAATTACTTTATCAATAAGCCTTGCATAAACCCCTTCTAAGCTGGCAAATATTTCTAATTGCCCAACTTCTGCCCCTTGATAATCTAACACAAAAGCCCGCCCAAACGAGTCATCGGCAGGAGCCACACCCACTTCAGAAAGCACTATGTTGACGTTTTCAATGGTTTCACGAATACGCACATACTGGATATCTGGAAAATCTAATATTCCATCGATTTGTACCGCGATCTGTGCCTCGTTAAGGTTCCAAACACTCACCGCCACTGACTGACCAAAACTGGTGTAAATATTATCAATATTTTCCAGAATTTGCTTCCTATCAGATAAGTACTCTTGATAGAGACTAAAACCTGTCGTGAATATAGCAAATAGGAAATTACAAATAATAATAAAGAAGAGTAATCGATAAGACAAACCTTGTTTAGGCATAAACTCACGAGCTAAGGCACTAATTTTTATCATTTAATTATTCTCTTTTAAAAGTAAACGCCATCAATTTTATCTAGAGATTTTAGCGAAAGATCAGATGAACATTTATACAATTATCCAATCACCTTCCTAAAATCGTAAACCTATTGCGATAACGCTACTACTAATTACCCATCATTTATCAGAGATATCAGCATAACGACGACATTCGATAATGCTGTGTTAAAACTGGCTCAATAAAGAAAATTTAGCCGCAACCTAAATCATCCAAAATATCCATCAGCGTCGTTAACTGGAGAGTTAAACAGCGCATATATCATTATAAGCAGTGCTATCTAGCCATTTTTAAGCGGCACCTTTGTAGCAAGCCAACCGACTAAAACTCTCTTTGTTCCGCCAGCCTTACCTTAACTGCGCTCGCTATATTAATAAATATCTCCCTATAGCAGCAGAAAACCTCCTCTATTAACAATATCATAGAGGCATAATAAATAAATAAAATACTTCAAAGTACTATTTTTACTTCATTTTAACGATATGTTTTATATTCTTTTTTGAATAAAGTTAATATAGCAGAGATTTCAACTAACGTATCCGGTTTCATGATAAAACTAAGCCCCTATATATCCATATCTGATGATGAATTAGAACTCATCCCGATCCGCGCTCAAGGCGCTGGCGGACAAAATGTTAACAAAGTATCTTCTGCCATCCACTTACGTTTTGATATAGAGAACTCCTCTTTGCCTGCTGTTTATAAAGAAAGATTATTAAAGCTATCTGATAGGCGGATCAACAAAGAGGGGATCTTAATTATAAAAGCCCAACTGCATCGCACTCAAGAGAAAAATAAACTAGACGCTTTGCAGCGCCTAGAAGAAGTTGTCAGGTCTGTTATGCTTGTCGCGAAAGCCCGCAAAGCGACCAAACCCAGTAAGAATTCACAGCGAAAAAGATTAGACAGTAAAAAGAAACACGGTCAGAATAAAGTATTAAGAAGAAAGAATTATGATTAATAAGATTAAAAATAAATACTTCTTTGCCCCTCTTGCCAAGGAGGATATTTTTCCATCACCCCCTGAAACAGCGCTGAAGCCAATAACTCATTTAACCAAATTCTCAGGGCGTTAAATGGTGTTTGCTCAAACCACTTTTTATCCACATGCGCAAATTGCCTTATAAAAGGGAAAATTGCAGCATCTGCCAGCGTTAATTCTTCTCCCATCAAATAACGATTTCCAGTTAGCCTAGCCTCTAATTGCGCTAAAAATTCACAACCTTGGCGACGATAATAGTCTTCATCAAATTCAGGGTAGCGATCAGCATATTTATATTTATCCAGCCATGGCTTAAACACATTATCGCACTGCTCAACCAAAGGCAGTTGAGCTGGCAATTTTTCCAGCCAGCCTTCAGGATCATTGAGGCTTAAAGCCCATTGCATAATACCTAAACTTTCATCAATCACAGTTCCGCAAGCCAATATCAAAACAGGCACCGTCGCCTTCGGTGAAGCCTTAAGCAATTGCTCAGGTTTATCTTTTAGCACCACTTCTCGTAACTGTAACTGGACCTCACTGATACGAATTGCCAACCTTGCACGCATTGCATAAGGGCAACGACGAAAACTATACAAAACATTTGCCTGCATTAGCGCGCTTCTCCTGAGTATTGTGGGTACAGTGTTAAAGGCTGATTGCGCTCAACTTTTGCTAAGCTGCATTGACGCAAAGCTTTAAGAGCTAAAGTGAATTCTTGTTTGTCCCACTTCACTGACGCTTCATCAGCAGAATACAAATGCTGTTCAATCAAAGTTAAACTCTTTTGCAATATCTCATCACTAGCTAAAGACACCCCCAGAGACAAAGCCCAACGTCGCGTAGAGTGATAAATATTTGCATCACTACCTTGTTTTAGCGCTGACAAGAGCTTTTCAAATAACTGCTTCTCCTGACTACTTAAATGGTTTTGATGAGTGTTTTTTAAGACTTTCTCATTCTTTTTGTCTGCAAAAATTACCCAGAGCAAATAGACGACAATACCAGCAAGCAATAAACTTATAGCCGACAACCAATGATTAATCGGATTGGCAATAAGTACTTTTTCAATCACTTTCTCAACTTTAACAGGCGCTTGCTGTTGCAGCCGACTTGCATCAACTATTGTTTGATCACTGCTAGCAGCAGGCGCTCTCACTTCAATCGTTTTGGCTGCCAAGCGCGCTGTTTCAAATTTATTTTCAAGTGTATTCCACCAGCGAACCTCAAATGCCGGAACCACTATTTTTCCAGCTTTGGTGGGTACCAATGCAAAACTTCGTATCCTTGATGTCACTAAACCCTCATCTGTTTTTTTCTCATTTTTATTGGCCACTTCAGGATATATTTTTACATCTTCAATATCACCCATTGATAAAGCGGCTATTGTCTCTGCTTTTGCACCGGTAAGATTAAGGCTAATCTCTCTAGTGATCGACTCTCCAAGCACAAGCACATGACTGCCGGCCCATGACTCATTTAAGCTCAATGAATCTGCAACCACGTAATTTTGCTGACTTTTGGGCCCTTGGCTAATATCAATTTTTAACGCATCTGATTGTAACGCGATCGTTTTCCCTCTCGATTGATTAAAGATGGACCCCCTACCTAGCTGAACTTGTATTTTTTGAGCGGGAATAATAATTTCACCAACACTCTTTGCAAAAATAGCGTAATTCACTTCATAAACGCCAAAGTGGCGGCCATTGCGTCTCGTCTCATATTGCTTATCATTTAACTTAACCACTTGCGCATTATCCAATAGCAACTCACTGGCCTGTAAATTACTGACATGCTTTGCAAAGGAAAAACGCAATGTGACAACAATTTGCTCCTGCTCAATAGCAAATTTCTTATTAGCTAACAGTTGCAAGGAAAAATCGGCATCGTCTTTGGCGGTTATTTTTTGCTTTTCTACCTTAATTATTAACGCTCGACTGCTTACCCCTGCCAAGCTTAAACTGGCAATTTCAATTTCGCCTAAGCGCTTTGCCTGCAACTGCAATTGCCAGTGGGTACTGCGACTGTTGACTCCATTAATACTTTGATATTGATGACTGACGTTTTTCGATAGCACTTCAAAGTCAGGCTCAAGAGATGAGAAATCGGGCTCTGCTGAACTGCTTATATCATCAGCTTCAATCTTTAAAATAAAGCTCTCGGAGATGCTAACCACTTGCCTATCGATGCTTGCGTTAAGCGCTGCGGCCATTGACAAAGAGGCATAAAACATTCCTATTATCAGAAATATAGAGCCTATTATTGCATTCATAATTTTTTTCATCTTCACTACCAACGCTGCTCCTTAGGTGGCTGCCATTGCCCATCAATGTAAGCTTGACGCTTTTTTTGATATTCATAATTAAATTTATTACGCACTAATCGACTGGCATCTTCTGGCAATTGACCTAACCAATTTTCCAGCTGCTGTTGCTCTCGTGTTTTTTGCGCTGCTGAGTCAGAATCGCCTACAACCTCACTGAGCGATCCAGCAGCGTCTTCTTGTGCTTTTTGCTTATCTTGATTAGCGTGTTTTTCAAGGGCTTGCTGCTCTGTACGCTGCCGCTCATCTTTAAGCTGCTTTAACTGCTCATTTTCCGCTTGATTTGCTGCACCATCTTCTAATTGTGCAGAAGATGAATCGTTTCCTGAACTTTGCTGCTCACCAGTTGATTCTTTATTTTCCCCTGACTCGCCTCCCGACTGCTTTTCAGTATTTTTCTGCTCTTGATCCGAGGATGAATCGCTATCATCTGAACTTTTTTCAGCGGACTGATCCCCCCCCTCCTGTTCCCCTTGATCTTTATCGCTGTTTTGAGAAGAGTCACCTTTAGAGCCTTGCTGCTGCTGTTGCTTTTTCTGCTGCTCCAATAAGGCCTGTACTATTTTTCTATTAGCCTTGGCGTCGGCCATTTGCGGCGCTAACAGCAAAGCTTTATCAAAGGAAGAGACTGCTTCGTGCAATTTTCCCAAATGCGCAAGAGCATTTCCCTGATTGTAATAACCATCCGCATTCTTCTGGGTTGCAAAACTCTTCGCTGATTGAGAAAAATCCCCCGCTTTATAATGAGCAACCCCTTTCCATGTATCATCATCGAACTTCTTGGCTGCTTGCAGGTAATCTTTTTGCTGCATCGCAATCACCCCTTGCTGGTTATCGGTCTTCCACAAATCCTGCCATTCAAACGCTTGCACTGGAGAGGAATTAAAAAATGGCAGTAATAGCAAGCTCACCCCGAACAGCTGCAATACCCATCCCTTGCGGAAACCCAATAGTGCCAAAGGCAGCAATAGCAGCATCAGCCACTGCCCAGCATCTAACCATTTATCAGCCCCTGAACGCTCATTTTCTAAGATACGATACTGATTATCCAAATCAACTTCTTGTGCCAATAAAGTTTCTATATCTCGATTGGTCAGTGATAGCGCCTGATAGACACCAGAGTGTTGCGCGGCTACTTTTTTCAATAGTGGCTCATCCAATTTAGCGAGCACAATATTCCCTTGTAGATCTTTGGCGAAACCTCTGTTCTCCAACGGAATAGGTGCCCCCTCCTGCGTCCCAACCCCCAGTATCGACAGCTGATATTGAGTTTTTTTGAGTAGCTCTGACACATTTTTAGCGGCTTTAGCGGTCATACCATCGGTCAGCAAAATAATATTGGCTTGGTGATAACCTTGCGCTTTGAGCAAGGAGACCGCAAGCGCCACCCCCTCTTCTGTATTACTGCCTGCAACAGGCATCACTTGCGGTGACAGTGTTGGAATTAAGCTGATCAATGTTTCACTATCTTCGCTTAGAGGCGCCAGTACATGTGCATCCCCTGCATATACAATTAAAGCCGTTAACCCTTGCTCTCGTGCTTTTAATAAATCAATCAGCTTAAACCGCATTTTGACTAGCCGAGAAGGTTTTATATCTTGCACATTCATTGAGGGGGATAAGTCCACCAGCAACACCAATGGCTGCTGACTAACAAATTGCGGTTGCGGCAATTTTTGCCAACTGGGACCTGCTAGCGACAGTACTGCAATAAGCCCCAGTAGGCCTAACAACACAAGAGCAAGAGGAGAAATACGTTGTGTATCAGTTTGTATCAAATGACTTAGCAACTGCTTATCGATCAAGCTGGACCACTGTCTGGCGTTTTTTTTATGGCGGTATAACAAAACGCACACCACTGGCAGCAAGACAAGTGCCAGTAACCAGAGCGGACGTATGAAATGAAAATCGTCAAACATTTCTGGCCTCCCGACTGCTTCTGACAAACAAAGTGACGAGCAACCACACTATACTTAACCCCAAAGCAGCACCCAAGGGCCAAAAAAACAAGCTGCGCTGTGGCACAACAACCTGCCCCTGCGCAGGTTGCGGTTCTAAGTCATCCAACAACTGGTAAACTTGCACTAGCTCATCGATACTACGCGCTCTAAAATACCTGCCTCCAGTCATCTGAGCTATCTTCTTTAAACTATCCTCGTCAAGGTCCGCGGAGGGGTTCACTCGGCGATTACCAAAAATACTGTTAACGATATATTCGTCTGCACCAAAGCCTAGTGTATATATTTTCAAACCGTGCTTGGCGGCCATAACAGCAGCATCTAAAGGAGTGACTGTCCCTGCGGTATTGGCTCCATCAGTCAACAAAATCAAGACTTTGCTTTGTTTTGGGCTTTCTTGCATCCGCTTTAGCGCCAAGCCTATTGCATCGCCAATTGCCGTTTTCTGCCCTGCAAAGCCTATTTGCGCCTCATTTAGAAAGCTGGCTAACGTTGTATGATCTAAGGTCAAAGGTGTTTGCACATAAGCATTATCCGCAAATAAGATTAAACCCATACGGTCTTGTGTACGCTGCTTAATAAAGCCGTCTAACACCACTTTAATCCCTTGTAACCTATCGACCATCTGTGAGCCCAACTGCATGTCCTTTGTTTCCATGCTGCCAGATATATCAACCGCTAACATTAAGTCTCTAGCACTATTAATCAGAGGTTGCGGTTCACCTTTAAACACAGGTTTTGCTGCGGCGCACAATAATAAAAACCAAAGCGAGTACAGGCCGGCAAATTTAAAGGCGTTTAACGAGTGACCATTCACTTGTTGGCTCTTGTTGAGGAGCGCATAAAAAGGGACTTTTAAAGCGCTTTGCCGAATGGGTGCAGGTTTCACAAACCGATAGATAAAATAGGGAAGTAGCAGTGCAACAAACACCCAAGGCCAATCAAAACTAAACACTTTCACCCTCCATAGATGCTATATCATGATGTTTCTTAAGCCATAACAAAGCGTTAATTTGCAGCTGATCACGCTGTTTTACAGTTAATTCTACACCCGGCTGATACTGCACCGAGAGCACTGCAAAAACGGTGGTATCTATCGACTTGATACCAACAGAACTGTGCGCTAAAAATGTTACCCACATATGACCACTTAATCCTGCGCACCGCTCACTTGGATAACGTTGAATCGCCACTGTTTTTAACAGCCGATTAACGAGCACTACCAACTGTCTATCACTTTGGTGATTTTTATAATCATTAAAATGCATGATCAGTTGCTTTATCGCCAGGCGTCGATACTGATTTTTCGCTATCCTTTTATAACTAAACCAGCCTATAGCGATCAAGCCCCCCAGCGTAATCAATGCTAATAAAAGCCAACCTGGTGCTATTGGCCACAAGTTGATTGGCTCGGGTAAATGAATTTCTTTCAATTGATCAAGTGCTTGATTGTGGGCAACCGAAGTCATCTTAACGACCTCTTCCTAGCCCCTAAAAACCTTTTCTGCAATACGTCAATTAAATTGTCTGCTGTACTTAGAAACAGTATTTCAATATTAAAAGGCTTACAAACTGAGGTTAGTTTTGCGACTCTTTGCTGCATTATATTGACGTTAGCATTTTTTCCTATTTCGTTAATGCCAACACCATCGCTAATTAACAAATTCCCATCGCCTGGCAGCTTCCACTCCAGCGGATCTGACACTAAAATAAAAGTGACTTGGTTGTGCTGTGACAACTTGGCAATAAGCCCGGTATTAACTGTTTCTATATCGTGAAAATCACTGGCTATATAGAGCGCGCTACCAGGCTTAGTAACTCGATTTAACTTGGTTAGTAACTGATCGAGACTTTGTTTAGGGGTCGATGCAACAGGCGAGATTAACGCTTTTGCGTATTCATCTAAGTAATGAATAAAGGATAACACCACTTTTCGACTGGCTTTTGGACGCAATTCCATATGCTTGTCATCACCAATTACAATACCGCCTACTCGGTCTTTAGCCGCTAGTGCTATCCATGACAAAGCACTCATCACAGCCACACAACTAACTGACTTAAAGCAATTAACTGAGCCAAAAAACATATCTGAGCGTAAATCTGCCGCCAAGATGATCGGCCTTTCTCTCTCTTGGGTAAACAATCGGGTATGGGTTTTTTGCGTTTTAGCCGTCACTCGCCAATCAATACTACGAATATCATCACCCGCTTGATATAGCCTAACTTCCGCAAAATCTAATCCACGCCCACGCGCTCTAGAGTGCCAGTTACCAGCACTGGGGTTGGTATGCACTGCCGTATCAAGACTCAACTGCTGAGTAAATTTGCGTAGCGATAACAACTGCTTTAATTGCGGATAGCCGCCTTTGAGAGAGAACAGCTGAGTATATTCTGAATCCTTCAAAGCTCAATCCTCCCTTGATAATACAGAGCAAAAGACCACTTATGCGACCGGCACATGATCTAGTAATTTAGCGATAACCATATCAGCATCGACGCCATTTGCCTCAGCTTCAAAGGTCAAAATTAACCGATGACGATATACATCGTAAACGACCTGTTGAACATCTTCAGGAGTGACATAATCTCGCCCGCTGAGCCAGGCTTTAGCCCGCGAACAGCGATCAAGGGCAATGCTTGCTCTGGGACTAACCCCCATTTCGATCCAATCATCGAGCTCTGAACAATAGCGTTGTGGCTCTCTCGTTGCCATTGTCAACTGGATGATATATTCCTCAATTGGCTCAGCCATATGCACGGCAAGTGCCGCGGACCTCGCCGTCAACAAATCATCGTCACTTAAAGGTTTAGGTGCCTCTTGCAGGCCATCGGCTGCTTGTGCACGCGCCAACTTTAATATTTCTCTTTCCGCTGCAATATTCGGATAAGCGACTTTTACCTTCATGAGAAAACGGTCAAGTTGTGCTTCAGGCAGAGGGTAAGTCCCCTCTTGCTCAAGAGGGTTCTGGGTCGCCATCACCATAAAAATCTTCGGTAGCGAGTAGGTTTTACTGCCGACACTTATTTGCCTCTCCGCCATTGCCTCTAATAGCGCCGACTGAACTTTTGCCGGCGCTCTATTGATCTCGTCAGCCAATACCAGATTATGAAAAATGGGACCTTCTGAAAAGGAAAAACTGCCGTCTTCAGGGTGATACACATCACTGCCTGTAACATCTGAAGGCAATAGATCTGGGGTAAATTGAATACGGTGAAAGTCTCCACTGATGCCTTTTGAAAGGGAATTAATGGCGCGGGTTTTAGCCACACCAGGCACACCTTCAACTAATAAATGGCCATCGGCCAATAATGTCACCAGTAAACGTTCAACTAATAAAGGCTGCCCGATAACTTCCCTCGATAGCCAAGTTTGCAACTCTATAAAACAGGCATGTAATTGCGCATTATTCAAAATTTTTCTCTCTTCATCAATCTGTGGGGTATGGAGTCAAATAGCGTTTAAAAGTTCAGTGTTTAAAACCTGTAGATTACAATTAAGATACTGGAAAATACACCAGCGAGCATCAATAGCTCCAGTTGCAAGCAGTCATGCTCTAGCCAGCATTCACTGTGTAAAGCAGAGTATGCCAAGTATGAAGAAACCAACACCGGTCACAGTGAACTAATCTATAGTAACGCTTTTATAATTGGGTCAGGGCATTATTCATCTCTATATTAATATCCTTTGCCATCACTGAAGCTGTTGGATGATCTTTACTCGCTACTTTTGCACCAACCTTTTCCATTAATAGAGGCTTGAATGGTGCGTTCATGCGCCTCTAAGCGCAGTGTTTAATCGCTACAGGATAGCTAAAGCACTGTTCGCGCCGACGCGTCTTATGACATTCCGATTCTACCGTAAAACCAATATCTTACGCTTCGTATTCAGAGTAAACCACTGCCTCAGGATAGTGAATAATTATTTAATTACAATTAAATCTGATCACAATTAATAATTAAAAGAGAAACTCGAGCACGACCCAGGAATCTACGTATTTTTATTAAATTCCCAGCAGCCTGCAACAGCACTTAATTGCTTAGCTAAGCTGTTAACCCTCTAATTCCTAACAAAATAGAGAGGCTAAACAGCACTCTATTGAACCAACAACCGCTGTAATTAATAAATATTTGCATTAAATGTAGCCAATATCCTATTGATAACTGCACTTAGTTTATACTATATTCAGTCTATAGAAATGCTTCAGATTAAAAGCACCTAATTCTATTAACCGACCTTGATCTAATATCAGCGAGGAAAGCGAATTACACTTCATATAAGTTCGATTCTAAGTAGCTGTAAGGAGAGTTAGCATGTGTGAACTACCAAACTTTGACCAATTAGTAGCCTTGAATAAATCAAACCCTAAGGCTTTTGAGGCACTGCGTGAAAATATTGTCGATAGTTTTATTGACAGCGTTCCCAGCGAGCGAAAATATCGACTGCAAGGGCTCCAATTTCATATAGACTCTCGTCGCGACTTAGCCCACAACCCTCTAGATGCCTGCATCTGCATATCGAGAATGATGCATGAAACTTTCTGGGACATGCACGGCTCACTAGAAAACTTTTCACAAGTAACGCAAGGACCAAAAGCCTACTCTCTCGTACCGAAATCCCCAAACACTTTAAGCACCAAAACATCTGCTGATATTTTACCGATCAATTACGGTCACTGAACATTTTCCCTTACTAATGCTAGCTTGCGCTGCAACTAGCATTAGACTTTTAGCTTTCTTTTATACAGAAATTCTCTCAGCTGGAGCCACAGTAAGCACAGCACTGCGCCTACGACCCCACCCAACGAATTCAAATACAAATCCCTTAAACTAGACTGTCTTGTGACTAGCCAAACTTGACTGTATTCAATAATAAAACTGAGTAGAAAACCGCATAAAAAGACTGCAAACAACACAAAACATACTCGGCTGACTTCGCGAGTAAAACGCATCGGAAATTTTATCACGAGCATCGCCAACAAACAGCCAAAAGGCACAAACCCAAAGAAATTTAAAACAATATCCTTGATATCATTATTCGAGCGAATATTTAAAGATTCATTGATGAAAACCTGATGAGATAACAAAATAACCTGATCAGGTATCAACAACCAACTATTGACCCCTGTTTTGTGATCAAAACCTAATTGTGGCTGATAGGAGAGCTCACCTGTTCCATTTTTGCTCTCTAAAAGCGGCTTTATTGACAGGGACTTAATAGCACCGCGCCAATTATTTTCAAGCAATTCAGAACCAGATAAAAGTAACCTTAAACCCGCTTTGCCACTGGGGATTTTAAGCACAGCACCTGATTTAACTAGGCGCTTTTTACCATTAATACTCAACTGAGTACTTTCCGGGCTAACCACTATTTTGAGCTGCTGATAACCGCTCGATAAATCCTGTATTTTAGCCGTTAAACGCGGCAATTTCTGCCGGTAATTATAATCCTCACCATTCATCACAATAATAAAGTCACGCACTTGTGAAATGATTAGCTGCTCAGAGGCATCACCATTTGAAAACAGCAACAAAAATTGAAATAGTTGCTTGTCGTAGGATAGTGGAGAGAACTGGATATTAATTTCAAACCCACTTTGATTTAATTGCTCAACCCACTTATCGCTCATCCTCTGCCTAGAATACGCCAGTGCGCGCTCACCAAATTTCAATGCGCCATCTGATTGAGATATTGAAACTTGATTAGAGACAGGCACATCATCTCTTAATCCGACATAAAGCATCGCGGATACCAGCAACGCCAAATAAACAGAAAGCAATCTTTTACTTCCTATTAACAATAACATCGACATATCAATACCATTTATCAGCGCAGTAAACATTTAACCTGCTGTATTTATCACCGTTACACGTTTTCTGATCAAACGCGCTAAACTTTCATTAAACAACGCATATAGCTCATACTGTATTTGTCGAATTCTTAACCATTTTTTTATAATTATCAATCCCTAGGATAGAATCTTCACTGTGATGGTTAACATACAATACAGTCGACTGCCCTCCCGCACATATCTTCTCAATAAGCGCTAATACTAACTGCCTGTTAATATCATCCAAACCTAAACAAGGCTCGTCTAAGATAAGTAACGGCGGATGCTTAACCATTGCTCGAGCAATCAACAACAGTCGCTGATCGCCAAAAGACAACTTGTTAAAACTTTCATCGGCACGATCAACCATACCCAGCACCGCCAACCACTGATCAGCCACCTGCTTTTGACTATCACTCGCTTTAGTGTACAGCCCTATGCTGTCATAAAAACCCGATACAATGACATTGCGTAAACTAGTCCCTACTCGATACTCCCATTGCAACGCGGTTGAAACGTAACCTATATACTGTTTTATTTGCCAAATACTTTCTCCATTACCGCGCTGAAAGCCAAACACAAAAATATCATTGGAGTAGCACTGTGGATGATCACCCGTAATTAGTGACAAAATTGCTGTCTTGCCACTTCCATTAGGACCAGATAGCTGCCAGTGCTCCCCAGGTTTAATGGTCCAGTTGAAATTTTCAATTATTTTTACTTGGTCATACTTCACACAAATATCGGTCAACTCTACCAGCGACTGCTGCAAACTTAAACCTCCATTGACACTCTCCATTTCAGCAGCAGGCACCTGTAAATCACTGGTTTTAATATGCAATAGCTGAAACAACTCTCTCGCAGCTCGCTCGTCGTTCAACGCTGCCACATGTGCTAGTTGTGCATCTTGCATATAGCCAATATGGGTAATAAAACTGGGTATTTCATCGCATCGATTCAGCACCATAACAATACTCATACGACTAGAGAGTTCAACTAAATACTGCTGAAGCATTAACAAAGTCGCAGCATCTAAGCCATCAAAAGGCTCATCTAGGAGCAGCAAATCAGGTTGACTAGCAATGGCTTTAATCAGTAAAACCTTACGAGTCTCCCCGGTGGACAACGCTCGAAAAGACCTATCCAGCAAATAGTCTAATTCGAACTTTTCCAACAACTGTGAAACAATCTCTGCGCAGGCACCCTCTTCTGCGAGGATCTCTCGAACAGGGGTTCCAACAGCAACCACATCCATAATATCAGCGTCATCTTTCTTTAACTCCCGCTCAATCAATAACGCTTGCGCCTCAAATGAAACAAGTGCCACCTTGCTTGGCAAACCTGTTAGCTCCCCAGCAATGCATTCACCAAACCCCGCCAAGCTTGCGACCAGTGCAGATTTTCCTGAACCATTTGCCCCTGTGACAACCCAGTGCTGACCACCCTCAATCGTCCAATTAACGTCCAAAATCTCAAATCGCTGTTCAAAATCTACATGACAATTCTTTAACTCAATATTCATTTACAACACCTTAAGAGGGTACAGACCAAAAAAAACCAAGAGAGTATCTTGGTTTTTAAAATGTATAGCCATTGTAACACAGTGCTCAAATGGCAAAGACTAAGCGCATCTAGCGCCTAGCAAAGATGCTCCGATTAAACGATCGCTTTCATATCAGACATATGACCGCGAAGAACACCACCAATACTTTCAACTGGGTGAGCGCGAAGTGCAGCGTTTACTTCGATCAATCTAGCGTTATCCACTCCATTGTCTTCATTGCTTGTACCTTTACCGATAACGTCAGTGTCGATGTTCTTCATGAAATCTTGAAGAAGCGGTAGGCAAGCGTGGTTGTATAAGTAACAACCGTACTCAGCGGTATCAGAGATAGTCGCGTTCATTTCGTACAACTTCTTACGTGCGATTGTGTTAGCGATTAACGGCGTCTCATGCAGAGACTCGTAGTAAGCCGATTCAGCAATGATACCTGCAGCAGTCATCGTTTCAAACGCTAGCTCAACACCAGCTTTAACCATAGCTACCATTAAAATACCGTGATCAAAGAACTCTTGCTCAGAGATCTCAACATCGCCAGCAGGTGTCTTTTCAAAGGCCGTTTCAGCCGTTTCAGCTCTCCAACCTAGCAGCTTAGCATCATCGTCAGCCCAGTCTGCCATCATGCCTTCTGAGAAGTTACCATCGATGATGTCATCTTGATGCTTGTTGTAAAGCGGACGCATAATAAGCTTTAACTCTTCACTTAGATCAAACGCTTTAATTTTATCTGGGTTTGATAGACGGTCCAACATGTTAGTTACGCCACCGTACTTAAGCGCTTCAGTCACCACTTCCCAACCGTACTGAACAAGCTTAGATGCGTAACCTGCATCAATGCCTTTCTCAACCATCTTGTCGAAGCAAAGGATAGAACCGGTCTGTAACATACCGCAAAGAATCGTCTGTTCACCCATAAGGTCAGATTTAACTTCCGCAACAAAAGAAGACATAAGTACACCCGCTTTATGTCCACCAGTACCTACAGCGTATGCTTTAGCGAGTGCCAGACCTTCACCTCTTGGATCGTTGTCTTCATGTACAGCGATCAGCGTTGGCACACCAAAACCACGAACGTATTCAGCGCGCACTTCACTACCTGGGCATTTAGGTGCAACCATGATAACGGTTAAATCTTCACGGATTTGCATACCTTCTTCAACAACGTTGAAACCGTGAGAGTAAGACAGGCAAGCGTCTTGCTTCATTAGCGGCATAATAGTATTGACAACCGGTGTATGCTGTTTATCAGGCGTTAGGTTAAGAACAACATCCGCAGTTGGGATAAGCTCTTCATAAGTACCAACAACAAAACCGTTTTCTGTGGCATTCTTCCAAGATTGACGCTTTTCATCAATCGCTGCTTGGCGCAATGTATAAGAGACATCTAAACCACTGTCACGCAAGTTTAGGCCTTGGTTAAGACCTTGAGCACCACAACCGACAACAACAATTTTTTTACCTTTTAACGCATCAACGCCTTCAGTAAATTCATTTAAATGCATGAAGCGGCACTTGCCAAGCTGTTCTAATTGGTCACGTAAAGTTAGCGTGTTGAAGTAATTGTTAGACATAGTCATTTCCGTTTAATAAAGATGAATGAGGCGAGCCAGACTCATCAAGGTTTCTCAATAATTTTTACGACAATTTGTTTGTCAGTTTGATGACCAAGATATTAACGCAAAAATCACTTTGCGTATATTGATATATAAAACCTACAGCGTTGCATTATTCGCAACAGCACTATTGCTCCTTTAGCCCTATCACACCATGGCACTGTCAGGAATTCAACCGACTATAAACTAATGACTTAACACAGCGTGCTTAGCGTATATAAGCAACAGCGAACATTTTGAGACTCTCTCACTACATCACTTCCTTAGATCCTCGCTATGCTTTATAATCAGCCGCTTAATTTTTGCCAATGTCAGATAACACTCACCGTAAGAGCGCTTATTAGCATTGGCATTTTGTATCTTCCGTTTGTAAATTTTAGCTTAAGTGGCCCATTGTAAGGGGCACCACTGAGCACAAGGACAAGTCATGCCTGTTATCACACTTCCAGATTCAAGCACTAGAGAATTCGATCACCCCGTCAGTATTTTAGATGTCGCCATGGACATAGGTCCAGGTCTTGCAAAAGCCACTGTCGCCGGTCGTATAGACGGTGTATTAGTAGACGCTTGCGAGATGATAAACAACGACGCAAAACTTGAAATTGTCACCTCGAGAGACGATGCAGGCCTTGAAATCATCCGTCACTCTTTTGCTCATCTCGTGGGACACGCTATTAAGCAGCTATATCCTAATGCTAAAATGGCCATTGGACCCACCATCGAAAACGGTTTCTACTACGATATCGATTTAGATGAAAACCTCACCAACGATGATCTAGCCACGATTGAAAAGCGCATTACAGCACTGATTAAGACCGACTACGATGTGATAAAAAAGATGACACCTGTGGCTGAGGCGCGCGCCTTATTTGAGAGCCGTGGCGAGATATACAAACTAGAGCTGATCGACAACTTAGATGACAGCATCACTGAAGTCGGCCTCTATCACCATCAAGAATACGTCGACATGTGCCGTGGACCACACGTGCCCAACACTCGCGTACTACGCTCGTTCAAGCTAATGAACTTAGCCGGTGCATACTGGCGTGGCAATTCAGACAACAAAATGCTGCAGCGCATTTACGGTACAGCCTGGGCAGATAAAAAAGCCCTCAAAGCCTATCTTAAACGCTTAGAAGAAGCAGAAAAACGCGATCACCGCAAACTCGGAAAAAGCTTAGACTTGTTCCACATGCAAGAAGAAGCACCGGGCATGGTTTTCTGGCACCCTAACGGCTGGGCACTCTACCAGCAGGTTGAACAGTACATGCGCGCCAAACAGCAAGCGCATCATTACTTTGAAATAAAAACGCCACAAATTGTTGATCGCTCGCTATGGGAAAAATCAGGCCACTGGGATAAATTTGCCGCCGGCATGTTTACCACAGGCTCTGAAAACCGCGATTACGCTGTCAAACCAATGAACTGCCCTTGTCACATCCAAGTCTTTAATCAAGGGCTGCGCTCATACCGGGATCTACCGTACCGCTTGGCCGAGTTTGGCTCATGCCATCGCAACGAACCATCAGGCGCGTTACACGGCATTATGCGGGTACGTGGCTTTGTTCAAGACGACGGTCATATATTCTGTGCCGAAAAAGATATCCAAGCAGAAGTTGCCGACTTTATTACCTTCTTGCACGAAGTGTACGACGACTTCGGCTTCACCGATATCATCTATAAACTTTCTACTCGCCCTGAACAGCGTGTCGGCTCAGACGAGACTTGGGACAAAGCCGAGAAAGCACTTGGTGACGCTTTAGATGCTGCCAACCTAGACTGGGACATACTTCCAGGAGAAGGTGCTTTCTACGGACCTAAGATCGAATTCTCGCTAAAGGATTGCTTGGGACGCGTTTGGCAATGCGGAACAATTCAGGCCGACTTTTCGATGCCAGGCAGACTAGATGCACAGTTTGTTAATGAAGAAGGTAACCGTGAAACACCCGTGATGTTACACCGTGCCATCCTAGGATCATTTGAACGTTTCCTCGGTATTTTAATTGAACATCACGCGGGGGCATTACCCACTTGGCTAGCACCTAAACAACTTGCTATAATGAACATTACAGACAAACAAGCCGATTATTGTCAGGATATTGCTAAAAAATTAGAAATAAATGGCTTTAGAGTCATTCAGGACTTGAGAAATGAGAAGATCGGCTTTAAAATCCGCGAGCGCACCCTACAAAAAGTTCCCTACCTATTAGTGGTTGGCGATAATGAGGTCGAAAACGGCACTGTTGCAGTACGAACTCGCACAGGCGAAGACCTTGGCGCAATGACATTAGACGCTTTCACTCAATACTTACAAGACGAAGTAGAGCGTAAAGGTCGCAAAGACAATGATTAGGAGAAATCAAGATTAGACGCGATAACAGAAGAGGGGCGCGCACCGAAAACCGTGCTCCCATTAATGAGAATATCCGAGCTCAAGAAGTTCGCCTTATAGATGCAGACGGCGAGCAAGTGGGAGTAGTACCAATCAAAGATGCGCTTGAGCGAGCTCAAGCAGCAGAACTTGATCTGGTTAAAATTTCTGACTCAGATCCAGTAGTTTGTAAACTAATGGATTATGGCAAGTTCCAGTATGAGCAGAAAAAAGCGGCGAACGAAGCTAAGAAAAAGCAGCACCGCACCCAGATCAAGGAAATAAAGTTTCGTCCTGGCACGGAAGATGGGGATTATCAGGTAAAGCTACGCAACCTGACACGTTTCCTAGAAGCAGGAGATAAAGCCAAGATAACCTTGCGTTATCGCGGTCGTGAGATGGCTCACCAGCAATTGGGCATGCAACTGATGAATCGAGTTGAAGAAGACTTGAAAGAAATCGGTGTAGTAGAGCAGCGCCCAAAGATGGAAGGTCG
>Ga0209292_1000342_pt1 | contig 62731 bp, 65 predicted proteins | sample GOMGulsemesocosm_2_FD_184634 | JGI IMG/M metagenome (GOLD analysis project Ga0209292, IMG submission 184634) | Methane-oxidizing microbial communities from mesocosms in the Gulf of Mexico - GOM9C Gulf of Mexico (SPAdes) (version 2) | ecosystem: Environmental > Aquatic > Marine > Cold seeps... | reverse complement strand
CAGCTACAGATGCAGCCAACAACACCAGTGAATTATCTGGGGTATTTACCATCAAGGTAGATACGTTAGATACAGACGGAGATTTAATCAATGATTTCTGTGATGATGATGATGACAATGATGGTGTTTTAGATCAATATGATAACAGTTATTTACCAAATCCTGATCAAGCAGATACCAATAACAACGGAATTGGAGATGTACAAGAAGATTGTGATAATGATAATATCTTAAACTATTACGATACAGATAACTCTTCATGTCAAGCTTCTATTGTGATGAAAAACAAGTATGGTTTCTCTCCAAATGGAGATGGTATCAATGATACTTGGACTATTGAAAACATTGCTTTATATCCGAACAATGTGGTTCGAGTGTACAATCGTTCTGGGAAACTAGTGTATACCATGAAAGGCTATAACAATACTTTTGATGGATATTCTAACAAAGTAAACAGCAATAGCAAATTACCAGTTGGAGCTTACTACTTTACAGTAGAGTTTAATACTGCTGGAGCTAAACCAGCCAAAGGATGGATCTATATCAATTATTAAAAAATTATTTGTAAAAGACTAAACACACAAGATATGAAAAATAGAATATATATAGGAATCCTAATTGCAATCTGTACAGTTCAATTTAGCAATGCCCAACAAGATGTTAACTTTAGCTTGTACAACTTTAATATGAGCATTATCAATCCTGCATACGCAGGAAGTAATGGCGCTAAAGAGATAAACATTGGTTATAGAAGTCAATGGATTGGAATAAGTGATGCACCAAACACACAGGCGCTCTCGTATACCACTCCGCTTAGAAACAATCTAGGATTGGGAATCTCTGTAGTAAGAGACAAGGTATTTGTATTGCAAGAAACAGACATTGCATTAGATCTTTCTTATAAGTTAAAAGTCTCTGAAACTCACGATGTGTATTTTGGAGTGAAAGGTGGCGCATCCATCATTAATATCGATTTAAATAGAGCTGGTGCTACAGGTGGAGATCCATTATTTTCTGAGAACCAGAGTTTTGTAAATACACAGTTTGGAGCGGGAATGTATTTAAAACACGATGATTTTTATGTGAGTATCTCTTCACCAAACTTTTTAAATGGAAAACGCTATCTAAAACAAGGAAACGCACCAAAAGCAGCAGTAGATAATTTGCATATGTACTATGGAATGGGTTATCATTTTAAAATAAATGAGACTGTAAAAATCACTCCGGGTATTATGTACAGAAATACAGATGGAGCACCAAGTTCTACAGACATCAGTGCAACGGTAGCTTACAACAAAATCCAAGCAGGAATGAACTATAGAATTGATGAAATGTATTCAATCTTTACCATGTTTAACATTGTTGAGAACATCCAATTTGGAGCAGCCTATGATTTTACAACCTCTAGCGTTAATCAAGTAAATGACAATGGCTCTATGGAAATTCTAATTAAATTTAGGTTTTAAAAGAATAATTATCATATTAGAAATAAGCGATACAAACAAAAAAAACCGATACAGCAATGTATCGGTTTTTTGCTTTTATTTATTAAAAAGATAATATTTTTCAACACTTTTAAATCTAAATTCTGAAAGTAAAAACTGAAATATCAGAAGATACTTCTTTTCTTCAAAAAAACAATTAAAGGTTCTGAACAGCTATGTGATCGACTTGTTACGTAATATAAAGAACAGCAAGCACACATGTATATTCTATTTCAGGAACAATAATTTTTAAAATAGGGATTATACCTATTTTAAAAATTATTGTTTATCTATATATTAGATATCCCCTTAGTAACTCTTTTAATCCCCCGATTATGAAAAAACTAAAACCACATGGGAAAAATCTTATTATTCTCATTCAATTATTCCCCAACTATCAAGTACTTCACAAGAAACAATTAGTTTATCTGTATACCAAGAAGCGAGACTAATGAAGTTAGAAGACCAAAAATATAATAAATCAGGTACCATATATAGATATTTAAACTAAAAAGTATTCATTAAACTAAACGTTTTGGAAGAAACAAAAGTCATTCAACATATACATGGAAATCTACTATACAGTAGAAACAAAATTGATATCTCAAAAAAAATATTGATCATCATAATAGTACTTCTAATTTTATTAAATGGAGTTACTCTTTTTTATTATTTTAATAATATAAAGCTGATATTTAAAATATCAACTCTATTCATTATATGCTATATAGTATTCACGTATTTATACATTAACTACCTAAAAAGTTACTGTAAAAAGCTAGAACACTTAATTTATCAAAAACAAAAGCTTTAAAAAACTACCTTTTTTTAAAAATCAAAATCAAGCCAATTATAACAAGTGGGATACTCAATACTTGCCCAGTATTTAAACTAAATACCCAATCTTCTCTTCCTTGAATCTGAGCTTCTTTTAAAAATTCAATTACAAAACGTAATGCCCAAAGAACAGCGAAGAAAATCCCGAATAAGTAACCCGATTTTTCTTTTGCATCCGTTTTCCAATACAGTCTCCATAAAACAAAAAACAAGATTAAATAACTAAACGCTTCATACAATTGTGTGGGATGTCTTGGAATAGTTTCACCAGCGCTTTTAAAGATGACACCAAAACTGCTTCCTGTAGGTTTTCCATAAATCTCTGAATTGAAAAAATTTCCCATTCTAATAAAGAATCCAGCTAAAGCAACTAAAATCCCCATTCTATCTAAGATAAACAAGAAAGGTTTATTTAATATTTTTTTACTGTAAAAATACAAGGCTGTAATAATTCCTACGGCAGCACCATGACTTGCAAATCCAGTAAACCCGGTAAACTCCCAACCGTTTATCAATCCAAATATAGCTGATGAATTTGCATTCTCTTTAAATGGTAATATGATTTCTAATAAATGATTTTGAAAATAACCCCAGTTGTAAAAAAAAACCTCTCCCAATCGCATACCAACTAACATTGATACGAAGGTATACATAAATAAAGGGTCTAATTTTTCTGCAGGAATTTTATCTTCAATAAAGATTTTTTTCATCAATCGCAATCCTATAATAAATGTAGCGACAAACATTAAACTATACCATCTAACTACAAAAAAACCTAAATCGATTCCTAATGAAGGATCCCAAACTATTGATAAAAATTTCATTCTTTATATTTTTTTATGAGATTCTGAAACAAGTTCAGAATAAAATTAATTTTTCTTTTCTGGAACTGGATCATGTCCTTGTCCGCCCCAGGGATGACAACTAAATATTCTTTTGGTTGCTAACCATCCGCCAGTAAACAATCCATGCTTTTCCAAGGCTTCAACCGTATAACTAGAACATGTTGGTGTATACCTACATGTTGATGGTGTATATGGTGATATCGCAACTTGATAAAACCGAACTAATAAAATAAATGGATATGTTAGAATTTTCTTCAATATTAATTTATTGAAAAAGTAGTTCCTTCTCTACCGTCTTTTAATTGAATTCCTAATGCGATCAATTCATCTCTAATTTGATCTGACAAAGCCCAATCTTTATTGTCTCTTGCTTCTTTTCGTAATTTAATCAACAACTCCACTACTCCATCAATTTTATCAGAACCATTTTGTTTCGTTTCATTTGTTAATCCTAATACATCAAAAACAAAAGCATGAATCGTTGCTTTAAAAGATTCTAAATCCTCAGCGTTTAAACTCGCTTTATTTTCTTTTATTTGATTGATTACTTTTACAGCTTCAAACAAATGAGCAATTAAAATAGGTGTATTAAAGTCATCGTTCATAGCAGCATAACATTGCTGTCTCCAGGATGCAACATCAAAAGTAGATGTTTTATTTGCTTCAATATTGTCAAGAGAGTTGACAGCTTCCATTAACTTATTATAGCCTTTTTCTGAAGCTTCCAAAGCATCGCTTGCAAAATCTAAAATACTTCTATACTGTGCTTGCATATTAAAGAAACGAACTACACTAGGTGCAAATGCTTTACTCAATACTGAATTATCTCCAGTAATAATTTCTTTTGGTAATACAAAGTTCCCTGTTGACTTTGCCATTTTCTGACCGTTTAACAACAGCATGTTTGCATGCATCCAATAATTTACTGGTTGTTTTCCACTACATGTATGAGACTGTGCAATTTCACATTCGTGGTGCGGGAATTTTAAATCCATTCCGCCTCCATGAATATCAAACTGTTCTCCTAAGTATTTTGTGCTCATTACAGAACATTCTAAATGCCAACCTGGAAAACCATCTGACCAAGGTGATGGCCAACGCATAATATGTCTTTCATCGGCTTTTTTCCAAAGCGCAAAATCTTGTGGGTTTTTCTTGTCAGACTGCCCATCTAACGCTCTTGAATTGTGAATAGCATCTTCCATTTTTCTTCCAGAAAGAATTCCGTAGTGAGAAGATTCATTATATTTTAACACATCAAAATAGACAGATCCATTTACTTCATAAGCAAAACCTTTGGCCATGATTTCATGAATCATTTCTATTTGCTCAACAATATGACCTGTTGCTGTTGGTTCTATACTTGGTGGTAAAAAATTATATTCGGCTACTGTTTCATGAAAATCAACTGTGTAACGTTGTACAACTTCCATCGGCTCGATTTCTTCCAATCGTGCTCTTTTAGAAATTCTATCTTCGCCTTCATCAGCATCATTTTCTAAATGACCAGCATCTGTAATATTACGAACGTAGCGTACTTTATAACCTAAATGCAATAAATAACGAAACACCATATCAAAAGACATGAATGTTCTTACGTTTCCTAAATGTACATTGCTATAAACGGTGGGACCACAAACATACATGCCTACTCGGCCTTCTGTTACGGGTTTAAAAAGCTCTTTACTTTTGCTAAGTGAATTGTAAATTTTAAGTTGATTATCTTTATATAACTCCATGAATCAATTTTCATTTTTAGAATTGTAAAGATAAGTACTTTTAAGCGAAGAGAAAACTGGGTTTTGTTAGAAGTTTATTAAAATTGAAAGTAATTTTAGTCTTAATCTATTATTGTTTTTTTACTTTCAATTCGCTTTGCTTTCCTTTAATTTCTACAATAGAATTTTTAGCATTAAAACTTCCACTAAGTGTAAAACTATTTTTAGATAATGAATTTATAAGTTTACTTGCAGAAATAGTTGGGAGTTTCCCTTCCAAATTACTAAAATCAATTGTAGCGTCTGAAAACCTAAGATCTAATACTAATCCTTTTAGACTAGAAATCACCTCATCAATTACTAATTCTCCAAACTTACTGGTTAATTCAACATCACTTTCTAGTTTTTCAATTCTTAATTTAGAAGAGCTAGAAGTCAATTTGGTATTGATAACCGATGCAATTGTTGCATCGGTTATGTTATTTAATGTTACTGTACTTTCTTTTAATACATCTATGTTTACTGGAGCGTAATAGATATTCAAATCTCCACCAGTAATTTCATCTGCTTTAAAGGTTCCGTAAGAAACTTTACCTGAGGTTTTTCCTTTTGGCAATTTCACTTTACTGTGTCTTGTATTTAAATCGAATGTTGCATTCTTTGGAACTTTAATAATAATTTTTCTAGTAATTTTCACTTTTTTCTTACTATCTCCATCTTCAATTATTACAATATTTTCTCCATTTCTATAGCTCTTAGCCATTTTTCGTTTCATCTTTTCGATGCTTACTTTGGCTGCAGCTAAACTTTCTTTGATTTTTACTTTATCAATTTTTTCGTACTGAATTTTCGCTTTTCTAATTTGCGCTTCAAGTTTCTTCTTATCAATACTCTTGATCTGAATTCTAGCATTTTTGATCTGCTCATGAATTTTCTTCATGTCAATATTTTTGATCTTATCTGTCGCTTCTTTTATGGTTCTTTTCAGATCTTTTTTCATTTTAGCATACTCACCAGATCTTTTGAATTTTTCCCATTCTTTTTTAGACTTGATAACTACCGTTTTATGCTTCCCATTAGATTGGTATCTAAATGTTTTCGCTTCATCATTGTCATCATTATCAAAATCATACTCGTCAATTTCTTTCCAGATTTCATTAAAGTTTAAATTAATTTCTGGCATTTCAAATTCTGGCATCTCAAATTCAGGAATGTCAATTACTAAATTCTCGAAATTAATTTCTGGAATTACAATATCTTCAAAGTCAAAGTCGAATTTAAAATTGCTGTCTCCAAAGTGTAAAAAACGATTCGCATTTGCATTAATCTGTACTTTACTTCTGTTTCCTAAAGCTTCAAACTCCCAGTTCTTTAAGAACTTTTGAGCTTCATTTTTAGACAAGCCTTCTACTGTAATTACTGCTTTTACAGAAACTTCGTTTCGGTTCCATGTTGATACATTAATATCTGCATTTGTAGCATTTATTGCTAGTACAACATCTTTATTTACTTTAAAAGTCTCATTGAATTTTTTATCAAATTTTTGTGCTTGTAAACCGCTTATAAAAAACGTTGCCATCAAAAATCCAATACATTTATAAGTTTTGAGTTTCATTTTGTTTTGAATTTAATTTTTTTAAATCTTTTAACTGTTTTTTTAATCGCTGCAATAACTGTAATCGTAATTGCAAATTGTTTATCAATGCATTGATGATTTCGTCATTAACTCCTTTTGTATTGAGCTCTGAAGTTAATGACTTATATTCAGTAGTTAAATCGCTAATTTTAGCTAAATAACCGTCTAGAATTTCTTTGTTGTTTTCGTTTACATCTAAATTACTTATTTCGTAATTGATGCTGTTGGTATAATAATCTTCTATAGATTTAAATTCTGGAGATAAACTTCCTAAACTAATATCTTTTGTACTTTTTATTGGTTCATCTTCTGGGTTACCTATATTAAAATAACCAATAGACAAACTCACTAGTAATACTACAGATGCTGCAACTTGCAACCATCTATAATTTCTTTTCTTTGGCTGAGTCTGAACTTCCTTTAGCAACCTATCTTGAAATTTACTTCTGTGGTTAGCCGATAAAGAAACTTCTTCGTTCTTATAATTTTTCATGATTTCTCTAATATCCTTCGACATACTGTTGTTCTTTTAAAAGTTCTTGCAATTGCTTTTTACCTCTCATTAAATGGGTTCTAGAAGTAACTTCTGTAATACCAAGTACCTGTGCTATTTCCTGATGATCATATCCTTCTAATAAATATAAGGACAAAACCACACTATATTTTTCTTTTAAACTTTGTATTGCTTTCGCAATAAAATCTGCTTGTAAACTATGTGCAATGCTCCAATCTTCTGTTTCTTCTACTCGTTGATACACTTCTTCATTAATAGAAACCAATTCTAATTTTTGTTTCTTCAGCCAGTCCAAACTGTTATTGATAACGATTCTTTTAATCCAAGCTCCAAAACTCACTTCTCCTTTAAATGATTGCATGTTTTGAAATGCTTTTATAAATGAATCTTGCATAATATCTTCTGCAATAAAAGAATCTTTTACATATCTATTCGCTATACTGCACATTGCTTTGCAGTACATATCATACAATTGCATTTGTGCTCTTGCATCATTATTTTTACAGTCATCGATTAACTGTTTGTGTAAATCCTTGGTTTGATTCATTTGTTAATTGTTACCTTAGAGACGATACTTTTTTCGCTCTGTTGCAAAATGAGTCCATTTTATTTAATAAATTTACAATAATATTCGTCAAGACTCTAAATGGCTACAAAAAACAAATCTGCATTACACGAAAAGGATGGCGTTTCTCAACCAGAAACGACCAGTAAATCTTCTGCTCAAAAAATAAAAATTAGCAGAAGTAAACAACCATCTATAGATAAATTTGTTTCTGAAATTTTAAAAGGAGACATCACTTTTCTAAGTAGAGCTATAACCTTGGTTGAAAGCACCAATACAAAACATCAAGAAAAAGCAACAGAAATTTTAGAACGCTGCTTACCATATGCCAATAATTCTGTAAGATTAGGAATTACTGGAGTTCCTGGAGTTGGAAAAAGCACCTTTATAGAAAGTTTTGGAAAGCATTTAACTGCTCAAGGAAAAAAAATTGCTGTCTTGGCAATTGATCCAAGCAGTTCTGTAAACAAAGGAAGTATTTTGGGTGATAAAACTCGAATGGAAGAGTTGGTAACTGATGCAAATGCATTTATTAGACCTTCTCCTTCCGGAACTTCTTTAGGTGGTGTTGCACAAAAAACCCGCGAAAGTATTATACTATGTGAAGCTGCTGGTTTTGATACCATAATTATTGAAACAGTTGGAGTTGGACAAAGTGAAACTGCGGTACATTCTATGGTCGATTTCTTTTTGTTGCTAAAAATTGCTGGAGCTGGGGATGAATTACAAGGAATTAAACGCGGAATTATAGAAATGGCAGATGCCATTGTTATTAATAAAGCAGATGGTGATAATATTCAGAATGCAAAAATTGCCAAAACCGAGTTTAATAGAGCCTTGCATCTATATCCACCAAAAGAAAGCACTTGGCAACCAAAAGTATTGACTTGTAGTGCTATTGAACATAATGGTATTTCAGAAATAGATGGTTTGATAAACGAATATTTCCATCTAACGAATGAAAATTCCTATTTCACCAAACGTAGGAACGAACAAAATATTTATTGGTTAAAAGCAACTATTGAACAGCAATTGAAAGATAATTTTTACAATAACATTGAAGTAAAAAAACAACTGGCTCTCGAACTAAAAAAGTTAGACAAAGGAAATACTACTCCTTTTAATGCCGCAAAAAGATTACTTGGCTTAAAAACATAAACCCATTATGGTTACATTAGACGAACTTATAGAAAGCTTACCAGAAAACAGGCAGGTTCCTTTTATGAAGTTAAGAAATTTGATGGTCGAGAATTTAGGTAAAAATGTGATAGAAAAAATAAATACAAATGCTATTGATTATCATCTACCACTCTCAATTTTCCCCAATGGCGATCCAAGTAACTCTGATCTTCCTTTACATATTGTAAGCATTGCTTCACAAAAAAGATATATAGGACTCTATTCTTGTAATTTTGAAAATAGTGGTTTTTTCAATAAACTAAAAGCTGATTATGTATCAATTAGAAAAACAAAATCATGTGTTGGGAAAGGCTGTATTCGATTTGATAAGGTTGAAAACATCCCATACAATATCATATCTAATTTTGTTAAGGAAATGAGTTTAAAACAACTCTTAACAATTATGAAAACCAAGTAAATTTCATTCAGCAAGCTTCTTGAAATTGTAACCTTATTTGAGTTCAATCAGTCTGATTAGAAAATTTAATAGATGAAAAAAAGTATTAAACTAATTCTATTGGTTATTCTAACCGGAATTCTATCCGTTATTTCTACCATGTATTTTGTTGATAGCTCAGAAACTCCTTCTAGCTATACTATTCATGAAATTGACTCTAAAATTCTTTCAGAAAAACGGGAGCTAATTGTCAAGTTGCCTTCAGATTATGAACAAAATTTAGATAAAGTGTATTCGGTAATCTATGTTTTTGGTGGCAACACATTAACTTATTCAATTGCATATGACACAGAGTTATTAGCCAGAACTAATCATCTAGAAAATGTAATAGTGGTCGGAATTCCAAATATAAATCAAAAATCAAGACAGAGAAATCTTACCCCTCCATTTATGAAACAGGATCTTGATGAACCTGGTTCTCCACTTGGAGAAGCAAATATATACTTAGATTTTGTGCAAGATGAAGTTATTAATTTTATTGAAAAAACATATCGAACATCAAAGAAAAGAATTGCTGTTGGTCATTCTCGTGAAGGATTAATGGTCATGTATTCTCTAATTTACAAAAGAAATTTATTTCAAGGCCATATTGCACTAAGCCCTGCTCTTTGGAGAGAAAATAATTTGTTTATTGACAACTTTAAAGAATCAATATCTACGTTAGACACCATTAAGTCAACTCTTTTTTTAAGTATGGGAACTAAAGAAGTGAACAAAATGAAAAACGCCTTCGATTCAATTATTCAATTTCTTAGTACAGATACAATCAACAAAAAAGTAACATGGAATAGTATGTACACGAAAGGTGCAATTCACAGTAATAATGCACTTCTTTCTGCTCCAATCGGAATTGAAACAGTTTTAAAAAATAATTAACCTCATTTCATTGATCGATTGTTTAATCAAACTATATGTATTGATTAATTTCTCGACCTTTTTTGCTCTTAAGTTTTAGATAGCTTCTTGGCAATAGAAATATACATAAACAAAATATTTCTACATTTCCTTCTCACAAATTTCAATATCTTTATGGCTTAGTTTATACTATTTAAATTAATTCAATTTACAATGCTTAAAAACACAGTCTTACTACTACTCTTTTTATTTTCATTGACGGTAGTAGTTGGTCAGAAAACTAAAAGAAACCCCTATGATCTATCAACATTAAATGATGGGCCATTTATATTTATAGAACAAAATAATTTAGTTGAGAAAAAGATTATAAATGGGCAGGTCATCATTAAAAACCGACCTTTAAATTCTTTCAAAACAACTTTTAGCCCAGAACCATCAACCTATAAAAATGTAAAAAAGATTGCTGCTATAAGTGATATACATGGGCAATATGACTTGGCTGTTACTCTTCTTAAAAACAACAATATAATTGACGAAGATTTAAATTGGAAATTTGGAAAAGGCCATTTTGTAATTGCCGGAGATATTTTTGATCGTGGAGATAAAGTGCATGAAACATTTTTATTGGTTTATAAACTAGAGCAACAAGCAAAAAAACAAGGAGGTCGTGTGCATTTTTTATTAGGAAACCATGAATACATGGTATTACACAACGATTTAAGATATATTCATAGAAAGTATAAAGAGACTACGAAATTATTAAGAATTGGATATGACAAATTGTATGGGAAAAATACAGTTCTTGGAAGATGGTTACGTTCAAAAGCAACCATTATAAAAATAAACAAAGATTATTTTGTGCATGGTGGAGTTTCAAAAGATTTTATAGAAAAAACTGGTTTTTCTAGTGAAACAATTCACAATATCAATTCAAAAATGAGAACCTCTCTTGAGCGAACAAAAAAGGAAATGAAATCTACCGATTTTTACACAACCTATTATAGAAGTAAAGGCTTGATTTGGTATCGAGGTTATTTTAACGACAATTTAGAAACTAAAGAAATCAAAGATGTCTTACACTCACTAGATTCAAAACACATTATTGTTGGTCATTGCTCAAATGAAGAAGTTGTTCAGCTTTTTAATCATAAAATTTTCGGAGTAGATTCTAGTTTGAAAAATGGAGAATATGGCGAATTATTGTTGATTAAAAACAAAAAATACCAACGAAGAACCTTGCAAGGAAAAAGGAAGAAGTTTTCTAAAGAAGTGAAACGCTAATAGACAAAACCCATTGAAACGTCTATTAAAACACCTTGTTTATCTATTTTATTTTATCACATCAATCATTATTCTCAATATTTGATACAATATTGCAAAAAAATAACATACCCAGAAAAGTAACATGAATCAAAATACAGCCAGTACACACAAAAATATTTTAGGGATTTTAATGCATGTTGGTTTTTGGTTTTTAGTGTTTTTATGGCCACTACTTTCCTTAGATGACATTCCTAGCTCACAATATATTGTTAATAGAAATTGGCTATCTACCACTAGTCTTTTAGCTGTTTTCTATCTCAATTATTTTATTTTTGTTGATCTGTATTTTTTTAAAAAGAATAAAACAGCTTTCTACATCATAAATTTTATGTTGGTAGTTGCAAGCTTTTTTTTGATAAAGTATCTCTTAAGATTCAATGCCTTTAACCCCACCACGATTCATGGAGCGAGAATGCGAGAAGTTAGAACAGGTGCTATGTCATCTGTACAGCTAATTTTACCAATGGTTTTGAGTATTGGAATGTGTGCAGGTTTAAAAATTAATAAAAAATGGATTAAAAACCAGCTGATTTTACAGCAGGTACAACAAACACAATTGAATGCCGAAATTAAGTATTTAAGATATCAAGTTCAGCCTCATTTTCTTTTCAATACTTTAAATAACATCTATTCATTAATTGATAGCTCACCTGTTATTGCTAAAACTTCTATCCACAGTTTAAGTAAAATGATGCGTTATTTATTACATGATACTACAATACATAAAGTTCCTTTAGTGAAAGAGATTGATTTTTTAGAACGCTATATAGAGTTGATGCAACTTAGAGTCTCTTCGAATATTAAATTAGAGAAAAGCTTTCCTATTATAAACCAACCCATTCAAATTGCTCCACTCCTACTCATTTCTTTTATCGAAAACGCATTTAAACATGGCATCGATGCTATACAACCAAGTTCTATCAAAATTGAACTAACAATTACTAATGATTTGTTACATTACACCGTAATAAACTCCTCTTTTCCTCAAAAAGAAAAAGCAACAGATTCTGGAATTGGACTTGAGAATTTAAAAAAGAGACTTGAATTAGTGTATCCATCAAAATTTGATCTAATTACAGAAGAAAAAGACAAATTATATACCGCCAAATTAATACTGAATTTTAAATGAAAATGCTTACTTGTATATTGATAGATGATGAACCTTTAGCGCTTAGTTTACTAGAAGGCTATGTAGATGCCACACCTTTTTTAAAATTGGAAGCCACTTGCAGTAGCGCCATTTCTGCCATTGAACTTATAGAAAACAAGCATATTGACTTGATTTTTACCGACATTCAAATGCCAAATTTATCGGGTATGGAATTTTCAAAAATGATTCTAAACAAAGGAATTAAAATCATTTTCACAACTGCCTTTGAAGAATTTGCCCTAGAAAGTTATAAGGTAAACGCCATTGACTATTTAGTAAAACCAATTAGTTATTCTGAATTCTTTTCAGCCGTAAATAAGGCAAAACAGCAAATTTCTAACACTATTGCCCCGAGTGAAACACTCAAATATAATGAAGATTATATTTTTGTAAAATCTGATTATAAATTGATTAAAATAGACTTAAAAGACCTTATTTATATTGAAGGATTAAAAGACTATTTAAAATTCTATACGGTAAATTCTGCAAAACCAATTTTAACATTAAAAAGTATGAAATCTCTTGAAGAAGAACTTTCTAATAAGTCTTTTATGCGTGTGCATCGTTCTTTTATGGTCAACCTAAAAAAGATTACGACCGTAGAACGTAATCGTATTGTATTTGGTGACACATACATTCCTGTTTCTGATAAATATAAAGAAAACTTCCAGAAATTTATTGATGTCGATTTTTCTTAATAGATAAAATCCTTCCAAACGTCTATAATTGTAGTGCATACTTCTATTTTAGTTGAATATGATCCTCCTTTGTTTCAATTTTGATGTATTAATAACTAAAGTTAACACTTTAATAAATACACATTATGAAATATTCAATACAAGTTATCGCTATCCTTCTGTTTCTAATTTCGGTACCAACAAACGGTCAAAACCTACAAGGAAACATACAATACACTTCCAAATCTAAAGTTCATGTTTTAATTAATACAGAAAATTTTTCCAAAATTTCACAACAAAAATTCAAAGCTGGGCACAATGCTTCATCTATAAAAAAATATGCTTTAAACTTTAATAAGAGTAGCTCATTATTTACAGAAGTTATAGATGCAAATATAAATCCATCCCTTGGAATGCGATCAAATCCAAAAGGCCCAGCTTTGATGATCAATCACCCGGGAAATTTCTATAAAGATTTAAAAACAAAAAACTACATAAACCAAAAGGAATTCTTTGGAAAACAGTTTATAATTCGTGACAAATTAACAACTATCAATTGGCAAAAAACGAAGGAGGTTAAAATGATAGGAAAATATACCTGCTTTAAAGCTACAGCTAAAATTCTTAATGGGAGCAGTAAAAGTAATAGTTCAACTAATGTAGTTGCTTGGTACACTATTGATATTCCTGTTTCTCAAGGTCCAGGTAAATATTGGGGATTGCCAGGTTTAATATTAGAAGTTCAAACAGAAGATGTGGTATACACTTGTACAAAAATCGAGTTGAATCAGGCAAATGACACCGCCATTAAAATGCCTAAAAAAGGAAAGAAAATCACCCAAAAGAAGTTTGATAAGTTATTTGTTTCAACATTAAATGACATTAGAGAAAGACATGCTAATTAATCCCCAAAAAACAAAACACTCAATGATTTTAACTTCAAAAATCACAAAAAATAGTTATTGCTTTTTTCTGCTATTCTTTATTGGCCTGTGTGCTAGTTTCTCACAAGAAATAAAACTAACTGGAATTGTTAAAGATAGCATCGGAAATGTGTTAGAATCGGCTAATGTTATTGCTTTTAATGCAAAGACCAATACGTTAAAATCCTACTCCGTCACCAATACAAAAGGAGCCTATATAATAGCACTTGACAAAGAAGTCGCATATACATTAAAGATTAGTTTTATTGGTTATAAAACAATTACTACTCATATAGATGAGACTGCTTTTAAAGAAGATACAGTCAAAGATTATATACTTTATGAAGAAAGCAATAAACTAGATGAAGTTGTATTAGTGTATGAAATGCCAATTAATGTAAAGAATGATACTATTGTTTATAATGCTACCTCATTTTTAAATGGTACAGAAAAAAAACTAGGTGATATTTTAAAAAAAATACCTGGTATAGAAATAAATAGCAAAGGCCAAATTGAAGTTGAAGGCAAGCAAGTAATGAAAGTGATGATTGAAGGAAAAGACTTTTTTGATGGCGATTCGAAACTGGCAGTTGAAAACATTCCTTCTGATGCTGTAAAAAAAATTGAAGTACTCAAAAATTTCAGTGAAATAAGTCAATTGAAATCGGTAACCAATAATGAAGATAATATAGTCATCAATTTAAAACTCAAAGAAGGGAAAAAGAACTTTTGGTTTGGAGAGCTAACTGCAGGTGGTGGTTTCGATAATAGCTATTTGATACATCCAAAACTATTTTATTACAGTCCAGCTAAAAGTATCAATATACTAACTGACTTTAATAACATTGGCGAGATTCCTTTTACTTTTCACGATTATATGAATTTTACTGGTGGCTTAAATAAAGGCCTAACAGGATCTGGAACTTCCTTTAATCTATCTTCGAACAGCTTGGGTTTGTCTTTATTAAAAAATAACAAAGCCAATAAGATAAACTCAAAATTTGGAGCTGTAAATTTTAGTTATGTACCAAAAGAGACCTGGGGATTGAATGGGTTTTTAATTTTTTCTAAAACGGAAGTAGACTTCTTAGAAAAATCTACCACAAATTATTCTATTGATGATTTAACTGCACAAACAGATCAAAAAACTTTTCAAAACAATAGAATGGCTTTGGCAAAATTGAGCTCTACATACAAGCCACATGCAAATTTTCAGTTCGATTATGATGCTTTTTTAAAGATCTCAAAACAAGATGAACTTGGAGTTTTATACACTCGTTTTTCTAACATCGAAAATACAATTCATACAACTATGAATAGCGATCCTTTTTCTATAAAACAAAAAGCAAACCTATACTACACTATGAATCCAAACCATATTGTATCGGGGAACTTTCAATATCTTATCGAAAAAGAAAATCCCTTTTATAATGCTTCTTTTGTTGATTTAGGTATAGATCCATCTAACAACATGTTGCCATTTTCTAGTTTATTTCCATACAATACAAACCAAAAAAACTACACCATCAACCAAGATAAAACAATACAAACCAACAAGCTAGATGCTAAAATCGATTATTACTACCTAATTAATAACAAGAACAATCTTATTTTCACATTAGGAAGTACAGTTAGTAGTCAGAAATTTAATTCATCTATATTTCAAACCTTAGACAATCAAAGTCTTTTTAATTTTACGGATGCTGCATTTAAAAACAATAATGTCAGTTACAATTTTTCAGATGTGTTTTTGGGCTTAAAATACAAAGTCAACCTAGGTAAATTTATGTTCAACCCAGGAGTGAGTCTTCACAACTATCAGACAAAAAATGAACAGTTAGGAAATATTATAACAGTAAACTCTACAAAGTTATTGCCGAATTTCTATGCCAATCTTCAGCTTCAAAAATCTGAAAGTTTGCGTTTTACGTATGCAAAAACTGCTGCATATGCGTCAATAGATAAAATTGCTGAAGGATATATTTTAAACAATCACAGTTCTTTATTTAAAGGAAATAGTGCCTTAGAAAATGGGATGTACGAAAAGTATCGACTTAGCTATTATAGTTTTAGCTTATTCAATAATACAACTGTGTTTGGAGGGATTAATTATTCTAAGAAAAAAAACGACCTCAAAAATAATACGGTGTATACTCAGATAAATAATATTGCAACACCAATCAACTCGTTGTTTAAAGACGAAACCGTTTCTATGAATTTAGATTGGAGAAAAATATTTAAGAAATACAATGTCAATTTTAAAATACATTTAGAGAAAGCCAATTATTACAATATGGTAAATGGGCTTCAAAATAGTTCAAATTCGTTTATTCAAGAGTATACAGCAAGTGTAATTACCAATTATAAAAAAGCGCCTAATTTTGAACTTGGCTACAAAAGAACGAGTAATACATATAGCAATACTATTGGAGAAACCACCTATTTGACCGACAAACCATTTGTAAATATAGAAGCTATTTTCTTACAACATTTCTCTTTCAAGTCTGAGTTTAGTTTTTACAAATACGCAACAAAAAATACTGCTTTAAATACCTATTCGTTTTTAGATGCAAGTATCAACTACCAAAATAAAAACAGCAAGCTAGAATACAAACTAGGGCTCACAAATATTTTGAATACGAACTCTATGAATCAAGATACCTTTCATCAAAACTACACAAGTACCTCGCAATATTTTATTCAACCTCGATTTGCTGTATTTAGTTTAACCTATAATTTATAACCAACTCAAAACCCATTTTATGAAACATTTATTTTTAATTATAGCAATCTGTATTACAAGCAAAGGCTATACACAAAGCACAAACAACACCACTAGTACAGCACTAGAGCAATGGAAAAACATCCCTGCTAAAAAATCAAACACAGACAACCCAGATGATGGATATCCGAATGTAAAAGAGGTTAGTCCAGGTACAAAAATCCCGACAATTGGTGAAATAAAGCGCAAAGTATTGGATTTATTAAGTGACCATCACTTATACACTTCTAAAAGAATTAAAGATATTTCCAATTATAAAAACACAGGTCGTGAAGCATGGAATTGCACCTATTGGAACACATCTGAGAAACACCCAGAATATGATAAAGTTCTTAGTTTCCTTTTTTATATTGGTCCAGATCATACAGGTAGAGTGAGCCAAAGAATAGCCTTAGTAGGACAGAAATTGGTGCATAAAAAAACAGGGAAGATAATGAAGCAATAATATCCCCTATAATTATTGCTAAAACAATGGCAGTTGCTTTTTGCAACTGTCTTTGTTGTTTATAATAAGTATATTAATGCTGATTATATCTTAAACCTTTAGCGAAACTTCTTTAGAAACATTTGGCTTTTTCATCAGACAAAATTCAATATATTTGCGTAAACTAAAATTTAGATGCAACAAAGAATACCCAATTACATCAAATACCTTTTTGCAAATATCCTTTCTATTACGGTATTTGCATTTTTATTTAGAGTACTATTCTATTTCTTTTTTGCACAATTAGAAAATGCTACTAGTTCAGAAATTCAGCGAGCATTTTTTGTCGGGATTCGTTTTGATATCAAACTAGCTGTGTTGGCTGTTTTTCCGATAGCTATCATATTGTTTATTGTCAACCAACGTTTTTTTAAGTATAAATTCTACAAAAGACTGAGTGTTATTTATTTTACGATTATCACTATTGCTTTGGTCTTATTTTATACATTTGATTTTGGGTATTACGATTATTTAAGTATTCGTTTAGATGCTGCTTCCCTTAGGTTCTTAAGTAACTTAAGTATCTCTACACAAGTATTATTTGAAAGTTATCCTGTTTATAAAGGATTGTTTGCGTTGCTTCTTTTAGGGTTTATCATTTATAAATTCAACGCTTATATTTACAGAAAGTTTGATGCAGAAACTTCTCCAATTTCTAGAAAGAGAAAAGCATTTTTTATCGTAGTTCCGTTTTTTCTATTAGCATTCGGAATTTACAATAGCATTACACATTATCCACTACGTTGGAGTCAGGCTTTCTTTTCAAAAAATCAATCAGTGAACCAGTTTGCATTGAATCCTATTTTATATTTCTACGATAGTTTTGCGTTTAGAAGTACAGGTTTTGATTTAGAAGAAACCAAAAAATATTATCCGTCAATTGCTACTCAATTACAATTGCCAAAAGATACGTTACAATTCGAAAGAAGCCATATAAGACCCGATTCTATCACAACACAACCCAATGTGGTAATTGTAATGTTAGAGTCTGTAGGCGTAGCACCAATGAGTTATTATGGCAATCCAATCAACACCACTCCAAAAATGGATAGTTTGGTCGACAAAAGTGCTCATTTTACCAATTTTTACATTCATAAAACAGGTACAGCAGCAAGTGTTTTTGCTAGTATAACTGGTTTACCAGATGTTGATGACGTAAAAACAGCTTCTAGAAACCCGATGATTATAGATCAGCGAATTGTTTTTGATCAGTTTACAGGTTATGAAAAATTGTATTTCTTAGGCGGAAGTGCCAATTGGGCAAATATTCGTGGTATATTTCAATCTAATATCAACGATTTAAAAATCTTTGAAGAAGGTAGTTATGAAACAGAAAACAGAGCTGATGTTTGGGGGATTGATGACTATGAGTTGTTTAAAGAATCTGATAAAGAATTGCAAAAACTGCATCAGCAAAAAAAACCATTTATTGCTTATATTCAAACAGCAACCAATCATATGCCATTTACGGTTCCAGATCAAAAAGAATCGTTTAGACCTTTACAAGGAAATGAGATCTCTGCTGATATACTTCAAAAATCTGGATTCAAATCTGTAGCACAAATCAATGCATTGCGTTATTTAGATTTTAATGTCGATGTGTTTTTAAGACGTGCTAAAGTAGCTGGCTATTATGACAACACCATCTTTGTGTTTTTTGGAGATCATAATACAAAAATGAACAAATCAAGTTATTTGGCGGCCAATGATTTTGAATTTGATACTGAACTGTATCATGTACCATTTTTTATTCATGCACCAAAGTTTGTAAAACCTCATCAAATATCTAGCTATAAAAAACTAGTAGATGTAATGCCTACAGCAGCGAGTTTGGCAAATATCAATTATACAAATTACACCTTAGGTTCTAATGCATTAGATACCATTAGCAATACAAATAATGACTTTGCTTTTATTTATAAAAACATGAATGGAGAGCCTGGAATTGGGCTGTTACAAAACAATTTTTATTATACACTAACGAGAGCAACAAATACTGCAAACTTGTATAATTTTAAGCAAAAGGATGTTATTGATATTAAAAAAGACCATCCAGATGTTACAAAACAAATGGATAGCCTTTTAAGAGGTTTTTACAACGCTACTAAGTACTTATATTACAATAATAAAAAGACTAACTAGCGAATATTTTTCTTTGTAAAAGTTTGTGAAGTTTATAAAATGTAACTCCAATAATACTTCCAACAGTAGCTCCAGATATTATATCAATAGGAAAATGAACTCCTAAATACAACCTACTATACGCAAATATGATTGGAAAGATAAAAATGAATTTCATGTATTTGTACTTGTCTTTAAAGAACAAATACGCAAACATAGAAAACGCCGTTGAAGTAGTTGCATGGCCTGATGTAAAGCTGTAACTCTGAGGTCTAATTAATGTACGTAACAAATGATTGATACTTGTATCATTATTTGGTCGTAAACGTTCAAAGGTTACTCTAATTAAATTTGTAAACTGATCAGAAAAAGCAACCATAAACACTAAAAACAAGAATAAGAATCCGCCTTTTTTCCAACCTAGATTTTTAAAAATCAAAAAGATAATTAAAAGGAACAACGGTGCCCAATTTAATTGATTGGTTATAAATAACCAAAACGGGTCCCATTGTTCACTTCCTAAATTATTTAAGTAGATTAGGAATTGTTTGTCTTTTTGTATCAGCGTTTCAAACATTATACTACTTGCCTACTTTTAGTATTTCTAATTCAAAAATTATATCTGCTTTTGGAGGAAAAGGTCCACCACCAGCTTCACCATACGCCATGTAATACGGAATAAACAAACGTGATTTATCACCAACTCTCATTTTTAAGAGTCCTTCTTTAACACCAGGTATCATTGGCTGTTTACTCATTGTAAACACAAATGGTTTTTTCCCAAAAGTCGATTGAATTTGATGACCGTTAGCTAGCATAATATTATAATGCATAACTGTTTCCTCTGTTTCAGTTACTTTTTTACCAGTTCCTTTTTTTAATGTTAAGATCTGTAAACCAGAATCTGTTTTTTTAGCTTTTGCGATATCTAGTGAAGCATGGATCTTTTCTTTATCTTTTAGAAATTGCTCATAACGCGTTTTTTCTAACCCAACTTTGTCAGCAATTCTCTTTTGCTCTGCTACTTCTGCCTTCTTTAATTCCTCTACAAATACCTTTGCAGCATCAAACTTTTTAGCTTTTCTCCCAATTCTAATAAATGTAACATGATTGATCACATCTTTTGCGGCAATACTGTCTACCACTTCTAATCCGTATTTTACTTTTCCGAAAATAGTATGTTTACCATCTAACCAAGGTGTTGGTTTATGTGTAATAAAAAACTGACTTCCGTTGGTTGCTATTCCTGAATTAGCCATAGATAATACTCCTGCAGAACTATGTGTATAGATTAGTTTCCCTAAAGAATCTTTTGGAAATTCATCCGGAAACTTATATCCTGGTCCACCAGATCCATTTGCAGCTGGATCTCCACCTTGAATCATAAAATCTTTAATTACTCTGTGAAATATTAAGCCATCATAAAATTCTCTTCCTTTTAACGAATCAGAAACATTTGGGTGTGTTCCTTCTGCTAATGAAATAAAATTAGCCACTGTTAATGGCGTATCTTCTGGATATAATTCTATTAAAATATCTCCTCTACTTGTTTCTATATCTGCATACAAACCTTTTTCTAGGTCTGCATATTTTGCTGTTTTACATGATGCAACAAGTAATACTGCTGCTATAAAAAAGAGTTTAAAAAATTTCATTCTATAAATTTTATTTAATCGTTAATAATGTTACTGTACTTTTTATTGTTTTGTTGATGCCAATTTTACTTCCATCTCCAACTAAGCCAAATGCTCTATAAGACGGAATCACAAATGTAATTGTTTCACCAATTTTCATCAACTTTATTCCTTCTTGCAATCCTGCAATAAAATCTTCTTTATCTATTTGATATACTTTTTTTCCTAATTCTTCTTTTGAATAGATAACTGCTCCGTTAATATCTGTAATGTCATATTCTATTTCAACTTCGTTTCCTATAACTGGAGTCACCGAATCATTTTCAATCTTAGTCTGATAGGTATACCAAAACCCATAAGCTGAAGTTTGATAGGTGGTTGCTGAATCTTGAGCTATATATTCCTCTATAAAAGAATTCTCAACAGCATTTAGTTTTTTACTCTGTGCTATCGATTCTGAAATTACGGTTGCTGTTTTTTGGGTAATTGGTCTTCTTGCTGTTGGTCCAGAACAAGACCAAAGCAATAAAATGCCTAATAAAAAGAAGATATTATTCTTCATATGAACCTTGTAATTCGTTTTTATAATCTGGCAATAATGACGTGAAATAAGTAATTGTATCTTCTAGAGATCTATCAGATTTCCCTCCAGAAGCATTATCGTGTCCACCACCACTAAAATGTTTTCTAGCAAACTGATTCACAGAAAAACTTCCTTTAGAACGGAACGATATTTTAATAATTTTTTGCTCTGCATCTTCAATAAATATAACTGCAAAATTAATATCTTTTAAAGATAATGCATAGTTCACTACACCTTCTGTATCTCCTTTTTGATACCCAAATTTATTTTTTTCGGCTTCAGATAAGGTAATAAAAGCTGTTTTGAATTCTGGAAACGCCTTTAAATTAATCAATGCTTGTCCTAACAACAACAATCTGTTATGAGAGTTAGCATCATACACTTGATTGTGAATTTTATCATTTTCTGCTCCTTTATCAATTAGGTCGGCAACAATTTTATGAGTTGTACTTGTTGTAGATCTAAAACGAAAAGAACCAGTATCTGTCATTATTCCGGTATAAATACACGTTGCAATATCTTTTGTAATACTGTCCGTATCATTCATCATTTCTAAAAAATGATATACCATTTGTGCTGTAGAACAAATCTCAGTATCAGAATACAAATAGGCAGCAACATCATCTGGTTGTTGATGATGGTCTATCATGGCAAAATCATTCTTGTATTCTCCCAAGGTTTTTGCCATATCATCTCCAACTCTATGCAATGCATTAAAGTCTAATAAGAAAATAATATCAGAGTTTTCAATGGCTCTTTTTGATTGTTTATTTTGTTTGTCAAATAACCAAACATTTTCCGAGCCTGGCAACCAATGTAAAAATTCTGGATACTCATTTGGCGCAACAACTGTTGCTGTATGATTCTTAGAATTAAAATATTGACACAGCGCTAAAGTAGAACCCATTGCATCTCCATCAGGGTTTCTATGTGGTACGATTACAATGTTTTTTGGGGTTGATAAAAACGATTGTAACTTATTTAATTGTCCTTTCTCCATAAGTTGCGAATATACAATATAATACCAAATTTGCTATATAAAATAATCTTACTTTTGTGTTAAACAAATCAATAAATCATGAAAAAAACAGCCTTATTATTTCTGTTACTTATCACTATTAGTTGCCAAACTAAAAACCAACATGAAAACGAAGAATTTGTCATTTCTTTTGGTTCTTGCAATAAGCAATATGCTGAAAATATTTTATGGCCAGAAATCTCGGCAAACAACCCTGATATTTGGATTTGGGGTGGAGACGTTATCTATGCAGATACTGATGACATGATTAAACTAGAGGCTGACTACAACCAACAATGGAATCAAAAAGGGTATAAAGAATTTGCTGAATCTCTAACTGTTCTTGGTACTTGGGATGATCATGATTATGGATTAAATGATGGAGGTTACGAATTCCATAAAAAAAATGAAAGTCAACAATTATTTTTAGATTTTATTAAAGTTCCAGAACATGATGCAAGAAGAAACCAAGAAGGCGTATATCATTCTCAATTATTTAACATCAAAGATGGCAGTATAAAGATCATTGTACTCGATACACGTTTTTTTAGAACTGAATTAACGCATTCTAATGACCCAACAAAAAGATACCAACCCAATTCATATGGAGAAGGAACTGTTTTAGGCGAGCAACAATGGAGTTGGCTAGAAAAAGAATTGACCAATTCTACCGCAGATTTTAATATAATCGTTAGTAGTATTCAATTTCTATCTTATTTACACGGGTATGAATCTTGGGGAACTTTCCCGCATGAAGTAGATAAACTTAAAAGCTTAATTAAAGACTCAAATGCAAATGGTGTGCTCATGTTGTCGGGAGATCGACATATTTCCGAATTTTCATCAACCAAAATAGATGGATTAAAAAACCCATTGGTTGATTTTACTTCAAGTGGATTGACACATTCTTATGCTGGTTTTACAGGAGAAGAAAATCCTGATAGAATTGGTGAAGTTGTTTCTGAATTGAGTTTCGGAATTTTAAAATTCGATTTAAAAGCAAAAAAAATAACCATGCAAATGCGTGGAAAAGACAATAAATTACAACAAGAACACATTCAAAGTTATAATTAACTTGCAGTTAACATATAAAACTGTACTTTTGCACAAAATTTTTAAAGATCAGAAATGGCAACAAATAGAACTTTTACAATGATTAAGCCTGATGGCGTAGAAAACGGACACATCGGAGCAATCTTAGAAAAAATTAACGCTGCAGGATTTAGAGTAGTAGCATTGAAATTAACTCAAATGACTAAAGCAGATGCTGAAGCATTTTACGCTGTTCATAACGAGCGTCCATTTTTTGGAGAGTTAGTAGAATTTATGACACGTGGAGCAATTGTTGCTGCCATTTTAGAAAAAGATAATGCAGTTGATGATTTTAGAGCTTTAATTGGCGCTACAAATCCAGCAGATGCTGCAGAAGGAACAATCAGAAAATTATATGCAACTTCTATTGGAGAAAATGCAGTACATGGTTCTGATTCTGATGAAAATGCTGCTATTGAAGGAGCTTTCCACTTTGCAGGAAAAGATATGTTTTAAGGATTGATTACCCTTTTAACGCTTAACTAAGAAAAGCTCGTTGCAATTGCAACGAGCTTTTTTTATACCTCTCAATAAATTGTTTGTTGTTTTTTAAATCATGAGATTTCACGATTACACTCGAAATGACAACTGCTAATGAACAATGAATTACACTAACATCACTTTACTAATCAGTTTCCCTCCTAGCTCTTCATTCATCATCTTCATAATTTTTTCTTTACCGTAACTTAATTCTTCTCTTAAAACAGAAGATGATAAAGAAACTACTAATGTTTTATTTTGCAATTGTATTTTCTCAGTATAAGACACAACTCCTTGCCCCATTAACTTTGCCCAAATTTCTTCAACCTCCAACTTCTGCATCCCTTTAGACAAGTTGTTCTCTTTTATAAAAGAGCCCATTAAATCTTTCATTGAAAGGGATTCTTTTTCTCTTTTTGCCATTATAACTTAAATATCTGATATGGTTTATTACTTTGTTTTATTACGTTTTCTGTTCGTTCTGCATGTGTATCTGTAATAAAGATCTGCCCAAACTCATCTTTATTCACCAATTCTATAATCTGAGAAACTCTATGTTCATCTAATTTATCAAACACATCATCTAATAATAATATAGGAAGCACATCAGACTGTTCTTTAATAAACTGAAACTGTGCCAGCTTTAATGCAATTAAATAGGATTTTTGCTGTCCTTGAGATCCAAATTTTTTAATTGGAAAGTCTCCAATATCAAAACTTAAATCATCTTTATGAATTCCTACAGAAGTATACTGTAATATTTTGTCTTTTTCAAGGTTTTTAGCTAATAATTCTTCAAAAGACATCGTATGCAATTGGCTCTTATATTCTAAATTTACCTGTTCTTTATCTTTAGATATAATTTGATACTTTTCATTAAAAATAGGAACAAATCGCTCTAGAAAATCTTTTCTCTTTTTATAAATAATAGTCCCGTACTGCAATAATTTATCATCATAAATCTTTAAGTTCAATGCATCAAAGGTTCTATTAGCGGCAAAATACTTTAACAAGGCATTGCGCTGGCTCACTACTTTGTTATACTTAATTAAACTTTGCAAGTATTCTTTGTCTTGTTGAGAAATAACGCCATCAATAAATTTTCTTCTTGTATCGCTTCCATCAACAATTAAATCTCTATCCGCAGGAGAAATTATCACCAATGGTAATTGACCTATATGTTCAGAAAACCGTTCATAAGCTTTGCCATTACGTTTCAATACTTTTTTCTGCCCTTTTTTTAAACTACAGACAATTTTTTCTTCTCTTTGGTTTAACAAATAGCTTCCTTCTACCATAAAAAAGTCCTCTCCGTGTCTTATGTTCTGCAAAGCAACCGGATTAAAATAACTTTTCGCAAAAGATAAATAATAAATTGCGTCTAATACATTGGTTTTTCCAACACCATTATCCCCTACAAAACAATTTATTTTCTCCTGAAAATCAAATGTTTGAGAAATAATATTCTTAAAATTCACTAAAGAAAGTTTTTGTAGATACATGTTTTGGTATTATCAGAAGTAAGAAATTGCAAATTATTGAAAATTTAGCGAATTATACGTTTTTAAAATCCAATTAAAAAAACTATTTTTGCGCCTACTAATTTTTTAGAGAAATGGCGACATACAAGAAAAAAGCATCAAAATCAAAAGACAATAATCAACAAGCTGTTCAAGAACAAAGCACAACTGCTGAAGTTTTTAACACATTAGATGAAACAGCATCGAGATCTGAGCAATGGATTGAGAAAAATAGCAAACCATTGTTTTATGGATTGGTAATTGTTGCTCTAGCGGTTTTAGGGTATTTAGGATACAATAAATATATTATTGAACCAACAGAAACCGAAGCTGCAAATGAATTGGCTTTCCCGAGAAAACACTTTAACCAAGCAAATACAGTTTCTGTAGGTGTAGATTCTTTATTAAACCTAGGCTTAGAAGGAGCAGATGGTAAATACGGTTTTATAGATGTTGCTAGTATTTACGGTAGCACTGATGCTGGGAATTTAGCAAATTACTATGCTGGCCTTTCTTATTTGAAATTAAAGCAATACGACAAAGCAATTGAGCATTTAAGTAAATTTTCTTCTGATGATTTAGCAATCGGACCTGTTTCTTTAGGTGCAGTTGGAGATGCATTTGCAGATATTGACCAATTTAATGAAGCGATTAGCTACTACGTAAAGGCATCAGTAAAAAACAATAATTATACAGCTCCTTTATTCTTATTTAAAGCAGGACAACTTTCAATGCATTTGAAAGATTATAATAAAGCATTAACTTTGTTTAAACAGATAAAATCTGACTATCCAACTTCTGTTCAAGGTGGTGATATAGACAAGTATATCAGTAGTGCAGAGTTTGCAGTAAAAAAATAAGCGTAATGGCTACAACAAATTTATCATATTACGATAAGGCAACAATCCCAAATGCGAATTCATTTCGATTTGGGATTGTTGTTTCTGAATGGAATCCTGAGATTACTAGAAATTTACAAAAGGGCGCAATCGAAACTTTAATTGATTGTGGCGCAACAGAAAGCAACATAATCTCTTGGGATGTTCCTGGGAGTTTTGAATTGGTGTATGGTTGTAAAAAAATGATTGAATCTCAAAAAGTAGATGCAATTATTGCTATTGGAAATGTAATTCAAGGACAAACCAAACATTTTGACTTTGTTTGCGATGGTGTAACTCAAGGAATTGTAGATTTAAACATCAAATATGATGTTCCTGTAATTTTCTGTGTTCTCACAGACAATACCAAACAGCAGTCTTTAGATCGCTCTGGAGGTGAATTTGGGAACAAAGGAATTGAGTGTGCCGTTGCTGCAGTAAAAATGGCAGCATTAAGACAGTTTTAACAAGATACTTCTTAACAATTCTTGACCACTTCTTTTTTATTCTGTAAATTTGACTTACAAGCTTAAGTTGGTTTGATTTTTGCTATTTAACCAGTAATCTTAATGTACTTTCAATTATTATGGGAATTATAAAACGCTCAATTAAAAAATTCGATTACAAACCTAGATACTATCAAGGCGAAGGAAATCCTTATGAAGTAAAACATAAGTTTGATGAATTTAGAACCACCATAGGTAAAAACAAAAGTTTAAAAGGAAAATTTGTTTCTGCTTGGGACGAGCTAAAAGAATCAAAAGGCAATGGAGTAAATAGAACCTTGGTAGCAATTATTCTTCTTTTAACCCTTATATTTCTATTCATCATAGATTTTGATTTATCAATTTTTATAAAATAATACATGTCAGATATTATTCAACTATTACCTGATCATGTAGCAAATCAAATAGCTGCAGGAGAGGTTGTTCAAAGACCAGCTTCTGTAGTAAAAGAGCTGATTGAGAATGCAATTGACGCAGGTGCAACTTCAATAAAACTACTGATAAAAGACGCAGGTAAATCTTTAATTCAGGTAATTGATAACGGAAAAGGAATGAGCAATACAGATGCTCGTTTATCTTTTGAAAGACACGCAACTTCTAAAATAAAAGACGCACAAGATTTATTTAATTTAAGTACTAAAGGGTTTCGCGGAGAAGCGTTGGCTTCTATTGCTGCAATTGCACATGTAGAGCTAAAAACCAAGCAAGAAGACGATGAGCTTGGAACTCAAATAAAGATTGAAGGAAGTAAAATTAGCTCTCAAGAGGTAATTTCTACAAGCAAAGGAACGAGTATTGCCGTTAAGAATTTGTTTTTTAATATTCCTGCAAGACGTAATTTTTTAAAATCAGATACGATTGAAACACGTCATATTATTGATGAATTTCAACGTGTTGCGTTGTCACATCCTTCTATCGCTTTTTTATTACATCATAATGGTAATGAGGTGTACCATTTAAAAGAAAGCAATCTTAGAAAAAGGATTGTATCTGTTTTTGGAGCTAAGATGAACGAAAAATTAGTTCCTATTAATGAAACAACAGATTTAATTGCGATCAATGGGTTTATTGCCAAGCCAGAGTTTTCTAAAAAGAAACGCGGAGAGCAATTCTTTTTTGTAAACGATCGTTTTATTAAAAGTTCGTACTTAAATCACGCAGTAGTAAGTGCATTTGAAGGATTACTAGAAAACGGATATCATCCCTCTTATTTTTTATATTTAACAGTTCCGCCAAGTAGTATTGATATAAATATCCATCCTACAAAAACAGAAATTAAGTTCGACAATGAGAAAGCAATTTATGCCATCTTAAGAGCCACAGTAAAACATAGTTTAGGTCAATATAATGTAGCACCTTTATTAGATTTTAACAGGGACAGCAACTTAGACACTCCGTATCAATATAGTGATAAGAAAACGACATCAGTTCCAAAGATTACTGTCGATCCAAATTTTAACCCATTTAAAACTGAGCAAGGAAACTATCAACCAAAAAGGTCTTCTTTCCAAAAAGAGACTTCTAATTGGGAAGCTTTATACACTTCTACAGATACTATTGAGGCTTCTAACCAAGAAGAATTATTTTATCAAGAGCAAGAAACTGAAACAGGTAAAACTTTTCAAATTCAGAAAAAATATTTATTGAGCTCAATAAAATCTGGAATGGTGTTAATACATCAATCATTAGCCCATCAACGTGTGTTGTATGAAGAATTTTTAGAGAGTATTACCGTTCATGAAGCAATGAGCCAACAATTATTATTTCCTGTACACATATCATTTTCTAAAACAGATACAGAAATGATTCAATCAATGAAAGCCGATTTAGAAAACACGGGCTTTTTATTTGAATCTATTACAGAGGAAGCAATTGTTGTAAAGGGGATCCCGACTTCAATAACAGAAAGTCAGATTTCTTTGATTTTAGAGCAATTATTAGACGATATGAAACTAGAAGTGCCAGAAACTAGTTTTAGTCATTTTGATGTAATGGCAAAATCTTTTGCAAAATCATTGGCCATAAAAACGGGTACAGTATTAAACAGTAAAGAACAAGAAACCTTGGTAAACGATTTGTTTTCGTGCAAAGAGCCATCTGTTTCTCCGTTTGGAAAAGCTACTTTTAAAACATTAACAATTAAAGAAATTGATGCTATTTTTAATAGTCATTAAATAAAAGATATGGGTAGAATTACAGAAGCCATAAAGCATTTAATTATAATTAACGTTATATTTTTTGCTATTCCAGAGTTGATGAAATTAGACATCGCTCAATATTTAGCGTTGTATTTTCCGAAAAACGATAACTTCGGGCTTTGGCAATACGTGTCACACATGTTTATGCATGGAAGCTTTATGCACATTGCATTTAACATGTATGCGCTTTGGGCATTTGGGACACCTCTTGAACAAATGTGGGGCAAAAACAAATTTTTATTCTTCTATTTCTCTGCCGGATTAGGTGCTGGAATTATTTACACTTTGGTAAATTACTTTCAGTTTAACGGAGTGTATGAGCAATTAATTAATATGGGAATATCGAGTAGCGAAATTCAATCTATTTTAGATTCTGGTAGATACAATGATGCTGCCATCTCTTTAAGCAATAAAGAAATGAGTGAGTTTTACAGCTTGTATCATACACCTGCAGTTGGTGCTTCTGGAGCAGTTTATGGAATTTTAGTTGCCTTTGGAATGACGTTTCCGAATGCAAAACTAGCCTTGATATTTTTCCCAGTTCCTATTGCTGCAAAATATTTTATTCCGGTAATGTTATTGGGGGATGTTTTCTTTGGAGTTACAAAATACTCAGTTGGAAATATAGCTCATTTTGCACATATTGGAGGTGCTTTAATCGGTTTTATAATTGCCTGGTACTGGAAAAAAAATCAATTTAGAACACATTAATGAGTCTTATTAACAACATACAAACACGTTTTAGACAAGCTAATATTGTAGAGAAATTCATTACAATAAACCTTGGGGTATTTTTTCTTGTTTTTTTATTAAACACAGTCGGTTTCTTATTTCAAACAAATAATTCATTAGTAAATTGGCTTATTTTACCAGCTACTTTTGATGCTTTTATCCTAAAACCCTGGACCATTATCACTTATGGTTTTGTGCATGTAGAGTTTCTACACATTTTAATGAATTTAATTTCATTGTACTTTGTAGGTAATTTATTCATCAACTATTTTACTCCAAGACAGTTCATTTCATTTTATGTATTAGGAACATTGTTTGGAGGGCTGGTATTTATGTTGAGTTATAATATTTTCCCAGCTTTTGAAAGTGACGTTTCAAATAGTGTACTATTAGGTGCATCTGCTGGAGTATCAGCTATTTTTGTTGGAATTGCAACCTACATTCCCAATCATCAATTTAAAATCCCTTTGATTGGTTATATCAAGCTTTGGCATTTAGCTGCAGTTTGGATTGTTTTAGATGTTATTCAAATTCCGGCTGGCAATGCTGGTGGCCATCTAGCACATATTGGCGGTGCTTTATTTGGGTTTCTATATGTGAATCAGGCTAGCAATGTCAATAACAAGATTTGGAGTAAAATTTCTAGTTTTTTCACCTCTAAAAAAGGACCATTAAGAACAGTCTACAAATCAAAAAAAGCAACACCAAAAAAACAAACAAATACTACGTACAAGCAGCAAAAAATAAATATTATTTTAGATAAAATTAGTAAATCTGGTTACGATACGTTGTCTCAAGATGAAAAAGACTTTTTATTTAAACAAGGGAAATAGCCTATGAAAAAACTATCATTTTTAGATAAGTTGATTTTTAGTGTCAATTCTATCTTGGCAACACTATTATTGTTGTCATATATAGTTCCTTATATTTCTCCAAAAACATTTTCGCTATTATCTATTGTTAGCTTAGCTGTTCCTGTTTTAATCATTTTAAACATATTGTTTTTAATCTATTGGCTTGTAAAACTAAAAAAACAGCTTGTCATTTCTGGTATTGTATTAATTTTTGGATGGATGATTTCTTCTTCTTTTTATGAGTTCTCTGAAAAGAAGGTTTTATTAAACGATGACATCAAGGTAATGAGCTATAATGTACGCATGTTTAACCATTACAAGTGGAATGAAGATACAGAGCTTGCTCAAAAAACATTTGATTTTATTTCAGAAAAATCGCCTGACATTTTAATGCTTCAAGAATTTTATGATTCGCCAGCTATTAGCTTTTCATATCCATTCAAGTACATTAAAACAAAATCAAAAAAGAATAAGTTTGGGCTGGCAATTTACTCAAAATATCAAATTATCAATTCTGGATCATTAGATTTAGAAAACAGTGCAAACAATATTATTTTTGCTGATATTATAAAAGATGAAGACACTATTAGATTGTATAATATACATTTAGAATCTTTAAAAATCAATCCAAACAAAGAACATTTTGGAGAAGAAAACAATGAAAAATTATTAGGAAGATTACAAACTACTTTTAAAAAACAAGCGTCACAAGTAGCGATTTTTTTAAGCCATGAAAAAACTTGGAGTGGTAAAAAAGTAATTGGTGGCGACTTTAACAACACTGCTTTTTCTTGGGTATACAACAACATTAGTAGTCATAAAAAAGATGCTTTTGTAGAAGCCGGAAAAGGCTTTGGAAAAACATTTGATTACTCTTTTCCAATGCGAATTGATTTTATTTTAACAAGTCAAGAAATAGAAATCAATCACTTTACAACCTTTGACGAAAAGTTTTCTGACCACTTCCCTATTCAGGCTAGAATTAATTGGTAGCTATTGCTCAAAACCATATTCACGTTCCACTTTACAAATTCGTAATTGGTATTTTTTATACCAAGTACCTCTCCCCTTTTCTCTAGCTTCTGTATGTTCAATATTATTTTTCCATAGCACAATTGCATCTAGGCTTTCCCAATAAGAAACAGTAATTCCTACTTCATTTCTTGCTGATTCAATTCCTAAATAACCTGGTTGTTGCTTAGCCAACTCTTCCATTCTAAACGCTGTTTTTTCATAACCTTCAAGATTATCGCTTAATAAGGTTGAAAAAATAACAGCATAATAAGGCGCTTGTAAACTATCTATAATCATAAATATAATTAGTATTTTTGTAGACTATAAAAGTACCAAAATGAACACAGATAAAAAAGTAGCTTTTTATACTTTAGGATGTAAATTAAACTTCTCTGAAACCTCAACGATTGCACGTAGTTTTGTAAATGAAGGTTTTGAGCGTGTTGAATTTGATGAAGAAGCAGATGTATATGTAATTAATACATGTTCGGTAACAGATAATGCTGATAAGCGTTTTAAATCGATCGTAAGATCTGCTTTAAAGAGTAATGAAGATGCATTTATAATTGGGGTTGGTTGTTATGCACAACTAAAACCAGAAGAATTAGCAAATGTTGATGGTGTAGATTTGGTATTGGGAGCAACAGAGAAATTCAATGTCACAAGTTATATCAACGATTTAACTAAAAATGATATTGGCGAAGTACATTCTTGTGAAATTGAAGAAGCAGATACGTATGTAGGTGCCTACTCAATTGGAGATAGAACACGTGCGTTTTTAAAAGTACAAGATGGATGTGATTATAAATGCACCTATTGTACTATTCCGTTAGCTCGTGGAATTTCACGTAGTGATACCGTAGAAAACGTATTAAAAAATGCTAAAGAAATTTCCGAAAAGGGAATTAAAGAAATTGTTTTGACTGGTGTAAATATTGGCGATTACGGTAAAGGCGAATTTGGAAATAAAAAACACGAACATACTTTCTTTGAACTAGTAAAAGAATTGGATAAAGTAGAAGGTATTCATCGTTTGCGAATCTCATCAATTGAGCCGAATTTACTAAAAGATGAAACCATAGAATTTGTTTCAAATTCAAAAACATTTGTTCCTCATTTTCACATTCCATTACAATCTGGTAGCGATGAATTATTAAAAAAGATGAAACGACGCTACTTACGTCAAACTTATACAGATAGAGTTGCAAAAATTAAAGAAGTAATGCCAAACGCTTGTATTGGTGTTGATGTAATTGTTGGTTTCCCCGGAGAAACTGACGAGCTGTTTTTAGAGACATACAACTACTTAAACGAACAAGACATTTCATATTTACATGTATTTACCTATTCGGAAAGGCCAAATACAGAAGCCGTTGACATGGTTGGTGTTGTGCCTAAAAAAGTGCGTGCAAAACGTAGCAAGATGTTACGTGGTCTGTCGGTCAAAAAAAGAAGAGCTTTTTATGAAAGTCAACTAGGAAACACAACAAGCGTATTATTTGAAAGCGAAAATAAAGAAGGATTTATTCAAGGTTTTACAGAGAATTATGTCAAAGTAAAAACACCTTGGAATCCAGAGTTTGTAAATACAATTCACGAAATTACTTTAACAACTATAGATGAAGATGGTTTGGTGCGTTTTGATTTTGTAAACGAAACTGTAAACGTATAAGCATGTCTAAAACACACATTTATTTTGTACCTGGCATGGCTGCCAACAGCAAGATATTTGAGTATTTACAATTAGATAGTAATATATATGAACTTCATTTTTTAGAATGGAAAATACCGACTTCTAAAAATGAATCCATTGAATCATATGCACAAAGAATGTGTGCTGAAATCACAAATAAAAACCCCGTTTTAATTGGAGTATCATTTGGTGGTGTAATGGCTCAAGAAATGAGCAAATTGATAACCACTAAGAAAGTGATTATCATTTCTAGTGTAAAATCAAACTTAGAGTTTCCAAAAAGATTAAAATTAGTAGTTGCGACAAAAGTTTATAAATTATTTCCGGCAAAATTTATTGAAAACTTAGATTCCTATATCGATTATTTTCTAGGCGATTATCAGAAGCATAAAATCGAAGCGTACAAGAAGTACATGTCGGTTAGAAATGCTGACTATCTGTATTGGGCTATTTATACTGTTTTACATTGGAAACAAGAAGCTACAGTTGATAACATTTCTCATATTCATGGAACATCAGATGGTATTTTCCCAATAAAAAACATCGAAAATCCAATAAAAATTGAGAACGGAACACATGCCATGATCTTAACAAAAGCTAAAAAAATAGCTTCAGAAATTGACAAAATTTTAACTTGCTAATACCATTCTAATTAAATACTTTTATAAGATACTTTTTAACCTCTTGTCTTATGAAAACATCTGTTCGAATCTTGTCTTTAAGTGCTCTGGTAATTACTACCGTATTATTAACAAATGCCATTAGCACACAAAATATTAGTGAACCTAAAAATACTAGTGATACTTATAAGATAAAGGCACTAAAACTACCACCAAACTTAAATTTGGCTGGAGAAAGAGTTCCCTTAGAAATGCCAGACATTAAAGAGCGAATGGATAGAGAGTTGTTGGTAAACACGTATTGGCAATCTAATGGTTTGCTACTGATAAAAAGAGTGCATAAATACTTTCCTGTTTTAGAACCGTTGTTAAAAAAATACGGTTTGCCAGATGACTTTAAGTATTTAGCGGTTGCAGAAAGTGCTCTAATTGACGAAACTTCTTCTGTTGGAGCGGCTGGAATGTGGCATTTCATGAGAAGTACAGGAAAAGAATACGGGTTAGAAATTAATAAAAATGTAGATGAACGATACAACATTGAAAAATCCACAAAAGTTGCTGCCGAATATTTAATTAAAGCAAAAGAACGCTTAGGTAGTTGGACTTTGGCCGCTGCAGCTTATAATGCTGGAAATTACGGGATTGCTAAAAGATTAAAAGCACAAGGCGTTACCAATTATTATGATGCGTTGTTACCAGACGAAACAGAAAGATATGTGTTAAGAATTATTGCATTAAAGGAAGTGTTATCACATCCAAAAAAATACGGATTCATCTTTGATCAAAGCGATTTATATAAGCTACAAAAAACACGAACTGTAAAAGTAGATACTGTAATTACCAATATTGCAAATTTCGCAAAACACTTTGGCACCAACTATAAAGAACTAAAATTACACAATCCTTGGTTGAGACAGAATAAGCTAAACAACAAGTCTAGGAAAGTCTACGAGATTAAGGTTCCTGTGAAATAGTAGTTGGAGGAAATTTAAAAAAACTGAACCTTATATTTTCAACTATTTATAAATACAAAATTCGTGTTTATTTCACTTCAATAAACCTATAGTTGATTTATTTAAAACCAAATAACATCCTAAAAATAGGCAAATAAAAAAAGCCTATCATAGAATGATAGGCTTTTCAAAAAATTAATAAGATATATATTATATAACTTTTACATTTACTGCATTTAATCCTTTTTTTCCTTCTTGTAAATCGAACTCAACCTCATCGTTTTCACGAATTTCATCAATCAATCCTGTTACGTGTACAAAATGTTCTTTGTTGTTTCCTTCTTCAGTGATAAATCCAAATCCTTTAGATTCGTTGAAAAATTTTACGATACCTTTACTCATAATATTGTTATTTTGCGTTGCCAATTTAATTACAGGCAACAATTTATTGAAGTGCAAATATACACTAAGTAATTAATAAAACAGTAATTAATTGATTTTCTTTTATTTTCACTAACTATCTATGAATTAGAGGATTCGCTTTACCCTACCAACAATACCAGATTCTAGTTGCACTTTTATTCCGTGTGGGTGATTAGGAGAATTCGTTAATAAGCGTTTTACAACTCCTTCTGTTAACTCACCAGTACGTTGGTGATTTTTTTGAACAACAGATACTTCTGATCCAATTTTAATATTTGTTCTTTTTGTACCGTCCATTTAGAGATTCGATTTTACAGATTCATATTCAGAAACAATTTCATTTAGTACATCTTTTGCCGATTTTATTTCATGTATCAACCCAGCAACTTGACCAATTTCTAATTCGCCATTATCCAAATCGCCTTCAAACATTCCTTTTTTAGCTCTTGCTCTTCCTAGTAACTCTTTGATTTCTTCAACTGTAGGATTGTGTTGATATAATTCTTGTACTTGATGGTAAAACTTATTTTTAACCAAACGAACTGGAGCCAACTCTTTTAGAGTTAACTGAGTATCACCATCTTTTAACCTTGTTATTTTTTGTTTAAAGTTTTCGTGAGCTGAAGATTCTTTGGTCGCAGCAAATCTACTTCCAATTTGAACTCCGTCTGCTCCAAGAACAGTCGCAGCTAGCATACCTCTTCCTGTTCCAATTCCGCCAGCAGCAATCACTGGAATTTTTACATTTTCTTTTACCATCGGAATTAAGGTAAACGTAGTGGTTTCTTCACGCCCGTTATGCCCACCTGCTTCAAACCCTTCACAGACAACTGCATCTACTCCTGCTGCTTCTGCTTTTAAAGCAAACTTTACAGAACTTACTACGTGCACAACAGTAATTCCTTTTTCTTTTAAGAAAGAGGTCCATATTTTTGGGTTTCCTGCGGATGTAAAAACAATTTTCACACCTTCTTCAACAATAATATCCATGATTTTTTTAATATCTGGATACAACATTGGTACGTTTACACCAAATGGTTTGTTTGTCGCCTTCTTACATTTCTGAATGTGCTCTCTTAATACATCTGGATACATTGATCCAGCTCCAATCAAACCCAATCCACCAGCATTAGAAACTGCTGAGGCTAATTTATAACCCGAAACCCAAATCATTCCTCCTTGAACGATTGGATATTTTATTTTAAAAAGTTGTGTGATATTTTGTTGCATTTACCTTTTTACTAACTTAATTGTCTTTTGTTGATTTCCATTTGTAATTCTCAGAATATAAATTCCTGAATTTAAACTTGAAACATTGATTGTTTTACTTTGTAATCCTTTCTTTTCAAACACCTTCTTTCCAATCACATTATATATCTGAACACCAAACTGACTCAAATATTGGCTGTTAGATTGGATAGTAAAGGTATTATTTACAGGATTTGGAAAAACAGTTGTTCTGGCTTCAAAATCCGCATCCTCAATACTTAATACTTTTGCATACGCGGTTTCAAAATTCGGAATTCCATAACCATATTGTTCATGTGGATTGTTATATCGATCTCCAGACTCACGAATGCGTTGCATGATTTGCATGTTTGTTAAATACGGAAATGCTTGCCAAAAACAAGCAACAACTCCTGTCATTACTGGTGATGAAAAAGAAGTTCCGTTTGATGTATATGGATTCCCTGAAGAATGACTAATGACATACACATTTTGCCCTTGTGCCAGTACATCTGGCTTTACACGATTATCTGCAGTTGGTCCAAAAGAACTAAAAGCTGCAATTGTTTCTGATGCGTTTACTGCTCCAACTGTAAAGACCGAAGTTGCATCTGCAGGAGCTCCCATATATTTCCAAGCATCATTTCCTGAATTTCCAGCAGCATTTACTAATATCATTCCACGAGAAACGCCAATTTCAGCACCACGTGTAATAAAAGCTGTTTCCCCATTCATATCTGCATAAGTATAATCGTAATTAGCATTATCAAAAGTTGTATATCCTAATGAAGTATTGATCACATCAACACCTAAACTATCTGCTCTTTCTGCAGCTTCAACCCATAAACTTTCTTCTAAAGGCACTTCATTTACTGCATCTTCAGTTCTAAATAAATAAAAAGAAGCATCTGGTGCTGTCCCTACAAACTGCCCATCAAGATATCCACCAATATCTGACAACACATTGGTTCCGTGATTGTGTCCTGAATAAAAATTAGCACTTCTTTCAACAAAATCATAACCTCCTAAAATCTGATTGTTATCACGTAAACGTTTAAATGCTGCTAATGAATTTACATTCGGGAATCCAGCATCAATAACTGCAATATGCATTCCTGCTCCTGTATACCCTTGTTGATGTAAATAATCTCCTTTCAACATTGAAATTTGATTTGCAGCATTTCCGTAATTAAAATCGGTTTTTATTTTAGCAAATTTATTTTTACTTTTTGCTTTTGACGAACGTTGAGATACTTTCCCTTTGGCATTTAAGTTATTATTTGCAAATTCAATTTCATCAACAAAAGAAAAAGTTGTTTTTAAATTACTAATATCTGCTTGTATTCCTTGTACATGAATTGCGTTTAACCATTTAGATTTTGCCAACACTGTGATTCCTGTAGCATTTTTAATTTGTGTATAATAAGTAGCTTCTAATGGGACATCTTTATTATCTAATGCAACATTTTGACGCGTTCTTCTATCTAAAGCCCGTTGAGATAACATTGTTAAAGGTGTTGCTAAATAAGTTGCAGAACTTGGTTTATCTTTTAGAAAAACCCAAGCATCCTCTTGAGCTAAAAGCTGAAGTGAAATTAAAAAAACGAATACGTGAAGTAGATTCTTCATGGCTAAAATTTTGTTCCTCGAAAATACTACTTTTTCAACTATTTTTGATAGTGATTAAGAAATTACTCCTGAACCTAGCAGTTCTTCATTTTGATACCAAGCAACAAATTGTCCTTCGGTAATTGCAGACTGTTTATTATCAAACTCAACATACAAACCATTCTTTACTTTATGTAAAGTTGCTTTTTCTAATGTTTGTCTATACCGAATTCTAGCTTCTACTTCTAAAGTTTCTCCAACTTTTAAAGCGATGTCTTCACGAACCCAATGCAATTCTTCGTTGGTTACAAATAATACATTTCTATACAACCCTTTATGGTTTTTACCTTCACCAGCATAAATTACATTCTCATTCACATCAGTATCGATCACATACAATGCTTCTTTGGTTCCACCAACATCTAAACCTTTTCGTTGTCCTTTTGTAAAGTAATGTGCTCCTTGATGCTTTCCAACTACTTTTCCGTCTTCTATAGCATACTTGAATTTTGTTCCATAAAAAGCCAGCTCTTCTTCTTTATTTGAAAACGCTGGAATAGCTTTATTATAGATATCAGAATCTTGTGGAATTGTTACGATAACTCCTTCTTTAGGTTGCAGTTTTTGCTGTAAAAATTCTGGTAATCGAACTTTACCAATAAAACATAATCCTTGAGAATCTTTTTTATCTGCAGTAATTAAATCTGCTTTTTTTGCAATTTCTCTAACTTCTGGCTTGGTTAACTCGCCAATAGGAAATAATGCTTTTGTTAATTGCTGTTGAGATAATTGACATAAAAAATAAGACTGATCTTTATTGACATCTTTTCCTGCCAATAATTTATAGACCATTTGTCCGTCAATTTCTTCTTCTCCTTTTCTACAATAATGACCCGTTGCTACGTAATCTGCACCTAGATTAAGAGCGATATCCATAAAGACATCAAACTTAATTTCACGATTACATAATACATCTGGATTTGGTGTTCTTCCTTTTTCATATTCATCAAACATGTAATCAACAATACGATCTTTGTATTGCTCACTTAAATCTACAACCTGAAAAGGGATTCCTAATTTATCAGCAACAATCATAGCATCGTTACTATCTTCTAACCATGGACACTCATTAGAAATGGTTACAGAATCATCGTGCCAGTTTTTCATAAACAGCCCAATAACTTCATATCCTTGTTCTTTTAATAAATAGGCAGTTACACTACTATCTACACCTCCAGAAAGCCCTACAATTACTCGTTTCATTATTTTTGATAAAATTGACTGCAAAGATACAAATCAATTCTCAAAAAAGAACATTGAATTTATTGATGTATTGATAAGGGAAAGCTATTTGTTTTTATGTTGTATTTTGTTTTTTCGAGACTCTTTTTTCTTTTTATCGTCTACTTTTTCTCCATCTAAATAAAACTCCCATTTACCAACGCGTTTTCCATCTTTATACATGCCTCTTTCTTTAAGGCTTCCACTTAATTCAAAGTATTTTGCCAAGCCATTTGCCTTTCCGTATTCAAATAAAACGTCTTCTATTAAAATTTCTTTATCAGAGTATTTTTTTGATGCTCCATGTAGCAATCCATTTTTATAGATTGATTCTTCAGCTTTTTTTCCGTTGCTTTTAAAGTAGATGGTTACTTTACCTTCTAATTTTCCATCAACATAGAATTCTTCAGAAAACACTTTTCCTGTAACGTAATAGTACATCCATTTCCCTATTCTATTCTTTCTTACGAACTTCCCTACAGTTCTTAACTTTCCATTATCATAAAAATATTTTATATTAATGGTATCTGAATCTTTATCAAAGATTTTAATTGCTTCTGGAAAGCGAGACGTTTTTATACTATAAAACTTAAAAGTGCCTATTTCTTTACCATCTTTAAACTGCCCGATATATCGAAGCCTTTTATTTGGATAATACTTTCTCCATGTACCTGTTCTTTTTTTATTTTCATCAAATTGATTAAAACTCTGTCCTTTTACAATACCAGAGCTTAAAAAACATAAAAATAGTAAGCAAACAAAAAATAGTCTTTTTATATTTATCATCTTTAAAAATTAATAGGGTAAATATACATAACAAGCGCAAATGGATAAAAATTATTTAATATCAATTTTAAATAATATGCAAAACCCTAAAAGGGAAAACAGACAAACTGCTGCTAATATTGTGTATGCTAATCAAGAATTATTTCAACACCTTGTTTCTCTTACATTTACTGTTGATGATAAGATCTCTATTAAAGCTGCTTGGGTCTTAGAATGGATTTGTACTCATGGTAGATTACCTTGGATACTTCCTCATTTAGATGAGTTTACAGAAAACATCTCTAAAGTGACTTTTGATAGCGCCATAAGACCCTGTGCTAAAATCTGTGAATATATTGCAACCGCTTATACTTCAAAAACTGAAAATGATTTTAAAGAATGTTTATCCGATACTCATATAGAAACCATTATTGAAACTGGTTTTGATTGGTTAATCACTCCCCAAAAGATAGCAGTTAGAGCATATACTATGACATCTTTGTATTTATTTGGATTTCAAAAAGAGTGGGTACATCCAGAACTGGAACATTTAATTAGTACTAAAATCATTAAAGAAAGTGCAGGTTGTAAAGCGAGAGGGAACAAGATTTTAGCATTGATAAAAAAGCATCAAAAAAACTAAAAAAGCACTACTAAAGTTTGTATAAATCAGTATTTTTGCAGCTTTATAACACAACACAACTACAATGAGCTTAAACGAATTAAATGCTATCTCTCCAATTGATGGAAGATATAGAAATAAAGTAGCAAAATTAGCAGATTTTTATTCAGAAGAATCTCTAATAAAATATAGAGTAAAAGTAGAAATTGAATACTTTATTGCTTTGTGTGAAATTCCGTTACCTCAACTACAAGATTTTAATACAGATTTGTTTGCTGATTTACGTAAAATCTATACCGATTTTTCTACTGAAGATGCACAAAAAATCAAAGATATTGAAAAAGTTACCAATCACGATGTGAAAGCAGTTGAGTACTTTATCAAAGAAGAATTTGACAAGCTTAGCTTGATTAAGTATAAAGAGTTTATCCACTTCGGATTGACTTCTCAAGACATAAACAATACGGCAATTCCGTTATCAATCAAAGATTCTATCGAGGCAACATATGTTCCTGCTTTACAAGAATTGATTGCAAAACTAAAAGAGTTATCTATTGAGTGGAGCGATGTTTCTATGTTGGCAAGAACACATGGACAACCAGCTTCTCCTACACGTTTAGGGAAAGAAATCGCTGTTTTTGTAACCCGTTTAAATGAGCAAGTAAAGTATTTCAATACCATTCCGAATGCTGCAAAATTTGGTGGTGCTACTGGGAATTACAATGCACATCATGTTGCCTATCCAAACATCGACTGGAAAGATTTCGGAACGAATTTTGTTCAAAACAAATTAGGTTTACACCATTCATATCCAACAACTCAAATTGAGCATTACGATCATTTGGCTTCTTTATTTGATGCAATGAAAAGAATCAACACCATTATCTTAGATTTAGACAAAGATATTTGGACCTATGTTGCCATGGATTATTTCAAACAAAAAATTAAAGCTGGAGAAATTGGTTCTTCTGCAATGCCACATAAAGTAAACCCTATCGATTTTGAAAACTCTGAAGGAAACTTAGGAATGGCAAATGCTATTTTTGAGCATTTAGCAGCAAAATTGCCTATTTCTAGAATGCAACGCGATTTAACAGACAGTACGGTTTTACGTAATGTTGGTGTCCCTTTCGGACATACATTAATTGGATTTAGTTCTACTTTAAAAGGATTGAATAAATTATTATTGAATAGAGAAAAGTTTGAACAAGATTTAGAAAACAATTGGGCTGTTGTAGCTGAAGCAATTCAGACTATCCTTAGAAGAGAGGCATATCCAAATCCTTATGAAGCTTTAAAAGGATTGACAAGAACAAACGAAAAAATTACACAAAATTCAATTGCTAACTTTATTGATACATTAGAAGTTTCTGATGCTATTAAAGCTGAATTGAAAGTTATTACACCCGCTAATTTTACAGGTATTTAATGAGAAAATTATTATTTTTAGTCGTATTTATTTCTATAGCTGTTTCATGTAAAGATGTACCTGTAATAGATAACAATAACATCTTTAAAACTGGGGTTTTTGAAATTCCTGCAGGGAAAAATTTTGTTAAGGAAACAATTATTAGAAAAGATAGCATTCAAATTAGCAAGTACGAAGATCATATAGATACATTGTCTATTAAGTGGAAAAACAACTTTTTTTACACGCTTAAATATATCAATCCTAAAAATGAAATTCAAAAAGACCCAATGTTTGTTCAAATCAACAAAGTGTATGAAAACTCTTATGATTTTACAGTAAAAATTGGTTTTTCTAATTTCTCTACTAAAGGAACTATTCATAAAGTAAAATAACTATGGAAATTTTCACTCAAGTTGATACTTGGATTGCACTATTAACGCTTACTTTTTTAGAAATTATTTTAGGTATAGATAATATTATTTTCATATCGATATCAACAAGTAAACTTCCAGAAAAACTACAAAGAAAAGCTACAAATATAGGTTTGGCATTGGCCATGGTTTTTAGAATTATTTTATTGTTAGGAGTCTCTTACTTAATAGCGATGAAAGAACCTTGGTTTACTATTAACACCTCTTGGTTAACTACAGAAATTACAGGACAAAGCATTATTCTAATTTTAGGAGGTATCTTTTTACTATACAAAAGCACCAGTGAAATACACCATAAAGTTGAAGGGGTTACAGAAGGAGAAGAAGCTCCCAAAAAGAAAACCTCTACCTTGTCAAAAGTAATTGTTCAAATTGTTTTAATTGATATTGTATTTTCATTTGACTCGGTTTTAACAGCCGTTGGAATGACAAATGGTGTTGAGGGTGCTTTGATAATTATGATTACTGCAGTAATTATTTCTATGTTAATTATGATGGTATTTGCAAATCCTGTTAGTCAGTTTGTAAACAAACATCCAACAATACAAATGTTGGCATTGTCTTTCTTAATATTGATTGGTTTTATGTTAATTACAGAAGGAGCACATTTAGCAAATACAGTTATATTTAAGCAGCATATAGGAGCAATTCCCAAAGGATATTTGTATTTTGCCATTGCTTTCTCTTTAGGAGTGGAAGCATTAAACATGAGAATTAGAAAGAAAAAATAATTTCTATCAGTCAATTAAAAAAACATATCACTCTTTTAGCAATCGCAGTTTTGCTTTTGCCATCTGCAATTCAATTGGTTCACGCTTTAGAGAATCATGAGCATACGGTATGTGTTTCTAAGACAGATACACACATACATGCTAAAGAGTTTGATTGCGATATTTTTCATAGACCACATCAAACATTAGGTTATGAACTTCCATCTACTTTAGATGTTATTCCTACTCATTATTACACTACAACTTCTAAAGAAATTCCTCAGGTTTTTCTTGTCGTTTTTCAAAACAAGAAGAATCCAAGAGGCCCACCATTTTTTATTGTTTAAACACTTTTCGTCTTTTTAAAGACCAAACTACATTACAAACAATAAAATAAAACTATAATGAAAATAGTAATAAATGCCTTATTTATATTAGGTTTTTTATCTGTTGCTGCACAAAATAAATTTTCAGGAACAATAACAGATACACAAAATGAATCTTTATTTGGCGTAGATATATACGCTACAGAAATACACAAAGGAACAGTTACAGGTGAGAATGGTAACTACACATTAAAAAACTTACCCAATGGCATCGTAAAAATCTCTTTCTCCTATTTGGGATACCAAACAATTAGCAAATCTTTTAACTTTAATAATAAAGATATCGTGTTTGATTTTCACATGATAGAATCTGTTTTTAAAATTGATGAAGTAATCATTTCAACACCCTTCAATAAATTACAGTCAGAAAATGTAATGAAAGTTGAAAGATTAACAGCCGCTTCAATTAAAAGAACTGGCGCTCCAACACTTATTGCTGGATTAGAAAATATAGCTGGAGTTACACAAATATCTACCGGAACATCTATTGGAAAACCAGTAATTAGAGGTTTAAGTGGCAATAGAGTTTTGGTCTATGCCCAAGGTGTTCGATTAGAAAATCAACAATTTGGAGACGAACACGGTTTGGGATTAAACAGTGGCGGAATTGAAAGTATTGAGGTAATTAAAGGACCTGCTTCTCTTTTGTATGGATCAGATGCATTAGGTGGCGTCTTATATTTGAATCCAGAAAAATTTGCTCCAGTAGATAAAGTGAGCGCTTCTGTAAACCAGCAGTTTTTTAGTAACACTCTTGGAAGCAATACTTCTATTGGATTTAAAACCTCTTCAGAAAAACTAAAATTTCTTGCAAGAATAGGTTCAAATGTTCATGCTGATTATAAAACGCCATTAGATAAACGAGTTACAAACACTCGGTTTAAAGAGAATGATTTTAAACTTGGCTTAGGGTTTAACTCAACCAATTACACAAACGAGTTTAGATATAATTATAATCAAACTACACTAGGAATTACTGAAGGAATTGGAACACAAACGACCAATAGAACTCCCGAAGAACCATTTCAAAAAATAGACAATCATATTTTTAGTTTACACAATCATTTTTTCTTTAAGAATTCTAAGTTAGATGTTGATGTAGGATATATTTTTAATGACAGAAACGAATTTGAAGAGCACCATGATGATGATTCTCATCATGATGAAGAGGAAGAGCCAGCTTTACGTTTAAAGTTAAAAACATTTAATTATAATGTAAAGTATCATTTACCAACTTTTAAAAACGGAATTGAAAGTATTTTAGGGTTGCAAGGAATGTCTCAATCAAACAAAAACTTAGGAGAAGAATTGTTAATTCCAAATGCCAAGATTAATGATATTGGAATGTTCTACACCATACATAAGCAATGGAACACCTCTTCTATACAAGCTGGAGTTCGATTTGATGCAAGATCTTTAAAGACAGAAAAACATACCATTGTTCATGATGGTGATATTCATGAATTCAACGCTTTAGACAACAATTACACTAGCTTTACGGCTTCTTTAGGATACAAGTTTCTACTGTTTGACACAGTTACAACTCGTATTAATACAGCAAGTGGGTTTAGAGCTCCAAACTTAGCCGAATTAACTTCTAATGGAGTACATCATGGAACCAATCGTTTTGAAGTAGGAAATTCAAATTTAGCCAATGAGAAAAACATTCAGTTAGATATTTCTTTAGAGTACAAAACAGATCATATAGAGCTTTTTGGAAATGGTTTTTACAATCATTTAAGCGATTATATTTACTTAGCACCAACTGGAGCTATTGAAGACGATGCACCTGTTTTTGAGTACACTCAAAACAATGCCAAATTATTTGGTGGAGAATTTGGATTCCATTTACATCCACATCCGATAGATTGGTTGCATTTAGAAAGTAGTTTTGAAATAGTGATTGGAAAACAACAAAGCGGTGCGTATTTACCCTTAATTCCAGCTAATACATTTAAGAATACAATCAGAACTGAATTTGAAATTAAAAACTGGCTTAAAAACGGGTATTCTAATATTACTCTAACCTCTACAATGAAACAAGATAATGTGAATCTATTTGAAAAACCAACAGATAGCTATCAACTGGTTTCTTTTGGTTTTGGAGGAGACGTAAGCATAAACTCATTCCGATTTAACACCACTTTTTCAATTAACAATTTATTCAACACCAAGTATATTCACCATTTATCTCGTTTAAAATCTGAAGAGATTTTAAATGCAGGTAGAAATATAGTGTTAGGATTTAGTTTTAAAGTGTAAGGAACACATCATCTATTTTTAAAAGCGTTGCTAGAGAGCAACGCTTTTTTTGTTTCTACCTGAAATTAAAAACGGGTAAAAGTACGTGTATCAATTTCATTCATTAATTATAGCTTTATAGGTATTATACAATTACTTAATTTAAACTTCAAAATATGGCATTTTTAACAAGGAATCAAATTAAAGAGATTGTAAAAAAATCTCTTGAGAATGTAGCTGACTTTGATGGCGATATTGAAGAGTTTCCAAGCAATGATTTTACCAGCATGCATCAATTATCTAAGCAAAAATTTTTAGAAGCTTTAAAAACTAATATTAATGAACATCAATATTATAACCCGATTGGACAGGTAGCTGAAGGCAAACATTATGATGTTGCGCTATCAATTCATGAATTTAGTCAATGGAATAATATTACTGATTGCATCAATTATATTAAGGAGTATCACACTGCACTTTGGAACGAATAAATAGAGTTATGAAAAAAAGAATTTTATTATTTGCTTTTGCCTTTATTAATCTAATTAGTGTTGCACAAATAACAACATTAACCTTAAAAGATTTTGACACAAAAATCAATACAGTTGGCAGTAAGTCAATTGAGGTGAATTTATTTTTTAATTTCCCGAATAAATACAAAGATTACATTGTTGATGAAGGAAGTATTAACAATGTTAACTCTTACCTATTAATTGGCAATATAAAAAAGAAAATTACCGAATCCCCTATTAACAAAGGATTGAAATTTTCATTAAATATTGATATAGACAAATTAGCTGAAAGACTAGAAAACATAAGTCTAAATCACCAAATAGAAATTGAGAAAGATATAATATTTGATATCTGGAATAATAACCAAGAGAATACAAGAATAAAAATAATAATTACAAATAATCAAATCACTAAATGGACTAAGAATGCTTTTAATAAATTATCTAAAACCCAAAAAGAAGCTCTAATAAAAGAAAAAGGAGGAGCTGCAATCATAAGCAATAATAGTATTGACATTGGTCATGTTTCTGAGAGTGAATCAGCCTCTGGGAATGCTGAAGTTAATGTAAAATTCAAGTATCAGGATTATTGGAAAAACAGCTCGAAAATTGGATATTCTTTTGAAGGATTATTAAGCACCAATTCTAAAGATTCTTTAAATTATTTTTCTGCATATCCTTTCATTTCTAACTTCGGAAAATTAGGTGGCAAAAACAGTAGTTTTGACATTATTGGTAAGGTTGGTATAGAAGGTAATCAAGCCTTCACAAGCTGGAGGTTTAGTGCAAATGTTTCAATCCAAGGAATTATTCCTAACCTTATTAATTTAACAGCGGGAGAGAACAGGTTGCGACTGAAACCAGTAGTTAATATTGGTATAAAATATTATACTGAAGTAAAAAACAATAGAAAAGTAGTAACAGATAATGAAATTTCAAATCAATTTTTTTCTGATTTTTATTATTACATACCAATTCATAAAACTTTTAGCTTAACTCTAAACGGAAAAGCTTTTTATGATATCAGTAAAAGAATAAATCCCGATAAAAAAATAAATTACAATTTTGATGCCATACTAGGGATGAGTATTGCCAAAGGTTTTAAAACCGTTTTCAAGTACACAAAAGGAAGCAATAGTGTTACTTTTGAAAAAGGAGATTTCTTTAGCATTGGTGTATTATCTGACATACTAAGTGGAATAAATCAATAACTATGAGCACAAATTTCACACAAAACCAAACCATTTTAGATTTGGTCGATCAAATTCCAGCAGGAAAAGAATATTCAGATATTCTAGATGCTGAAGGGAATCAATATATAGATTTAGTGCAAGAAGGAGGTGGTGTATTAGGAATTGCGTTGGTTGGTTATACTTATATTTTAGAAAAAGCAGGAATTCGTTTTATGAGTTTGGCAGGTACTTCTGCTGGAGCTATCAACACTATGATGATGGCTGGCTTAGGAAAAATTCAGGAAGAAAAATCAGAAAAAATACTTGCTATTTTAAGCAATCAAAATTTATTTGATTTAGTTGATGGACATCACTCTGTTAGAAAAATAATTAACAAAGCCATTAAAAAAGAAAAAGGATTGGTTTGGATCTTAATTTGGAATGCAAGACGCATCTTTAATACCATGAAAAAAAAGTTAGGGTTGAACCCTGGTTCTTATTTTGAGTCATGGATTACTAAAGAATTAAGTCAGAATAATATCAATACTTTACATGACTTATTCGAATTACGTAAAATTCTTCCTTCTGGCTTAAAGCATAGAGAAACAAATACTAAGGTTACAGATATTGAAGCTAGACTAGCAATTATCACATCAGACATTACAACACATACCAAAACTGTATTTCCAAAAATGGCAAAATTGTATTGGGAAAACCCAGAAACTATTTCGCCATCTAAACTTGTCAGAGCATCGATGTCAATTCCGTATTTTTTTGAACCTTTTATAGTAAATGACATACCAGACGAGGGCGATATACATAATTCTGACTGGAAAGATTATGCTAGTTATTCTGGACCTGTTCCTCCTTCTGTAAAATTTGTTGACGGCGGAATGTTGTCAAATTTCCCAATCAATGTTTTTCATAGAGAAGATGGTGGAGTTCCAAGAATGCCAACATTTGGTGCTCGTTTAAGTACCTTCAGAGAAGACTTTAGTACAACTGATAGTACAATGAGTATGAGTATGGCAATGATTAGTACCATGCGTCAAATTCACGATTATGATTTTCTATTACGTAATCCAGATTACAAACAATTAATTTGTAGAATTGGAGCTGATAAAGACTTCAATTGGTTAGACTTTAAGATGTCAGAAGATGATAAGGTGAACTTATTTAATTTAGGAGCAAAAGAAGCCGTGAAATTTCTAAATACTTTCAATTGGCAAGTCTATAAAGAGACTAGACAACTGTAGTTTAATATTCCATTTTAACTTATAGCATTGTATTAAATACATTGCTTTTTTTTATCAAAAAGCATACCGACTTATACTCAAAAAAACAGTACTATTTCACATATTTCGTTTTCTTTAAAGTACTCATTACAATAAATGAAGCCAAGAAGAAAATTGCCAAACACAATACACTCATTTGCATAGATCCAGTAACTGAATTTAAAACCCCAAAGGTGATCATTCCAACAACAATGGCTATCTTTTCTGTAACATCATAAAAACTAAAGTACGTTGCATGATCCTCTGTTTCTGGTAACATTTTAGAATAGGTAGAACGCGATAACGATTGTATTGCTCCCATTACCAATCCTATTAGCCCTCCTAAGCCATAAAAATATAGGTTCACATTTTCTTGATCTTTATTTAACATATATGCAGAAAAACAAACCAACATCCACACAAGAATTGTAAGTTTTAATGCAAAAATATTTCCTTTTTTCTTAGACAATCTAGAGAAAATTGCCGCCCCAGCAATAGCTACAAATTGAACTAATAATATAGCAGAAATTAACTCTGAAGTTTCTAAGCCTAGTTCTTTACTTCCAAAAATACCTGCCATCAAAATAATGGTTTGTACACCAATACTAAATAAGAAGAAACTAATTAAAAATGTTTTTAAAGAAGGTTGATGTTTTAGTTCTTTTAAAACAACCTTTAATTCATTCAAGCCTTTCCATAAAACCTTTTCTCCTTTGTCATATTGTCTCTTTTGGTTTGGTAATTTTTTATAGGTAATCTGTGCAAATCCTAACCACCATAATCCAACTAAAACAAATGTTAATCGCGTTGCTAACCCTTTCTCTAACCCAAAAGTGTCATGCATTTCTACCAATACTAAACATATAATTAGCAATAAAATAGATCCAACATATCCATTGATAAACCCTTTTGCACTCACCCTATCTTGGTCTTCAGGATGTGCAACTTCTGGTAAATATGCATTGTAAAACACAATACTTCCCCAAAAGCCAATACTTGCTAAAATGGTAAATAAAATGGCAACCCAAAGTGTGGTTTCACCATCAAAGAAGAATAAACTCATTACAGACAATGATCCTAACAAACAAAATCCTTTTAAGAAGTTTAATTTATTCCCTTTATAATCTGCAATACCAGATAAAATTGGTGACATAAATGCAACAATTAAAAACGAAAATGCCAAGGTATAATCATATAAAGTTGTTGGGTTCCATTGTGTTCCTAAAAAGGTAACTTTACCTTCCATGTTCTGAAAGGATTCAGTCATACTAGAATAATAGATTGGAAACACTGCAGTACTAATTACTAGAGAGTATACTGAATTTGCCCAATCGTAAAAAGCCCAAGCTTTGATTAGTTTTTTATCACCAATTTTTAACATGTAAGTTGAATTTAGTTAGTTTGAGAACACAATATAAACTTTTATCTTGTAATTGGAGTGGCGTTAAACTTTTTTGCAAGGTAGTTACCTCGGGTAAATATGTTTTTAATACAAATACTCTTGATTGAAAAGAAGAATCATTTGTATAAACTGTAAGCAACTTTTAAGATATTCGACCAAAGTTTTAAATCAAAAAAATGAAGAAATTAATCCTAGTTATGTTGATTGGACTATTTTTTAGCTGTACTACTAATGCGCAACAAAAAAAGACATCAACAAAGAAATATAAAATTACTAAAACAGAAACTGAGTGGAGAAATATATTATCAACTGAACAATATAATGTATTAAGAGAATCTGGTACAGAAAGGGCTTTTACGCATCCGTTTAATTACAACAAAGCAATTGGAACTTATGTTTGCGCTGCTTGTAAAACACCTTTATACGAGTCTAAATACAAATATGATTCAAAATCTGGTTGGCCAAGTTTTGATAGAGCAATAAAAGAGAATGTTGAATTAAATGTAGATTATGAAATTGGGTATGCAAGAACAGAGTTAAAGTGTATTACTTGTGGTGGTCATTTAGGGCATTCTTTTGAGGATGGTCCGAGAGAAACTACAGGTGCTAGACATTGCATTAATGGAGCTGCTTTAAAATTTATTCCAAAAAACTAATTCTCCATAAATAGAGAATAACCTATCTTTAGTTTTCAAACTTAAAGGTAAAGGCATGAAAAAACATAAATTTCCAAGTGCACAAACAGTATTGTTATTAATTGCAATTGTTGTTGCATTATTAACTTGGTTAATTCCATCTGGTCAGTTTGATAGATTGTCCTATCAAAAAGAAGACAATACTTTTATTACCACAAATAACAGCGGAAGTAAAACCTTAGAAGCTTCACAAAAAACCTTAACGGAATTAGGAATCAGTATTCCATTAGAGAAGTTTACCTCTGGCGCTATTTACAAACCTATTAGTATTCCTAATACTTATCAAAAGCTAGAAGCAAACCCACAAGGATTTAAAGAACTTGTGTTAGCCCCATTAAAAGGAATTATTCAAGTTGCAGATATTATTATTCTAGTACTTTTTATTGGAGGATTAGTGGCAATTGTGAATTATACTGGCGCTTTTGAAGCTGGTATTTCTAAACTCTCCGTAATTTTTAAAGGGAGAGAATATTTATTAATCATAATTATTACAACTTTGATAGCAATGGGCGGAACTACTTTTGGTTTGGCAGAAGAAACCATTGCCTTCTACCCTATTTTAGTTCCGGTTTTCTTAGCAGCTAAATATGATGCAATTGTGGCATTAGCTTCCATTTACATAGGTTCTTCAATTGGCACTATGGTTTCTACCATCAATCCGTTTAGTACAATTATTGCATCCAATTCTGCTGGAATTAATTGGACAACAGGAATGAATGGGCGATTTATCATGTTGACTGTTGGTTTAATTATTTGTATTCTTTACATCATTAGATATGCACAGCGTGTCAAAAAAGATCCCACAAAATCTCTTATTTTTGATCAAAAGGAAGAAATCGAACAACTATTCTTATACAATAGTACAGAAACTATAAAACTGACGTTTAAATTAAGATTAGTGCTTTTTATATTTGTATCATGTTTTATAGTAATGGTCTATGGAGTAAGTAACTTAGATTGGTGGTTTTTAGAAATGACTGGTGTATTTTTCGTAGGTTCAGTTCTAATCGGTGTTATTATGAGAATTAATGAAACAGTTTTTGTAAATACATTTATTAAAGGCGCAAATGAGCTTTTAGGAGTTGCCTTTATTATCGGTTTGGCTCGTGGAGTAACTGTTTTAATGGAAGATGGATTGATTAGCGACACGTTATTGTTCTACGCAAGTTCTGTTACTGATGGAATGCATAAAGGCCTATTTATTAATACGATGTTATATGTGTATAGTGGTTTGTCATTTTTTATACCATCTTCATCAGGAATGGCAGTTTTAACAATGCCTGTGTTATCTCCTTTAGCAGATGGTGTTGGTATTGGTAGAGAGGCTGTGGTAAATGCTTATCAATATGGAATAGGTTTGTTTGCTTTTATCAATCCAACAGGGATCGTTTTAGCGTCATTGGCAATTGTTAAAGTTAGTTTTGCAAAATGGTTGAAATTTGTAATGCCTTTAGTGATAATTTTAGCCATTCTTTCAATGATAGCATTAACCATTCAAGTATATTTGTAGTATGGATGTAAGTTATTTACCGAGCGTTATCAAACAGTTTGAATACAATAAAAGTTTAGGAGACAAAACCTTTAAACAATTAACAAAAGAGCAATTATTTTGGCGTTATAATGATGAAAGTAACTCGGTTGCTACTTTAGTGAAACACATTTCTGGAAATATGCTTTCTCGTTGGACAAATTTTTTAACTGAGGATGGAGAAAAGCCATGGAGAAAAAGAGACGAAGAATTTATCAACTCTTATAGTACAAAGGATGAATTGATTGCTGATTGGGAAAAAGGTTGGCAATGTTTGTTTGAAAACTTGCATAAAATCACTCCAGACAATAGTGATACAATTGTTTATGTTAGAAATGAAGGACATACAATTGCAGAAGCTATTAATAGACAATTATGCCATTATTCATACCACATTGGACAAATCGTTGTACTAGGAAAAATGTCTAAAAATAACGATTGGAAAACCTTGTCAATTGCTAAAAATGCTTCGAAAGATTTTAATGAAAAAGCCTTTGCAAAAAACAAAATCTAATGTGCTTTACTGAAGGTTTAAAATCTTATTCTACTTTTAATTGCCAGGAAATCCTATAGGCATCTTTAGGTTTTAATTCTCTTAAACCAATTTTATTATTAAAACTATTTGAAATACCCGTAACTGGTTCTATAGCAATTGTATTCTTTTTTGGAGGTGTATATACTTGCAAAAAATCATTATTTGAAGATGATCGTATTCTTAATGTATAGTTTGGAGTTACAAACTCAACTTTATTTGAGTTTAGTAAAAAGCAATTATCTAGTTGTTGTTCTTTTATTTCTATTGCACCTTTATTTTTAAAATCAACAATTTCTTTTGTTATTAAATTATCGTCAAAAGCGACTTGTTTATCACTATCAAATTTCAAAATACTGCTGTATAAATCATCACTAAAAAAATACGGATGCCAGCCAATTGTAAAAGGAAAAACTGAATTAGAGGTATTCATTACCTCTACTTGTACATCTAAACTAGCTTTTGTTAAGGTGTATGTTAATTGAATTGAATAGGTGTATGGAAACCCTTCTGTTAAATTTGTTTCTATATATTCTAGAACAACCAACGCTTTTTCTGAAGTCGCTTTCTGCGCAATGATTTTAAATTGTTTGTTGTACACAAATCCATGTAAGGCACTATTTTCTGAAGCATTATTTGTTTCCAAATGATATTCTTTTCCATTAAACCAATATTTTCCATCTTTAACTCTACTTACAAACGGAAATAAAATAGAAGACGCATACGTCTCTTGGTATTCTAAAGGGTGTAAATCTTGTATTAAAGGAACCGAATTTAGAGTTAACTCTTGTAAACTAGCTCCTTGATTCAATACAATTTTAGCAAATGATCTGTCATTAAAAATTTCAACAACTTTTAAGTTATTTTCGGAATCTTGAATCTGTTTAATTTGGAATGACATATTAGAATTTTACACAAATCAATCAAAAATTAAATTGAATTCCTAATTATTATAAAAAGAAAGATCCATCGCTTTATATCAAGCCTAAATGCGTAAAAAAGAAAAAACACATTAAAAACCAAGTATCAAATAACAAAACCAAATAGCGGAATTAAATTCCTTCGAACCATTGTTTAAAAGCAGCTACTTTTTCTCTACTTACAATAATCTCTTTTTCATTAAAAACATTTGAGGTTATCTTTAATCTACTGTTAGAATATACCAAGACATCTTTAATATCAGAAATATTCACAATAAAAGTTCTATTAACTCTAAAGAATTCGGTTGGTTCTAATACATTTTCTAAACGTTCTAATTTATAGTCTAAGATGTACTTTTTCTTTTGATCGGTAATTAAATAAACCGTCCTTCCTTCTGCATAAAACAACGAGATTTCTCCAGTTTTTATAGAATGTATATGGTTTCCTAACCGAACTAAAAACCGATCTTTTGTAGTGTTCTCTGAAAGCTGTTTTACTACATTTGAAACGTTCTCAATACCGCCAAAAACATGTTGGAATTTCTTTAATTTATTCATGGCAGTAGAAACATCTGTAAACGTAATCGGTTTTAAGATATAGTCTATACTGTTTACTTTAAATGCGTCAATTGCATACTCGTCAAAAGCAGTAGCAAAAATTACAGGTTTGTTTATTTGAGTCTGGTTAAATATCTCAAAACTTAATCCGTCAGTTAATTGAATATCCATAAAAATGATATCATAATCATCGTTACTATTAAACCAAGAAACAGATTCAGATATACTTGATAGTTTTTCTACCACAGTAATTTCAGAATTATATTTTAATAAATATCTTTCTAGTTTTTCTGCTGCTAAAGACTCATCTTCTACAAGTACGATTTTCATTGATTAGGCTTTTATTTTTAAGATTGGTACTGTAATTGTTCTTGTATTCTCTTTCAAAAAAATATCAAGTTTCTTTTCACTATAAATACTATAAACGCTAACAATTTCCTCAATGCTTCTTTCATCAAAAACATCAAGAATTCTATCTTCAGTTACATAACTAATCGTAAAACAATCATCTTTTAATTCAATTGTAATTTGCATATCGACCCTTGTAGAAACAATTGTTGTTTTAATAATTTGTTCAACAATATATAATAAGGTTCCTGGAACAATCAAAAAATCTGATGCCATTATATTTGTTAAACTAACCTTTCTGTAAGGCAAATGATTGTATAGTAAAATCAGTTCATCTAAGATTTCTTGTTCTTCTTTAATAGAAACTAATTGTTCTTTTCTGCTTGCTAAAATATAACGATAAATAGTTGCTAAATGATCTATAAATTCATCAACTTTATCCTTGTTTTCTTTTATAAAGCCAAGCAACACCTCAAAGCTTTCAAATAATAAATCAGGATTAATTTCCTTTTTGAATTGCTTAAATTCCTCTTCGATATTCTGCTTTATCAAAAGCTCTTGTTCTAATTTTTGAGTATTTATTTTATATAAATATTGATGACTTAAGTTTAAGAGCACATAACTTATCGGAATTGTACAATAGATACTATTAAAAACATACAGTTCTTCTATTAATGGAGCATAATCATAAGCATACTTATAATAAGAAAAGAAAATTAAAGTAACGATAGCAACACATAAAACAAAAGCAATACAAATATGAATTAACAACATGATTGCTGTTCCAAAAAAGCTTGGTATCCTTTTAATTAACCATAAAAGTAACAGAGAAAACTCATGAACCATGTAAGACAATGCTATACAAACGTATAATTCTTGACTTAAAAATTCTTCTTGTAATTGAGCAATATCATTTTTGATTAATAAAATTAGTAAATACGCTACTATTCCACTAAAAACTGGGCTTAAAAACCTAAAAACTGGAGTATGTATAAATAATTTCCTCATCGGATAACAGGGATTTTAACTAAAAATATATTTCCATTACTAATAGAAATCCCTTTACCAGCGAGTAATAAATAACGTGTGTTGATATTCTTTAATCCGATATTAAAAGAAGTGATATTGGTTGGTTCTTCGGTGATACTATTTTTTACGCAGATATAATTCCCTTCTACATAAACTGATATTTCCAACGTATTATTTTTATCCATTGTATTATGTTTAACAGCATTTTCTATCAACATTTGCAAAGCTAAAGGCGGAATTTTTGTGGTATGTAAATCTTCAGATATATCAATTTTAATACGCAATTTATCTTCAAATCTAGTTTCTAATAAATATTGATAAGAGCCTACAAACTGTAATTCTTCTTTTAAAGGAATTAACATAGAATGATAACTACTTAATGTAAACTGATACATGTTTGCCAGTTTTCTAATAAACAACTCAGACTTTCTAGCATTTGAATGTGCTAATGAAGAAATGGTATTTAAACTGTTGAATAAAAAATGCGGGCTTAATTGAGACTTCAATGCTTTTAATTGTAAATCTATTTGTTTGCGTTCTTGCTTAACAGAATCAATTTGTAAAGTAGCAAAAGAATAGTATGAGTAAAACGCAAAATAAATTACAGAATACACCATTAATAATATACATAATAAAATAGATAACTTAATTAGAGTATCTTGATAGTCTATAAAGAAATCTTCATTAGAAATAATATAAACTGAATACAAATAAATACTTCCAAAAACAAGGCTAAAAGCAACTAACATTTGCAATACAAACCCAATAAACAATCGATTGTTAGTTTGTGTTTGCCAAGGAAAAAGCTTGTCTAATTTTATTGCTAAAAAATAAAGAACATAGGCTACTAGCAAACCTAAAAAACCAGACAAAAGTCCGATTATAATTGTATATTCTTGTAGTTCTCCTTGGTTACTAATAACTAAATAGTAACTCAACAAGAAGCTAATAATTGACGATAAAACAACAATTAGTAGATGTTTTTTCAATGGTTTGGCAGTTTTTATTAAGTCTTTTTATTTTCAATTATAAAGATACTCAATCTTAATTGGATTGCTCTAAATAAGATTGAGTATTGAATGATTTCTTACTAATTTAAAGCTTTCATTACTCTACCATAATAGGTATCTGAATTAACACTTTTTGCTGCTTTCCTGTAAGCACTTTTTACTTTTTCTGAAGATCTGTTTACTTGTTTTGCAAATGACAATAGAACTTTTGATAAAGAATGACTAGAGTTAATTGTTTTACTAGTAGATTCCATTACCATAATTAATTGACTTTCAGATAGCATATTTTTAGAGCCCATTTTGGTGTAAATATTTGCTAAATAATGATCAGAATTTATAGTTTCCTCCATCATTTTTAAAACAGTATTTAAAGATGTTCTGTCTAATTTATTTTTCAACAATTCTGTTATAATAGTAGAAATATAATGATCTGATTTTATATCTTTCACAGTAGATAAAAACTGAGCATAGGCTTTCGTAGATAAATTCTTATTCTTTAAAGCAATTTTTAGAATGTTCGTTTTATAATGATCTGATTTTATGTCTTTAGTCAACGTTAAAATCTTAGCCATATTGGCATCATTTAACGTTCTGTTTTTCATAATACTCTTTAATAACTGGGAGATATAATGATCTGAACTAATTCCTTTAGTAATTTCTAATAAACTTCCTAATTGTTTATCAGAGATAGAAGAATCTTCAATTACCTTCTTTAATACGCTTGATATATAGTGATCAGAATCGATACTTTTTGTTGCATTAATATAAGCAGTTATTGTTCTATCATTTTTTAAGAATGCTTTTTGGTTACTTTTTAAAATTTGAGAAACATAATGATCTGACTTGATGTATTTCCCTGTAGATTGAATGGTCTTAACCAAATCGTTTGTACTTAAATTCTTTTCAAGTAATAATTTTATATAAGCTGATTTTACATAGTCACTTTTCATTTTACTTACTTCAGAAAGTACTCCAGAAGCACCACCTTTTCTATAAAAACGATCTACTCTGCTTTTTGCAGCGATAGTTGTAGTTCTTAAAATTTCTGGTAAAATATCTGCCAACCATTTTTTTCCGGCTGAATTAAATGGCTTTTCAGACCAACCTACAAAGTATTTCTTAACTAGAGTTCCAGACTCATTATGAATTAATATTCTTCTTTTTGTTCCGAAGCTCGATTTCTTTATTTCTATAAATCCACCTCTAGAAATCCCTATAATATCTTTATCATCGTTAGATAAGGTAATCTCTCCTTCATATTCTATTCTAAAGTCTTTTTGACCATTTTTTATATGATAGGTTTTAACTCCGTTTTTACTAGAAGAATTGAAAGAGTAAGAATTACTCTTTGTATTCTTTACACTTGTTTGTGCATTTACACTAGATGAAAGTAAAAACACAAGCATTAATGCTGTGCTAAAAATTGTTTTTTGTAAAATTGTTATTGTTCTCATGATTAAGTTTTTTCTATTTGATGTAACAAATGTATGTTAGATGTCTTCTTATAAAAAACGAAATGTATTCAACTGTTTTATTTTTGTAGTGAATTGTATTATAGATATAGTTTTGTATATTCCTCATCAATTAACACACCTATTAAATGACCAAAGAAGAGATTGTAATTATTCTTGAAAACAAACATCAAGAGCTATTTGATTGGTTAGATCTGCAAACTGATGAATCCTGGATACAAGGTCCAGAAGGAAAATGGACTGTTGGTCAACACATTTTACATTTAGTAGATGCTTCAAAATTATTAAACAAAGCATTGAGCTATCCAAAGTTCATACTAAAGTATAAGTTTGGAAAGTCAAATAGAGACACTAGATCTTATGATGATGTCTCTAAAAGATATCAGGAGAAACTTTCTATGAATCAAGAAAAAGCAAAAACATTCAATCAAGATTTAAAGACACCAAGCACATCAGAAAGAAAGCAATTGATTGCTCAACTTCAAGTTGAAAACAAAAAACTGCAAGCAAGAACTCATAAGTGGAAAGACAGACATTTAGACACCTTATTAATTCCACATCCATTAATGGGCAAAATGACTGTACGTGAAATTATCATGTGGTCTGCCTATCACACAAATCATCATACCGATATTTTAAAAGAATTCTATTCATGAAAAAAATAATTTCAAAACCCCATATATTCTTTTTTATCCTTATTCCTGTATTGCTTCTTTTTGGATATTTAAATAAAGAATCTACTATTGATATCAATATTTATAATTCATTTTTTGTTATTCATCAAAAAAGTATTTGTTATATATCTGCTGTCTTTTTTGGATTGATTGGATTGAATTATTTTTCTCTTATTTGGGCAAAAAGACCTCCAAAAAAATGGCTAACACGTGTTCATATCATTTTACAATCCATCTCTTTAATTTTATTGTTCACAAGAAATAGCTGGAATTGGATTGGTGAAAACGAGTATCCACTCGAATTAAACTTAGCTCCAGATTATTCTAATTTGATTCTCATTATATCATTTTTCTTCTTTCTGATGGCTACTTTAATTCATTTAGCCAACTTCTTTATTAGTTTAATGAGTAAATCAAAATAACAACGTTAATTTCATTCAAAAAATCAGGGGAGTTTCATATATTTGTGCTTCCAAAAAAAGAACACAGAACACATGTTTAATAATTTAAGCGATAAATTAGATAAAGCCTTACACACGTTAAAAGGGCACGGTAGTATTACAGAAGTAAACGTTGCAGAAACGCTAAAAGAAGTTCGTAGAGCTTTATTAGATGCCGATGTTAACTTTAAAATTGCCAAAGATTTTACCAAAAGAGTACAAACTAAAGCCTTAGGACAAAATGTATTAACGACATTAAATCCTGGACAGCTAATGGTAAAGTTGGTGAAGGATGAATTAACAAACTTAATGGGAGGAGAAACCGTAGGAATTAATCTTGGTGGTTCTCCAACGGTAATTTTAATGTCTGGTTTACAAGGTTCTGGTAAAACTACTTTTTCTGGAAAACTAGCAAATTTCTTAAAAACTAAAAAGAACAAACAAGTTTTATTAGTTGGTTGTGATGTATATCGTCCTGCTGCAATAAATCAATTACAAGTTGTTGGAGAACAAATTGGAGTTGAAGTATATGCAGAAGTTGGAAATCAAAATCCTGTAGAAATTTCTAAAAATGCATTGAAGCATGCAAAAGCGAATGGTAAAAATGTAGTTATTATTGATACTGCTGGTCGTTTAGCTGTTGATGAAGCAATGATGACAGAGATTTCTAACATTCATAAAGCTATAAATCCACAAGAAACATTGTTCGTTGTAGATTCTATGACTGGTCAAGATGCTGTAAATACAGCAAAAGCCTTTAACGATGTATTGAATTTTGACGGTGTAGTTCTTACAAAATTAGATGGTGATACTCGTGGTGGAGCTGCGTTAACTATAAAGTCTGTTGTAGATAAACCAATTAAATTTATTGGTACTGGAGAAAAAATGGAAGCAATTGATGTTTTCCATCCAGATCGTATGGCAGATAGAATATTGGGAATGGGAGATGTTGTATCTCTTGTAGAACGTGCTCAAGAACAATTTGATGAGGAAGAAGCTCGTAAAATACAAAAGAAAATTGCCAAAAATCAATTTGGTTTTGACGATTTCTTGAGCCAGATTCAACAAATCAAAAAAATGGGAAACATGAAAGATTTAGTTGGTATGATTCCTGGTGCTGGTAAAGCAATGAAAGATGTAGATATTGATGATGATGCATTCAAAGGAATTGAATCGATTATTCATTCTATGACTCCTTCAGAAAGAACTACGCCAACCTCTATTAATTCTAGTAGAAAAAAACGTATTGCTAAAGGTTCTGGAACTACAGTACAAGATGTAAATCAATTAATGAAGCAATTCAATCAGATGAGCAAAATGATGAAAATGATGCAAGGTGGTGGCGCAAAGAAAATGATGCAAATGATGAAAGGCATGAAATAGTAATGATAATAAATTAGTCTCAGTAGCAGTTTACAGGAAAATGGATTTTAAACAATTATTAGCTTATAGAAAAGCATTTGAATTATCAATGTATATCTTTGAGGCTACAAAAACTTTTCCAAAAGAAGAAATCTATTCTTTAACAGATCAGATTAGAAGAAGTTCTCGTTCTGTCTGTGCTAATATTTCTGAAGCATACAGAAAAAGAAGGTATCCAAAACATTTTATTAGCAAACTTACAGATTCTGATGGTGAAAATTCTGAAACTAGCACCTGGTTAGATTTTGCTTTTAAGTGCAACTATATTTCACTAGAAGAGTACCATAAATATTCAGAGCAAAATAAAGAAATTGGGAAACTGATAAATTATATGATTATTAATCCAGAAAAATTTGGAGTAAAGGTTGATTAGCTAAAAAAACTGCGACTGACACTGCGACTAAAAACTATACAACATGATATTATTAGACGGTAAATCAACATCCAATCAAATTAAAGAAGAAATTGCAGTTGAAACTAAGCAATTGGTTGACAAAGGAATGAGAGCTCCACATTTAGCTGCTATTCTTGTTGGAAGTAATGGCGCGAGTTTAACCTATGTAAATGCCAAAGTAAAAGCATGTGCAAAAGCTGGCTTTGAATCTACTTTAGTTAATTTATCAGAAGAAATATCAGAAGAAAAATTATTACAAGAAATTGAGAATCTAAACACAAATCCAGAAATTGATGGATTTATTGTTCAATTACCGTTACCTAAACATATTGACGAGCAGAAAGTTTTAATGGCCGTAAATCCAGATAAAGATGTTGATGGTTTTCATCCAACAAACGTTGGGAAAATGGCATTAAATTTACCTACTTTCTTACCTGCTACTCCATTCGGAATTTTAGAATTACTAGAAAGATACAAGGTAGAAACAAGTGGAAAACATGTTGTTGTTATTGGTAGGAGTCATATAGTTGGTAGTCCAATGAGTATTTTAATGTCTCAAAAAAGAACGGCTGGTAATTCAACTGTTACGATTACACATAGTAGAACTAAAAACTTAAAAGAGATTACTTTACAAGCAGACATTATTGTAGCTGCTTTAGGAATTCCAGAGTTTTTAACAGCAGATATGGTAAAAGAAGGTGTTACGGTAATAGATGTTGGAATTACAAGAATTGCAGATGACACAAAGAAAAACGGGTTCCGTTTAGCTGGAGATGTTCATTTTGAATCTGTGTCAAAAAAATCTAATTTTATTACTCCTGTTCCCGGAGGTGTTGGCCCAATGACCATTGCGATGCTACTAAAAAACACCCTATTAGCAGCAAAAAGAAGAAGTTAATTTCTTTATCATATCGCAGAA
>Ga0209292_1000340_pt1 | contig 62857 bp, 36 predicted proteins | sample GOMGulsemesocosm_2_FD_184634 | JGI IMG/M metagenome (GOLD analysis project Ga0209292, IMG submission 184634) | Methane-oxidizing microbial communities from mesocosms in the Gulf of Mexico - GOM9C Gulf of Mexico (SPAdes) (version 2) | ecosystem: Environmental > Aquatic > Marine > Cold seeps... | reverse complement strand
GAAATTGTTGGCATACTAAATTTTTACTTAAATTTCTTTTTGTTATAAATCCCCTTTTCTAAGGGTCTGCAAATGTAAAAATAAAAATCCACTTATCAAATGCTAATCCACTAATTTTCAATAAGATTAAAAAATCAAAACCAAAACACAGCAAATCAATCTTTTCTGAGTAGCTTTACACATCAAACAAACACTAGAAAGCAGCCGTTTTCAAACCAAAAAAAGCAATGAAAAAAAATATTTTACTATACCATATAATATATATACTTTTTTTCAACCTCTCTTTTTCACAAAACATCAATTTAAAAACCAAAGGAACAGACCGTATTTCCAAATCATTTTTAAATAAAATAGAAGTTAAAAAAAAATTCAAAGACCTAAAGTCACTTCATAACGAAATAGGCAACATAAAAAAGAATGCCTCAAATAGAGGATATTTCAATTCTTACTTCCCCTTAACAACAAAAATCAACGACAGCACTTATTTACAAAAAATCACATTGAACTACAAATACAACAACATTACAATCTACTTCAATAACAAGCAAATTTCCGAACACGAACTAAACAGCATACTAGCCAACGAATCAATAATTAACAAAAACAACTTCATCACAAACACAGCACAACTAGAAAACAATCTTAACAACATCATAAAACACTTAAGCAACAAAGGAAAGGTTTTTAGCAACATTCAACTCAACAACATAAATATCAAAGCAAACAAAGTGTCAGCAGATTTGTTTATGGACATATCAGAGACGAATCACATTTCTGATATAAAAATAAAAGGATACGAGAAATTTCCAAAAAAATTCATCAAACACTATTTAAGATTAAAAAAAGACCAGACACTTGATTTAAAAGCTATCGAAGAAAAATCCTCCAGAATAAACAGCTTAAGATTTTCTAATGAATTAAAAAAACCAGAAATATTGTTCTCAAAGAACTCTTCCGTAATATACCTATACATCAAAAAACAAAAAAGCAACTCTTTTGAAGGTTTTCTAGGCTTCTCAACAAACCCACAAACCAATAAACTAGATTTTAACGGAAACATAAACCTACAACTCACAAACAACCTTAACTCCGGAGAAGAGTTCTACCTAAAATATCAATCGACAGAAAACAAACAAAAAAGAACCAACATAAAACTAAAACTACCTTACATACTAAACTCTCCATTCAGTATTGAAGGAGAACTAGATATTTATAAAAAAGACTCAAGCTTCACCAATAACTCACAATCGATCATAACAAAATACACTGCTACAAAAAACATAGAAACAGGAATAGGGACGCAATTCAACTCCTCCAACTCACTCCTTAAAAACAATTTAAATACAATAGATTTTAAAAAAAACTCCTACCTACTAAGCTTTAACCACAAATCACCAAACAAACTAAACAATCTTTTTCCAGACAAAACAAAAACACACTTAATACTGTCTTACTCAAAAAGAAAGACAACACTAAACAACACAACACAACAAAACATATACCTTTCGTCAGAATACATATTTACCCTAAATAAAAAAAACTCTTTCTTCTTAAAAAGCGAAAGCCAACTACTCTTTAGTAAAAACATACTTGAAAACGAACTCAGTTATATAGGAGGAATAAACTCAATAAGAGGATTTAAAGAAAATAGCATCCCTAGCTCACAATATTCAATAATCAACAGTGAATACCGAATTGAACTTAACAAAACACTTTATACACATACTGTTATTGATTACGTAATAACAAAAAATCATATTACCGATAATCTCGACAATCTACTAGGCTTTGGAATCGGATTTGGACTAAAAACAAATAACAGCCTGTTACGTCTTGTATTTGCCAACAGTAAACTAAAAAACGAGCAGATAAAATTCGTTAATTCCAAAATTCACATAAGCCTAAGCACCTTTTTCTAGTTTTTTATGAATTTCTTCACATCGATTCATCCGTGAAGCGCTTGATTTTACCGACGAAACGCACTTTCCTATCTATTAATTAAGATTTTAACCTTATTTTATTGTTTAATTAACATTAAATTAGGATTTTCGCATTAGCTAATTCAAATAAATTATAACATGAAAACAAAGTTTAATGGAATTCTAACGCTATTACTAGCGTTTGTTGTGCAATTAACATTTGCACAAGAGAAGACAATTTCAGGTACGGTAGTTGATGAAACCAACATGCCATTACCAGGAGCAACTGTCGTAATTAAAGGTACCTCTACTGGTGCTTCAACCGATTTTGATGGAAAGTACTCTATCACTGCAAACACTGGAGACGTATTAGTATTCTCTTACGTTGGTTATGCAGATCAGAGCGCAACTATCGGAGCACAAAACAGCATTAACATTACTCTTGAACCAGACAACAGTCTTGACGAAGTAATTATTGAAGCTGCGTATGACATCAAAAAAACTAAGCCTACAACAAATGTAGCTATACAAGTAGTTTCTGCTGAAACAATTGAAAACAGACCAAATACATCTGTTATTCAAACGTTACAAGGACAAACTGCAGGTGTAAACATTACTACAGGATCAGGACAGCCAGGAGCTACTTCTGACATTATCATCCGTGGTATTGGATCTATAAACGGATCTACTGAGCCATTATTTATAATTGATGGTATTCCTGCTAGACAAACTGCTTTTAGAAACATCAATTCAAGTGAAATTGCTTCTGTTACAGTTTTAAAAGATGCTGGGGCAACTGGGATCTACGGAAACAGGGGAGCAAATGGTGTTATCATCGTAAAAACTAAAGCTGGTAAATTTAAATCATCTTTTAAGATTGATTATTCAGGATCTACTAGTGTTGCATCTATTCAAGATAGTGACTACAACTTAATGGATTCAACTCAACAACTTAATCTTGAAAGATCATTTGGAGTTGGTCAAGGAGTTGGAATGAGTGATGCTGAAATCGCTGCACTTGCTCGTTATGCAAATACTGACTGGGAAGATGTATTCTTTAGAGAAGCAATTACTCATACTCACACTTTAAACATTACTTCTGGAAGTGAGAAATTAAACTCATTCTCATCTATTGGTTATACTGATCAGGACGGAATACTTAAAGGGAGTACTTTAAAAAGATTTAACTTCAGAAACAACATGAATGGTAAATCTAATAACGAAAAATTCACTTACGGTACTAACCTTGCGTTAAGTTACACAAAGAGAGATATCGCTACTAGTGTTGGTACAGCGGGAGTTAACCAAAACTTTATTTTAGGAGCATACAAAGGACTTACATACATTTCACCTGCTGATTACAACCCAGGAGATGGAGCCGCTATTTTTAACGGATTTGCAAGTACACCATTATTATTAATGGATAAATTGAACTATGATACAAATTATGATGAAGAGGTAAGAGTTTTAGGAGGACTAAATGGTTCTTTAAAATTATCTAACACTTTAACGGCTAACTCTAGGTTCAGTGTAGATTACTCAAGCATCAGTAGATTGTACTCAAGACATCCTGATTCTTTTAACTCACAGTTTTTCGCAGAAAGTGGTAACACAACACCAGGTTATCAAACACACAATTCTTTCAGAACTGTATCATATAACTTATTAAACTCTATAAACTACAGCAAAGTATTTAACGAAGTACATACAGTTAACGCTGGAGTATATATGGAATACTTTAAAGCTCACTACAGACAATTTGGAGTAACAGCTAACGGTTTAGATGTTAAAACATACTCTCCTGGAGATGGTTCAGGTTTTGTAGACGATAACTCTTCTAACGATTTCTTTATTGATACAGCAACTGCACAAATTTCAGATTCAGGTTTGTTTTCTTACTTTGGATCAGTTGATTATGACTACAAACGTAAATATGGTTTAGCTGCAACGGTAAGACGTGATGCTTCATTTAGATTTGTACAAGACAACGCTTGGGGTACTTTTTACTCTGTAAGTGGTAGATGGAATATTGACCAAGAGAACTTTATGCAAAATACTGCATTTAACTTATTAAAGTTAAGAGCTTCTTATGGTGTTACAGGAAACCAAAACATTAGTGGTACAAGTTATTTTAGTGCTTCTAACAACACTTTAAACTTATATGCAACAGGGGCTGGATACCAAGGATTAAACTCAATCTTTTATGCTCAGATTGCCAATCCTGATTTAAAGTGGGAAACTTCTACTCAATCAAACATTGGTCTTGACTTTGGTTTGTTTAAAAACAAATTAAGCGGTACTGTTGATGTGTATAACAAAAAAACAGAAGAATTATTTACTGTACAAAACATTCAAACAGCTGCTGGAGCATCACAATTATCTATAAACCAAGGAGAGTTACTTAACAAAGGTGCTGAATTGAGTTTAAACTACAAGTTGTTAAAGAACTCAGATGGATTAAATATTTCACTTAGTGCAAACGGTAGTTTCAATGATGTTACAAGAACTGGAGCTAATGACAGTACAATTGAAGAAGGTGGTAAGCTTTACCAATACTATGTAGTTAGATATGCTGGTGTTAACCCTGCAAATGGTAACTTATTATTTTACACTAAAGATGGAGCAATTACTGAAACACCTGATGTAGATAATGACAGAGTATTTTTAGACAAGAACAGATTACCTGATTACCAAGGAGGATTTGGTATGAATATTGACTACAAAGGATTTTTCTTAGAAGGTCAATTTAATTATGCTATTGGTATCGATCGTTTTGATTATGATTATTCTGATTTAATGGATCCAGGTTCTATTGGTTCATTCAGAACAAGTAATGATTTAGCAAACGCATGGACACCAACTAATACAAACACAAACATTCCATCATTAACAGCAACAAACCTTAATAGTGTTGGAGCTGGAGAGAGTGACCGTTTTATACAGGATGCTGATTATTTAAGAATGCGTTTTGTATCTTTAGGATATAACTTCAACAAGGATGTATTAAAGAAACTTAAATTAAGTAATTTAAAATTATTTATAAACGGTGAAAACTTATTGACATTTAGTAAATGGAGAGGTTATGACGCTGAAGGTTTCGCAACTACACAAAGTGATTACCCAACACCTAAGCTAATTTCTGCTGGAGTTGAAATCGGATTTTAATTAAAAAAAAAAAGAACATGAGAAACATAAGTAAATTAATTATAGCCATCTCAATAGTATCTTTGTTTTCTTGCGAAGATGCTTACGAAATAAAACAAGTTGGCGTATTAGAATCAGCCAATGCTATTCAAAGCGTTGATGATATAGAACTAAATTTAATAGGTGCTTTTTCGTACTTAGATAATACTACTGAAATTCAATTCAACGCAACTTATTCAGATGAGTTAGGAATTGGAAACACAAATGGTGGACAAAATCTAGAAGAATTAGGTCTTACACTTACACCTGCTACTGGTAAAGCTTTTAGCATGTGGGCAAATGGATATATTGCTTTAGCACAAGTTAACAGAATGATTGACGCTGCTTTATTAATTACACCAGATGCGTCTGAAACAGTTAGATATGAAAATGCTTTAGGTCAAGGATATGCTTTAAGAGCTTATTTACACTTAAAACTACAAACATATTTTAGCTCTGATTTAACAGATGATAATGCAAGAGGAGTTATTGCATTAGACTTTGTTCCTGAAATAAATGAATTTTTACCTCGTAGCTCAAACTCAACTGTATTTACACTAATTGAGAATGACTTAGCAACTGCAGAGAGCCTTATAAACGATGCATCTGCAACGTACTTAAGTTCTGATGCTGTAAAAGCTATTTATGCACGTATGTATGCTTACAGAGGTTTATATGCTCAAGCAGTACCATATGCAACTGACTTATTAGCTGATTACCCAACAGTAAGTGCTGCTGAATATACAAACATGTTTACTGATGCAGGTAACGGAGATATTATCTTTGAACTTGAAAGAACTATTGGTGATGCTTATGATGCACAAGGTACCGGAGGTGGTGGTTACGCAGGTAGCTTATTCGCTTTTGTATCTGCAGATGTAAGTGGTGCACTTTTCTTAGAATTAGGAAGATCATTATTTAACCAATTATCTACGGCTGACGTTAGGTATAACACGTTAGTACACCCTACTTCTATAATTGACCCTGCTTACGCAACAAGTGCTAACTACAGAGATTCTGATGTATTAGCAATTAATAAATATGCTGGTTCTGAAGGAAGACCTTTAATGAATGATTTAAAAATATTTAGAGGAGCGGAAATGTTATTTATTCTTGCTGAAGCTGGAGCTAACAACGCAAGTGATTTACCTGGTGCTGCTACTTTAATCAAGGAATTGAGAGATGCTAGATTTGGAGGTGCACAACCATTACCAGTTTACGCTAACGAACAAGAAGCTTTTGCTGATATTTTAGCAGAACGTAGAATAGAATTAGCTCTTGAAGGACACAGATGGGTTGACTTAAAGAGACTTGGACAAGTAGCTAACGTTACTATTGACAAGGATCCTCGTGATTGTGAAGTTACAGGTGGTTGTACATTACCAATTAACGATTACAGATTTACTGCTCCAATTCCTTTAACAGAAATGGATATCAACAGTTTATTAGTACAAAACCCAAATTATTAATCTAAATAATTAAGCAAGATGAAAAAAATAGCTTTAATATTAGTTGCTGCAATATTTTTTATTGCGTGTGACAAACACGAACACATTTATTTTGATGGTGAGCAAACAGGTTTAGCATATACTACTAATGAAATAAATGTAATTTTACCTGTTGCTGCAGATTTTACAGCTACAGCAAACATTGATATTACTACAAGTTCACCTAATGAAAGAACTTACGACGTAACAGTTGATGTATTAGAGTCTGACTTACCAGTTCAGAATTATGCATTAGGTACAATAACAATACCTGCAAACTCATACAATGGTACTTTAGAAGTAGTTATGAATGACACTGCATTACTTGACTTAACTTACTACACATTAAAAGTAGATATGGCTTTGCCTTCTGGTACTCCAATTACTGTAGCAGGTGGAGACACTGTAATTTTTAATGTAATCAAAAAAGTAATTTGTAATGATTTTCAACTTGATGTTGTATTAGACAGCTGGGGTTCTGAAACAAGTTGGGACATAACTGATTCTACAGGTACTGTAGTTGAAGCTGGTGGACCTTATGCTGATGGTACTCCTGGAGCATTACAATCATACAACTTTACATTAGCAGACGGATGTTACACTTTCACTATATATGATGCTTTTGGTGACGGATTATCTGATGGAACTAATGATGGTTCTTGGGACTTATCATGTTCTGTACTTGGTCACGCAAGTGGTTCAGGATCATTTGGTTCTTTTGTAGCTCAAGATTTCTGTGTAAACGACTAATCATAAATTGATAAAAATAAAAATATAAATTATGAAAAAATTAATATATCTATTTATCGCAACAGCTTTTTTAGTAAGTTGTAATGATGATGAAATGGCTGAAGCATTCTCTGACTCTGGTTGGATTGATTTCACATCAGCATCAAGTGAAGCTGGTGATTCTGTAGGGTCTGTAGACGTAGAAGTTGCTGTAAACTTAGGAACAAACGCTGCTGGACAAACAATTACTTATTCTGTAGCTCTTGTTAGTGGTAACGCAACAGATTCTTCTGTATTCGGTACTTTTTCTGCAAGTATTCCTTCTGGAGACAAAATGGGATATTTACCTGTAGGTATCAGTCCTACTGACGCCTCTGGATATGAAGTATTAGTTACTTTATTATCTAGTACTGGTATGTATGACATGGGATTATCTGATGGTTCAAAAATTTCAGAACACACTATTACTGTTTGTCAGGATGTAAGTACTGCTTTATTAGCAAGTGCTATAACTGGTTTTTCAGAATTTCAAGGTGGTGGAGTTGAAATATACAACCCAGTTTTAACACCAGTTGTTGGAGAAAGCAACATGTATACTGTTGACAACATGTGGGGTACTTTTGTTCAGATTATTACTGGAGGTGCTGCACCACCAATTCCTTACCCAGGTACTATAATAATTAACAGTGACTTAACTGTTGATTTTGTTGGAGATAGCGCTGCTATGCCAGGAGGTTCAGGATATTATGATGCTTGTAGTAATGAGATTTTCGTCTCTTTAGAGCAGGCTTTATTTACAAGTGACTTTACTGTTGAAGTATACTTATTTTAGATAAATATACCTCTTTAAACAACCTTATATAAAAGGGTTATTTTAAGGACAATACAATAAATACTAAAAGCTGCACCAATTGGTGCAGCTTTTTTTTGTTAAAAAAATTGAAAAATAACATTCTGTTGAACAAACTAAAAACTCCCATATTCACTAACATTAGTTAAACACTAAAACCTCATATATACTACAAAAACCAGAGGTTTTTAAAGAAACAAAAATCTCTGGTTTTTACTAGAATTCTAATGAATAACCTAAATAAAAACCCATATTTTTATCATAAACTCAACATTTAACACTTTCAAACTTGTTAAATCAATAATTTATCATGATTTTTACTTTGGCTAATTCAAATAAATTATAAAATGAAAACAAAGTTTAATGGAATTTTAACGCTATTATTAGCGTTTGTTGTGCAACTAACCTTTGCACAAGAAAAGACAATTTCAGGTACGGTGGTTGATGAAACCAACATGCCCTTACCCGGAGCAACTGTCGTAATTAATGGTACAACAACAGGTACCTCAACAGATTTTGATGGAAAATACACCATCATTGCAAATACTGGTGATGATTTAATATACTCCTATGTAGGGTATGCTGATCAGACTATTAAAATTGGAGCTTCTAACACTATTGATGTTGCCTTGCAACTTGACAGTTCCTTAGATGAGATTGTAATTACAGCAGCTTTAGGACTAAAAAGAAAACCTAAAGAGCTAAGTTACTCAACACAAGTTGTTAAATCTGAAGAGTTAAATCAGGCTAAATCTAACAGTGCAGCAACTGCACTTATTGGTAAAGTTTCAGGACTTCAAATTAATACTGTTGATAACGGTGTTAATCCTAATACACGAGTGGTATTAAGAGGTTCAAGATCTATTTCAGGAAACAATCAAGCATTAATAGTAATTGATGGTTTCCCATCTACACAAGGTGCTTTAAGTCAAATTGACCCAAACAACATTGAAAGTTCAACTATTCTTAAGGGAGCAAATGCTGCAGCCTTATATGGATCAGATGGAGCGAATGGTGCAATAATGATTACTACAAAAAGAGGAAAGAATAACGAAAAAATGACTGTAGAATTAAATTCTAACACTTCATTTGAAACAGTTACTCTTTTACCAACAAGACAAACATCATTTGGACAAGGATGGAATGGCGGATTGGATTCTGTTGAAAACACAAACTGGGGACCAGCTCTAGACGGAAGTTTAGTGCAAGTTGGTAATGGAACAGGTGGTGTAAGAGAATTCACTTATGTTGCTAGAGAAGATAACATTAGAGATTTCTTTGATACAGGTGTTACTTTACAAAACAATATCTCTATTAGAGGAGGTGGTGAAAGTGGTAATATATTCTTTGCAGCTTCTGATCAACAAACTTCTGGAATTGTACCCGATGACAGATTTCACAAAAACACATTTCGTTTAAATGCAGGTAAAAAAATCGGAAAATTATCTGTAAACGCTACAATGGCTTATTTAACCAGTAGTACTAAAGTTGTTGGTGAAGAAGATGCTGTAAACGCAATATTAGGTGGTGGACAATCAATGTATAACCAATTACTTCAAACCCCAATCAATGTTCCTTTAACTGCATTTTCAAATGCATCAAATAACCCTGACAAACATTTCACCAATTATGCAACAAGTCCATATTGGTTGATTAAAACTGCAAGAAACAACACCAAATTTGATAAATTTCAAGGTACTGTTCAATTAGATTATAAATTTAATGATTGGATGAGTGCTTTATACAGGGTTGGGACAAATTTCTCAAGCTCAAGAAATAAAGCTTATAACGCTAGGTTTAATTCTGCAGTTATTTCATCATTAAACAGTACTCATAATGTAGCAGATGACCACAGTTACAACAGAGATATTAATAGTGATTTATTATTAAATTTCAATTTTAAACCTACTAAAGACATTTCAAGTAAATTTATAGTAGGACATAATATTAAACAGACAAATACAGATAGAATCTTCACATCTACTGAAAACCTTACTTTTGACGACATAAATAATACAAGTGTTGCTTCCGGTGATCGATTTGCATCACAATACAGTAGTATTAGTAGAGCAATTGGTGTTTATGGAAGTGCTGAATTTGGATATAAAGATTATTTATTTTTAACAGCAACAGGAAGAAATGACTGGTCATCAACACTAAAAGAGGGTAATAATTCATTCTTTTACCCAAGTGTAGGTTTATCATTTATACCAACACAGGTAATTAAAGGTCTTAAGGGAGACATACTTAGTTCTGCAAAAATTGCTGCAAGTTATACAAAGGTAGGAAATGCAGTTGCTGACCCATACTTATTAGACGCTGGTATAGAGTCAGGACCAGGATTTCCTTATAATGTTCCAGGTTACGAATATAGCGACCTTGTTCCAGACTCTAATTTAACTCCTGAATTTGTAACATCTACAGAATTTAATTTAAATTTAGCATTCTTGAAAAACAGAATTACTCTTGATGCTGCTTATTATACAACTGAATCTACAGATCAGATTTTACAGACTGATGCACCATATTCTTCAGGTACAAAGCAAATACTATTAAATGCAGGTACTATGGAAGGTAATGGATTTGAACTAGATTTAGGAGCGAGAATTGTATCTACAAAGGATTGGAAATGGGATACTAAATTCTCTTACGCTTCTTCAGACACAGAAGTTACTGAATTGGCTGGTGGAGCTCAACAGTTTATTTTATCAAGCGCTGGTTATGACGGAGGATCATCTACTGCTAATTCAGCTGCAGTTGTTGGTGAATCTTTCCCTGCTATTATTGGTACGGCATACTTAAGAGACGATCAAGGAAGAATAATTATTGACCAAACTACAGGAAACCCAAAAGTGGCATCAGGTAAAAAAGTACTTGGTAAAGCAACACCTGATTACATTTTAGGATTCAATACAAGTGTTGAATACAAAGGAATACGTTTAGCTGCTGTTTTTGACTATAGAACTGGACACGAATTTTACAATGATCTTGCACAATTACAAGATTTCTTAGGAGCATCTGAAGAAAGTGCATCTACTAACAGATTACCTTTTGTTATTCCTAATTCATCTTATGAAGCTACTCCTGGTAATTTTGTAGCCAACACAAATATAACTACTGAGAGTGGTGCACAACCATACTGGGATACTATCCATAGTAATATTGCTGAAAATTATGTAGTTGACGCTACATCATTTAAATGTAGAGAAATTGCATTGTCATATGAGTTACCTAGTAAATTAATTGCTAGCTTACCTCTTGAAAGCATCAATGTTGGAGTAAATGCTAGAAATGTTTTTATGATACTTCCAGGAGCAAATAAATATACCGATCCTGAATTTTCATTAGGAACAGGAAATGGTCAAGGAGTTGGAGGATCAGCAACGACACCTCCTACAAGAACTATTGGATTTAATGTTAATTTAACGTTTTAATTAGTAAAAAAATTATGAAAAACATATTTAAAATATCAAGTGTCGCACTTTTCCTAGGATTATCCTTAGGATCATGTAGTGATTACTTGGACGTAAACGACAACCCTAACGGGGCAAATGTCTCAACTGCTACACCAGAATTAACATTACCAGCAGCACAAGCTATTACTGCTGATCAGTTGACTGACAACATGAATCAATTAGGAAACTTAATCATACCTAACTGGTCTAATAATATTGAACAATTCATCTTTTTTCAGAATGAATCAAACTATATTATAACTACCGGATTCTATGCGGAAGTTTGGGAAGAATTAAATTGGGCAAATTCAAATTTTGATTTAGTTGAAAAAACATCTCTGGCAGGAGTTCATGATAATTATAAAGCAATAGCTAAAATCATGAAGTCATTTAACTTTCAATATATTGTTGATTTATATGGAGATGCTCCTTATACAGAAGCATATATGAGAGACGAAAACTTAACACCTGTTTTTGATCCAGCTGAAGATATCTATAGAAATTTAATTCTTGAAATAGACGATGCTATTACTTTAATTAACGATGCCCCTACTGAAGCAATAAACCCTGGCGCTACTGATATAATGCTGGGTGGGAATATGAATATGTGGATTAAGTTTGCAAACTCTCTTAAATTACGTATCCTTTTACGTGAATCACAAAGAACTGGAGGAAGTGACCCTGCATATGTTGCTAATCAAATTACTGCTATGGCGGGTGCACAGTTTTTAGGTGCTGGAGACAATGTATATGCTAATCCTGGATTCTCTAACTCATCTACAACAAAGCAAAATCCTTTTTTCAAAGAATTTGGAGAAGACATTAATGGGAACGCTACACAAAGTAATGGAGCAGTTAGAGCCAATAACTACACACTAGATTACTTGGTAGGAACTGATGATGATAGATATACTAAAATATATGCTCCAATTGATGGCGGAACATACATTGGTATGACACAAGATGCTATAGATTTATTAGGAGATACTGTGGTTCCTTTTTCTGGATTAGGTGATGGTTTATTACAAAGTAGCGAACAAAATGCTATAATTTTTACTGCTGCTGAAAGTTTATTATTACAAGCAGAAGCTGCAGAATTTTATGGCTTAGCAGGTAGTGCACAAACATTTTACCAACAAGCAATTGAAGAATCATACAAATTACTTGGATTAACTACTGCAGAAGCTCAAGCATACTATAACCAAGCGGGGGTTAACAATGTAAATTGGGCTGACTCTCCAAACAAATTAGAGGCTATCATTAATCAAAAATGGGTTGCTTTAAATGGTATTAACGGTGTAGAGTCATGGATTGAACACACAAGAACTGGTTTTCCATTAAACCTACCTATTGTATCTAGTGCTAGTTCAACTACCAGACCTATACGATTATTATACCCTGGAAGTGAAATACAATCTAATTCACAAAATGTTCCACCACAAGCAGCTAGTGAAGCATTTACATCACCAGTTTTTTGGAATAACTAATAAAAAAAATAATTATGAAAAATTATAAATTATATCTAATCATACTTTTAAGTGCACTGTCACTTACATCATGTATTGACGATGATGCTGAAGTTTTTAATACTGCAGCGTATGTTGTAGATTACCCTAATGTTACAGGAGCTTCAAAATATGTTTTACAATCTTTAGTAGACATACAAGAAACTGAAGTTGAACTTACAGTACCTGTAAGACTAGTTAGTAATAATGGGCTACCATTAAGCTCAGTAATAAATGGTTCATATGAAGTTGATTTAACACAATCGACTGCAATTGAGGGAACACATTTTGAGTTATTAAACAACGCAAACTTTACTATACCAGCAGGACAGGGAGATAGCACATTTGGTGTTAAAATATTAGCAAGTAATATTGACCCATTATTAGGTACACTAGTGATTGCTTTAAAATTAACTGATGCAGCAGCTTCAGGTTATGATGTAAATGCATCTGGTAAAGCAAAAACAAACACCGTTTTTCTTGAATTATTTGCAACCAATTGCCCTATTACTGAAAGTTTAGCAGGAACACATAGTGTTGTATTTACTGCTGTTTGTATTGGAAATGGTGATGGTCCTGCCGATTGTGATGATACACCAGGTTTAATTGGTGCACCTGCAAGTGTAGTTTGGACAGAAGATCCTGCAAACCCTGGAGTAATACTTATAGGTGAAGCTTCTTTTGGTTACTATGGCTATTTAGGAATTCCTGATGAAGGACAAGGACCTAATGTTCACTTCTTAACTTGGGCTTGTTCAAATTTAATTTTTGATACAGGAATACAAGATTCATATAGTGATCCTTTTACTTATGATGTTGTAAGTGTAGTTGGACCAATAATGACTATTCATTTTACAAATACATGGGGTGATAATATCACTTTTGAATTAACTAGAGAAGGTGGAGCTAACTGGCCTCCATTATTACAAAGCTAATTTTAACTTTTAAAAAACACATTTTTAAACCCTTCTTTTAAAAGAAGGGTTTTTTTTATATTTTTTAAATATATTTACAAGAAATCATTTTAAATCATGAAACAGATTTACTTACTATTCCTAATAAATTTTAGCCTATTTGGGCAAAATACTATTGGAATACTTAACAATACATCAGATTCATATGATGGTTATACCTTAATTTCTACAAGAACTAACACACTACCAAATTCTACCTACCTAATAAATAATTGCGGGAATATAATCAATCAGTGGGAATCAAATTATGCTCTGGCAAAAGCAGATTACATACTTGACAACGGAAATATATTACGTATTACAGACTCAAACAACCCAAGTACTATTGTACTACCAGGTAAAGCAGGTAGAGCTGAAATTAGAGATTGGGACAATAATTTAATTTGGGAATTTGATTTATCAAATGATCAAGAAGTATTACATCATGATGTATTTCCTATGAACAATGGGAATATCCTTATAATGATAGCAAAAAGACATACCGCTGCTGAGGCACATCAGGAAGGTAGAGATCCCGCATTATTAACTGATGCAAACCTGCTAGAAGAATATATCATAGAAGTAGAACCAACTGGATTAAACACATATAACTTAATTTGGCAATGGAACTCATGGGACCATTTAATTCAAGATTTTGATAACTCAAAAAACAATTTTGGAATTGTTGCAGACAACCCACAATTATTAGACATCAATCATATAAAACTTAATCCTGGCGCAGAAGATTGGTTACACTATAATGCAATGTTCTATAATGAGGACCTTGATCAAATAGTAATAAGCTCTAGAAACACTGGTGAATTTTATATTATTGACCATTCAACTTCAACTTCAGAAGCAGCAGGACATATTGGTGGAAATAGTGGTAAAGGAGGGGATTACATTTACCGATGGGGAAACCCTATGGCTTACAATCAAGGAACATCCGTAGATCAAAAAGCTTTTGGACAACATTCAGTACATTGGATCCCACAAGGTTTACCAAATGCAGGAAAAATAATGTTTTTTAATAATGGTGCAGGTAGAGGATACTCTAGTGTAGATATAATAACACCACCTTATAATAGCATTACAAAAAATTATGATTATACTCCAGGTACAAGTTACGGCCCTTCAGTATTAGATTACACTTATGTTGATCCAACAACACCAATAAATTTTTACGCGAGATTTGTTTCAAGTGCTCAAATGCAACCCAATGGAAATATATTAATCAACCATGGACCAAGTGGATATTTATTTGAAATTGATCCAAGTACAAATACAAAAGTTTGGGAATACATAAACCCTATTGACCAAACAGTTGGAGTTATACCACAAGGAGGAACACCAAGTGACTTCACAAAAGTATTATTTAGAGTAAAAAAATACCCAACTGATTATATTGGTTTTAGTGGGAAAGATGTAACCCCTAGTAACAACATAGAACAAAACAATGAAAGTTGTACAATACTAAGTATTAATGATTATAGCTATGACACTAATTTAACGGTTTATCCAATTCCTAGTTCAGAGATAATTAATATTAAATCTGACAAAAAAATTAATAATGTACAGTTATATAATATTAATGGAAAATTAATCCTTGACAAACAAACACAAACATTAAACATTGAGAATTTAGACAAAGGAGTATATATTTTAAGGATTCATTTAAAAAATACTGTTAAAAACATTAGAGTAGTAAAAAACTAAATTACATTTGCACTCATAATATCATCAAATGAAGACAAGCGAAATTTTTGGATCGAGAGCTATTATTGAAGCAATCAATTCTGACACTCAAATAGAAAAAGTATACATACTAAAAGAAGCTGAGAACGAATTATCTAAAGAATTATTTTCTTTAATTAAATCGCATAAAATTTCTTTTCAATATGTGCCTATCCAAAAATTTAGAAAGTTTGAAGATAGAAATCACCAAGGCGTATTTGCTAAAATAGCCTTAGTTAGAACTATTACCATTGAGGAATTAACGGAACAATTGGACCTAACCGAAAACCCAACTGTACTGCTACTTGATCAAGTAACTGATGTTAGAAATTTTGGTGCTATTGCACGTACAGCATCTTGTACTGGCGTAAAAGGAATCGTGATTTTAGATAAAGGAAGCGCACCAATAAGTGCTGATGCTATAAAAACATCAGCTGGAGCACTGTTTAAAATACCTGTTTGTAAAGTAAATCATTTAAAAGATGCTATTTACTATTTACAAGGTTCAGGCTTTCAAATTGTTGCTGCTACCGAAAAAACAGAAGATTTAATTTATGATGTGGATTTAAAAAAACCTACAGCAATAATTATGGGTTCAGAAGAACGAGGAATAAACCCTTCTACGTTAAAAATATGCGATCACAAAGCTAAACTACCTATGGAAGGTGAAATAGCATCTTTAAACGTTTCTGTAGCTTGTGGAGCTTTTTTATATGAATCTATGAGACAAAAATTGATATAATATATCAATAATATAAAACACAAAAGGACTATTCATATGAATAGTCCTTTTGTGTTTAAAAAAAATTAAACTAGCCTTACTCCTCTTCTTCTATAATCAAATTTCCATTTTCATCTAAAAAAGGCAGATTTGCAACGAACTTACCTTTATCGTCAAAATGTTCTAAAAATAAACTTTGCTGTATTGTAATTGGCTGTGGTACCACTTCCTCTAATTCATTTTTAAAGAAAAAACTTAATAGTACACCAGTAATTAACCCTGACAAATGTCCTTCCCATGAAATACTCTTGTCAACTGGAAACACATACCAAAGCATGCTTCCGTATGTAAAGATGACTGTAAACGCAATAGCAATTAAGTTATATTGTTTAGAAAAAAAACTTTTAGCAATAATAAAACTGGCCAACACATAAATTACCCCACTCATTCCTAAATGAAAGGCCGGACGAGCAATACACCAGGTTAAAAACCCGGAGAGTACTATTCCTAGCAAGAATATTTTTAAATAATTTTTCTTGTAAAAAAAACGCACCATCAACATTAATACAAAAAACGAAAGTGTGTTGTTTGTGATATGCGATAAATCCGAATGTAAAAATGGTGACGCAAAAATTCCTAGTAGAGAACTAAACTTTCTCGGATAAATACTAAAATGATTAAAATTGAAGCCGTAGGTAATTTCAAACAAGAATACAATCCACATTAATAATATAATTAATAATGGGAAAACAAGAATATCGAATATTTGTTTAAAAGCTTTGATGGTTATAAAAATACAATAAGTTTACCAAAAAATGATAATCGGTAAAATTGTCAATAGACACCAAATTAGTATTTTTGTTATATGAATAAACCATTAGCAGAACGATTACGACCAAAAACATTAAAAGACTATATTAGTCAAGAACATTTAGTTGGTAAAAATGGGTCATTAACGAATCAAATTAATCAAGGAATAATTCCTTCGTTGATACTCTGGGGACCTCCTGGCACGGGAAAAACCACTCTAGCTAATATTATTGCCACAGAATCAGAAAGGCCATTTTATTCATTAAGCGCAATAAACTCTGGTGTAAAAGATATTAGAGAAGTTATTGATTCTGCTAAAAAAAACAGTGGTTTATTCACTACAAAAAACCCTATTTTATTTATTGACGAAATACATCGGTTTAGTAAATCACAACAAGACTCATTACTCGGTGCTGTAGAAAAAGGAATAATTACATTAATTGGAGCAACTACTGAAAATCCTAGTTTTGAAGTAATTCCTGCATTATTGTCAAGGTGTCAGGTATATATTTTAAATCATTTTTCAAAAGATGATTTACTAGCATTGTTAGATAAAGCAATTTCTGATGATGCAATTTTAGCTCCAAAAAACATTAAAATAAAAGAATCTGAAGCACTTTTACGTGTTTCTGGAGGTGATGGAAGAAAGCTATTAAACACCTTTGAATTAATTGTTAATAACACCAATAGCAACGATGTAGAAATCACTAATGAGTTGGTATTAAAATCTGTACAAAAAAACACCATACAATACGATAAAACAGGAGAACAACACTATGATATTGTTTCTGCCTTTATCAAATCAATACGAGGTAGTGACCCCAATGCTGCTGTATATTGGTTAGCAAGAATGATTGAAGGTGGTGAAGATGTTAAATTTATTGCTAGGCGCTTGTTGATTTTAGCGAGTGAGGACATTGGAAATGCGAACCCTACTGCTTTAATAATGGCAAATAACGCATTTCAGGCTGTAACTATTATCGGGTTTCCAGAATCAAGACTAATTTTGAGTCAGTGTGTAATTTACTTGGCTACCTCAGCAAAAAGTAATGCATCCTATATGGCAATAAATAACGCTCAACAAGCGGTAAAACAATCTGGTAATTTAAGTATCCCGTTATCTTTACGAAATGCGCCAACTAAACTAATGAAGGAATTAGGATATGGTGATGAGTACAAATACGCTCATAATTATACGAACAACTTTTCTGAACATGAATTTATGCCAGATGAGCTTAGTGGAACTACTTTTTATGAACCTGGAAATAATTCGAGAGAAAACGCACAACGAGAGTTTTTAAAAAATCGTTGGAAAGATAAGTATGGGTATTAACATTTAATCTATTCTGGGGATACTTATCACTTGTACAGAATTATCAGAAGACATAAATTCCATTATCATGTTTTCATTTTCTCCATAATAACAAAAACCAATCCTATCGTTAAATTCTATATGATGAACACCTTTTTTTAAAGCTGAAGGAATCATTTTCCCAATAATTGTATTAGTATTTATATTTTTTATCTCAATTAACATTAACCCTTGTTTTACTAGTTGGTATTCTTGATCATTATAAATAAAACTTCCTTTACTCAATCTATTCTTTGAAGCACCTACCTCATTATTTTGTTTTACAACCTTACTTTTTTTTAGTTGATTATCCCTCTCAACAACTACCGCCCCTTTTACAGGTGTAAAGTTTAATTTATAACCTTGAAAAGAATTTAACGCCTTCCTAACAGCCTCATTATAAGAGATTTTAATATTTTTAGAATTACTACTTCCTTCTTGAGTTTTAAATAATGACTTATTTGCACAATCAAAAAGCTCAACACTCACAACTGTTTTAAACATATTGCTTTTGGTATGCAATACAGGAGAAGCAGACAAGCAAGTATTTGTACGTACTTCTTGAGGTAAATCATCCGTATCCAAATAGCTTTCAAAACCTAACTGTTGAAATTTATACTTTAAAAGTAAGTTCACACCATGCTCATTCACTTCTTTTTGAAAATCAAATTTTGAAGGGATAATGATATATTTATACGCATTCAATTCCTCTTGTGCTACAGCAGTTAGACCTAAAAACACAGCAACTAGCAATAAGTATTTTTTCATAATATTGTTTTTCTAAAATCTATTTCAAAAATAACAGAATTAGCTTATAAAATAAGCATTAACTCCTCTAAATGGTTTACTTGCTTGATGTGATTTGGCAGATCTTCCTGATGATAATTGTAACAAATTGCATCCATTCCAAAATTTAAAGCACCGAGTACATCTGCTTCAAAACTATCTCCTATCATCAATGAACTCTCTTTGGAAACGTTAGCTAGGTTAAGTGCTTTTTCAAAAATAATCGGATTTGGCTTTTTAACACCTGCCATTTCTGAATTTACGATTACATCAAAATATTCTGACAAATTGGTGTTATTCAATTTCCCTTCCTGAACCTCAGCAAATCCATTTGTTATAATATGTAACGTGTATTTTGGACTTAAATACTCTAACAATGTAATTGTTCCGTCTAACAAATGTGTTTGTTTTGAAAGATGATAGATATATTCATCTGCAATTTTAAACAGTAACTCATCAGGTATTTCAACATTAATTTCAGTAAACGACTCTTTTAATCTTCTATAACGTAAGGTTTCTTTATCAATCTGTTCATCTCTAAAAAGTTTCCATAAGTTTTTATTTATATCAGAATACACTTCTAAAAATGATACTAAAGAAACTTCTAATTTTAAGTTTTCAAAAATAATTTTATAGGTAATCTCTGAGTTTTTATCAAAATCCCAAAGGGTGTGATCCAAATCAAAAAAAATATCAGTTATATGTTTCATTTACAAAAGTGTTTTTACTTATCATCTACTACATTATCCTTAGAATAATCTAGTAGTTTGACATATATTTTTCGCCAATCATTCCACTCTTCTTGTTCACTAAAGGTGTAATTATGCACTACTAAATTAAATGTTCCATTTACTTTTTTAACCGCATCCATTAAACTGCAAATTTCATGAACAATATTTTTAGTTTTTCGATATACATAATCCAACACACAAAAAGGGTTTATTTTAAGAGGTGTTTGCATTTCATAATCTAAATCATAAAAATAAAAAGGTGTACAGGTTCCTGCCCTAAATCCTGATTCTGAAACATATCCCATAGTATAATCTGACGAAATTTCTAAATCTATCAAATTTCTATAAACCAACGGTAATTTTAATTTTGAAAAAGAGTTTTTACTATGCAACAAAGGTTTATTGAAGATTGCCTCAAAACGTTGTTTTTCTTTTTTCAGTACCTCAATATCATCCAATGCCAAATATGAGCCTTTTAATCCTACTTCAAAATAATCAGAAACGGATTTTATAAGCGACACAAAATGTTTATTCTGATAATTAATACTTTTATCATAAATAGTGTAATCTCCCAATAGAAAGAAAAAAACGGGGTTTAACTTTCTTTTTTTATGATTATTAATAAGCCATTTAAAGGTGTCATACGGATCTTTACGTAATTTAAACAGAACCAAGTATCGGTTGTATAATTCATTAAAATTTAAGGAAAACACATCCTTAAATGTTCCTCCAATAGTTCGTACAACTCCTTTATACTTGTATTTATACGCTATCGGAACATCAATAATTGGTTTTAATTCAAATTTTCTAATAGGAAATTCAAATGCTGGGAATTTTTCTTGCAAAAGACTCTTAAACTCGTATGCCCAAATATCTACCACCGGATCTTTTAAAAAATGATGTTTATAGGCAATACTTTCTTCTGGTGGAAATCGTCCAAAATCATCAGCTACATATGGTAAATACTCTTCATACCTACTTAATAAGTAGAAGCTAGCGGCAAAAATATCAAAAGGTAAACTACTCCTATTTCCATTAGCAAAAAAACATTTGGTATTATTCCATTTGTGTATTGCTATTTCAACATCGGATACCCCTTCTTCGAACAACAAATAATGCGATTGTATAAACAATTCCTTTGCTAAAGGTTGCTTAGCGTACGACATTTTGAGTCCTTGATGTGCTATAAACTCTTCCACAACAGTTGTAAAAGATACGTGTACTCCTAAAACTCGGGTGCAAATATGTTTAAAAACATAACTTAAACGCGGAGTTACTTTATGTGTGTAAACTAATAATTTCATGATAACATTCCTTCATCTGCGAAACTAGTATAATCCTGCTCAGTTATTATTAAATGATCCAATAATTTTATATCTAATGAAATTCCCGCTGTTTTTATTTTATTGGTTATTTGTTTATCAGCCTCGCTTATTTTTAAGGTTCCTGAGGGGTGATTATGACATTTATGTAAAATTTTCCATAAGGCTCATTATGCAAAGTAAAATATAATGTAAAGTAATTCAGCACCACACACTTAAAACATAAAGATATATAAAAAATACTTTACATTATAATTTATGCCAGAACTAACTCAGGTTTAATTCAATTTGCTTTTATTTTACTATGTATTGTAATCTATTTTGATAGTTTCTAGCTAAGCAAAAAAGAAAGTTTTAATTACCTTTCCATTTATCTTGTTGTTAAACAAAATTAAAAACCAACCAAAAATGCAATCTGGAAGTAGTAAAATATGGTACTAATCATGGCTTCCCATAAAATCTTTAAGAACACTTAAAGATTTTACTAAAAAATTAGCTGCAAATTTAAAAGATGCTTGTATTAGCGCTGGTTTCGTTTGGAAACATCATGATGTGAAAAAATTAACGAGAAAGATAAATGGTGGCAATAATGGATTAAACCAGCGTCAAAAATATACGGATGATTTAAAAACAATATTTGATTATGACAATTGTGAAAAGAACCCGTAGTTTACTATTATTATTTTTAATAGCTAAAGTTCCTGTAAAAGGACTACAAAAAATCACAAGGATAACAATAAAACTGTAATAGATACTTTAGGTAACAATAAAATTACATTAGTAAACAAAGCTTCAAAATTTAATATTAAAACTAATTTTAGGTAGTTGTTTCATGAAAATTTTATTAATTAGTATAATAAGTTTTCTGTTTCCAAATCTATAAAACACAGAAAATAATTCATCTTCATTTTTAAAAGACTCCCCTTTTTCATCATCATAAAATAAAGTATAAATAGGTTCTTTCGGGACTATTGTTTTTCTTATTTTTAATTTATCAAATAAGGTATTTGTTTCCTCGTTAAGGTTATCCTTAACATATGATTCAATACCTAAGGAAAGGAGATTCAATAATTGTATATAAAAATGATAGGATTTTTAGATCTCTAAAAAATATGGTAACTCTTATAGAGAAATTTAATGAATTAGGTATTCACTTTAAAAGTTTGAGTGAACCTGAATTTGATACTACATCAGCAAATGGTAAGTTCTTATTACATATCTTTTCAGCTGTTGCAGAATTCGAGCGAAAACTTATAAGTGAAAGAACAAAATTTGGCTTAGAAAATGCAAGAAAACGAAAAAAACATTTAGGTAGACCTGTTGGACCAAAAAAGGAGACAATTGAAAAGTACAAATATGCAAACCATCTATACAAAAGTCAAAACCTTCCTATTGGAGAAGCTTGCAAAAAAGCAGGTATAGGTAAGACTACTTTTTATAGAATAGAACAGTTTTTAAAATAGTATATTCTTATCAAGTAACAATCTTCCTGCCTCTAAATAATTTTAAAGACTCATCTTTCACAATTCCAAAAAAGAAACCGGAACCTATCCAATATTAGTCGTGTTGTATTTTTTTTAATTATCAACTTCTTTTTTAATATTAATTCGTTTTACTATTTTACTACTACTTTTTTTGCAATATCTCCCTTCGAAGTTTTCATATTAATTAAATATGTTCCTGTGCTTAATCCAATTGTTTCCAGTTTATAATTAGTGTCTTTCGAAGGAGTATTAAAAGAATAAACTGATTGCCCTAAAATATTAAACATATGAACTGATTCAATTTTTTCCTGAATTGGATTATTAATCACAATACTGTTTTCAGAATTAGAATAAAAAACATCAATAGTTCCTTCTAACTGATTATCTACTATATCAAGAACTGAATTATTAAAAACAACTTCAAAACGATTTAAATACTCTCCTATTGGCAAGTTTACTTCATAATCACTAACTCTTAAGTCACGATATACATCAGTTTCTTTATCATGCAAATAAATAATCTGTTCGTTTGGTATATTTTCAAGTCCATCCAAACTAAACTTCATTAATCCCCCTTCAGCTACTTTAACCCCTAAAGGTAAAACTTGATCAGTATCAAAATTATTTACAGCTTGTATCACAAACTTACCCTCATTAAATATCCAGAATCCATCTTCTGTATTATTTTCTATCATAGGGGCATCGTATCCTAAATCAAAATCATTAGTTGTACTCTCATCAAGTCCTGCTAATAATTGACGATAATAGCCAGAAGGTGTTTTTATTAACAACCTAAACTTCTGTCTTTCATCTACCGAAGTATTATAGATCACATTTGCATTTCTGAAACTAACCGAAGGGTCAGCAGCTTCTGTTTTAAATACACGTTGGCTATTTTTAAATATTACATCGCCTCCAGTAACTGTAGTGGTTGTATTAGGCACACTTGCATCTAATGCTGCTATAACAAAGAAACCTTGACTTAATGTAATATATCTTTGAGGAATTTTAGTTCCCATATCTCCGTTATTATTTATTCTTACATCATTGGAGATAGCCTTAACCCCTCCCATTAATGTATACGTAGCATAACCTCCTACATACTCTGAAAGATAATGCGTCGCTCCAGAGAAATGATCCCAAAAATACAATGCTCCATTGATAATATTACTTGAAGCTCTTCCTGCTCCAGAATTAATATTATCTAAAATAAATTCATCTGCATCAATTGCAGAAGGATACGGATTACCAACAAGTCTGTCAGTATTTAAGGCAATTGGCAATACTATATCTCCATTATACGGTTTACCTTTAAATACATAATTCTGATTAGTTGTTATTTCTGCCAAACCTGAAGTCCCTTTCATTGTATATCCTTCCCCAGCAAGTAAGCTACTGTTTTCATTAATTGAAGTCCAAGAATTATAATCATCATGCAATCCATTAAATTTCCATAACCAATACGTACTAATAGTAATAGGTGAAGTCATTGCTCCATCTGCCGCTGTATATGCAGGCTGGAAATTAATAGGTTGTGGAGTTGCAGAAATTGTTCCGTCTGACAAAATATCAGAAATTATATAATTAGCATTAATACTATGAACACCTGTTCCTTTTGTTCCTATACCTGAACTAATCGTCCCCACACAAGATCCCCAATAATTATAGTTATATCCCCTAGCAGTTCCTTGTTCATCTCTTTCTAGAAAACCACCACTATCATGATCAAGAATACTTCCTTCATCTTGAAGAAATTGAGATTCTCCTATTAAATCAATAATACCGTCTAATTCAATATAATGAGTAACTCTTAAACTTTGTCCAGTGTTTGTTTCATCTTGTACTTCTATTGGGTCAGCTATTGTTAATTTTGCGTTTGTAGTATCCGAAATCAATCCTAAAACTGTAATGTTCTTATCTCCCGAATTGATATCATGAGATGTTTGAACAATATTCCAATCAACTCTAGTTGAACCATCAACACTTAAACAGTTTGGCTCACTCCACACAGTATCTCCATACAACCAAGGTGTTGCTGCAGACGTATCTCCCCATTCACCATCTCTAACAGAAATATAAGGTAAAGGTGCAGTTTGTAACTGAATTGTTGTAATATTTTTTGGCGCTCCATGTTTTGAATTACTTGACTGATCCTGAATTCTATCATTAAACATTGGGTAATACCCTAACAAATCACTCCAACTTAACCCTCCTGAAACATTTAATGGAATTACTTTACCCCGAACATCAACTCCATTTTGTTCTATTTCTTGATTCATCATTTCATGAATTTGATTTGATGATAAACCAACATTCCAGATTCTTACCTCGTCAATATACCCATCAAAATAGTGTTTTGGAACTGTAGGTGTATCACTATCAAAACTTGCTCCTAAAAGACATTTTTCACTAACATCAATTGGCGGATTAGCAGATAAACCACTAATAACTTCAACCCCATCAATGTATAGTTTTGCAATAACTCCATCATAAGTTGCTGCTATATGATACCATCTGTTATTTGTTATTGCATACGGCGAAACAATATTCATTTGTACAGTCCCAGTATTATCATACCATATTAAATTTGGTTGACTATTATTTAGTACTAAATGATAGCCTCTTTTATTACCTACACCAGCTTTAGTATCTCCTTTTGATATAATTGTCCCAGTGGTTACATCTGTTTCTTGTAAAACCCATGCCTCCAATGAAAAAGCACCTGTAAAATCATGATTATCACCGAAATCAACATGGTCATTTACACCATCAAAATCTATGGCTGCCTGAGATGATCTCCAATCTCTGTCTGATCCTGCATCAAAAATAGGGTGAGAGTTCGCTTGTAAACTACTATTTGTAGGATCAAAACTAGCGTCATTATTATCAAATCCGTTATCTAATCCATCATTATCAGAATCTATCCCTACAAATATCCCAGAATCCGCACTTGGAGTATCTCCTGCATCAACAACTCCATCTCCATTTGTATCATGTCCCTCAATAGCATCTGCTTCTTCTGAATCGTCAGAATCTAAATCTAAGAAATCTGGCGTTCCATCGGAGTCAGTATCTGTAGTCAACAAACCTTGTCCTCCAAAACTTCCTGATGTATCAAAGGCATCTGCTATCCCATCTGAATCTGAATCATTAGTTCCAAAAGCTTGATACCCTCCTGTAATTTGCGCCTCTGTATTATCCGTTATTCCATCATCATCGGAGTCTAAATCCATATAATTTGGATATCCGTTATTATCTAGGTTTTTATTAGGATAACTATTTGGAACACCATCACTATTGGTATCTGCACCAGTAATCAATCTACTTCCTGCTCCATCAAACCCATCGTGATACCCATCGGAATTCACATCGATAAACCCATCTATTTGTCCATTATTATCTATATCATTTTCTCCTATTTCTCTTAAATCAACAATACCGTCACCATCAGCATCTAGATCAATTCTACTTGCTAATGTATCATTATCAAAGTCTAAATCTGCTAAACTGCTTCCACTTGTTTCTGTAGTATTGTATTGTACTGACACTTCTCCTAAACAAGAATAATCTGCACATGAATTTGCACCGCTATCACCTTCTACATTATTATTAGGTCTAAAAGTTAACTCTACTAAACCATCATTATTTGCTATATTCCATAATGCTATAGATATATTTTCTGTACCACATACTTCGATACAGTCTGTACCACCAGGTTGAATATTTCCTTGAACTAAAGTTGTTCCCCCTGCTCCATCATCAATATATAAATCAAATTGTTCTCTTGAGCCTGGAGACCCTCCTGTTTTATCATAATCACCAGTTATACAATAAGAAACTCCAACATCAAAATTTGTATTTGCTGTACTTACAGGAAAACTAACTACATGGTTATAGTTTATTGTAGTTCCAGAACAATCTCCAGTTGTTGTTAAATAATTCCATGGAGAAATACTTAAATCATACACATCAGGAAATCCATCAGCATCAACATCTGTTAAATCATCTGTAATTCCGTTTCCATCTACATCTACACCACCAGCTTCAACTAAATCAGGAATAGAATCATTATCACTATCTGAATCAACATCATTTGAGATACCATCTCCATCCGTGTCTGTTTGACAATATTGCATACCAATAAAACGTAACGATCCTGTATCAGGATGCAGTATATGAAATTCAATCCTAGACACTAACTTGTTTGGAAAATAAAAATACACTGAATTCAATTCATCAAAACCTGTTGAATCTGTAGGAGGATCTATTGATCCAGCTCCATTTGTATTATCATGAAACACATGACCTGCTAATTGCTCTACTTGTTGCCCACGCATAAATACACCATCAGCATTACCATCAACTAAAGGAATTAAAGTATTGGTATCATCGTATACATTTACTGTCCAACTTTCATCTTGATCAAAGTCAACCAATTTAAAAAACAAATTATCAATAGGATTAGACAGTGATACTGTTAAATCACCTTCGGAAACACCACCATTCCCTTCTCTAGCTTTTATTCCGAAACCATGATCAGGCGAAAGAAGTTCCGACTCTAGTTTATCAAAACTCCCAGAAAAAGTGTAGGTGACTGTTGTACCATTTAAAACATATGAACTACCATTTACCAAAGCTGTTCCATCAGGACCAATAGTATTCTCAATATCAAAATCATTACAACCTTCTGTAATATCAGTTAACCCATCATTATCATCATCTAAATCACAGTAATCAACCACTGAATCTAAATCAACATCTGGTTGTGTTGGATGTTTATAATCAGGTGTGTACTGGGAGAAAGCTGTTAAAGAAATTAATAGCATACTTGTAATCATAAAACCTTTTCTACAATCAATACTACAAAAAAATGGCGTTGAGTATATTTTATTCATAATTCATTTAATTAAATGGTTATTTCAAATATTTACTTCTGTACTATAAGTTTTTTTGTGTAGGTATGGTTATTCGTTTTAACTTCAAGAAAATACATTCCTGAACTCAAACTACTAACATCAATGTTTTGGGGATTATTACTAATTACTTTTTCTAATTGACCTAGGGGATTATATATGCTAATTTTTGTTATTTTCTCTTCATTATTTAACCCAATATTTAGGTTGTTTTTTACTGGATTTGGATATACTTTTAACGCTTCCTTATTAAAAACATCAACATTAGTAACACCAAGTACAGGATTATTTATTTGGTAGACATATAATTCTTGACCACCATCACTAACTACATATAACAACTGATTATCATAATCTATCGTTATACCCTCAAGTTTATCTAAAGTATTCCCTCCAGAAGTTTTTAATTGGTATGAATCTATTACAGTTCCATTAGTAGCACATTTATACACTGTTGATGCTTGATCACTTGCTAACCATAAATTTCCAGTTTCTTCAACGTAATGCGCTCCTGAATAATCCCCAGCATAATTTAACGGATGCTCACTAAGAACATTAAAGCTACCATCAGCTTTTACAAGTGCTCCAGGGTTTTTCTCATTTAAGAAATATATTTCATCGTTTAAAGCATCATAAGTTACTCCTTCAATTCGACTATTGTCACCACCTGCACTTAAATCAGTATTTGAATAACTCATTGTATTTGAAGAAATAAACACATCATTAACACAATCATACTCTATTAACTCTCTAGTTCCTTCAACTGCAACTAATAATTTCCCAGGCTTATACATAGATACTCCTTCAAGATCACTTCCTGAATAATTTAATGTTTGGAGTGTTACACCGCTTGTTGATAACCTATATACCAAACCTGTATTATCACTAACTGTATACAATTGATTATTAGCTTTGTCAAAAGCTAAGCCAGATGGTTCTAATACGGTAAGACTAAATGTATTTATTAAAGACATCGTAGTTAAAGACAAATCTCCTGTGCCTTTTAAACTAAAAGTGTATTCACTTTCATCAGAATCATTACTTAGTATTGTTATTGCTGCTTGGGAGTCTCCGTTTAAACTTGGCGTAAAACTAACTGAAAAATCACTTGACCCTCCATTTGAAATCAACATAGATGGTTGAACTGTTATTACAAAATCAGCGTTATCACTTGTAACAGATGTTATATCTAAATCAGCCGAACCAATATTCTCTATTGTATATGTTTTTATTATTTCCGAAAGATTATTCGTCACACCAAAATCCGTATTATTAACTACTGATGGACTATCGGTACTTTCATCACTAATTATATTAGAATTAGTATCTACAATATTTATTTCTGGACTTGGAGACACTCCATTTCCAGTAACAACAAATTCATAAGAAGCATTTATACCATTAGTATAAGTAATTGTTACTGTAGCAGTTTTACTTCCTAATGAACTAGGAGTAAATGTAATACCCAAATCAATTGGCGTACCATTACCTGATAAACTACCTAAAGAATTTGCTGTAGCTGTAAAATCTGCTGAACCAGTAATTACAACTGAGATATTATTTAATGTATTAGATGGACTCCCTCCACCAACTGTATTATCCAATATAAACGTATTATTTTTTGGCTGGAAAACTACTACATCACTATAATTAGTATTATCGCTAATATTCGGCGTTGTATCTAAATTTGCAATTGCCATTGCATTTCCTGAGACTTCAAGAATTCCTTGACTGAAGCCATTTAAGGTAAAAAAAGTAAGTAAGATAGATAGGGTAAAATAATTTTTAATCATATTATTAAATTTAAACTTAATATATATGTAGGTAATTATTTATTAGACCCGGGGAGGAAATTGTTTCTCTAATATAAACACTTATTAACAAAACAACACATTTATTAATAATTATTAGATGTAATGCTGAAAAAGACAGGTAATATGTATTTTTCTTGTTAAAATTACACGTTATACATAATTATTTTTTTTGTATATCACAAAAAAGGGATGTGTAATAAAGCTTTATAAATTATCAAGGCCTTCCCACTGGAGAAGCATGTAAAAAAAGCTTGTATAGGCAAAACTACTTTTATAGAATTGAACAGTTTTTAAAAACCGAATGAAAATGCTAAATTATTTTCAGATACAAAAAGTATCATTATCAATAACCAAAGGAATCAATATAAAAGTAAGTGTTCGGAAAACGACATCTTTTGAAAGTGTATTTCACCGAACGTTTACAGTTAATGATATGCAACAAAAACTTAAGATAAGGAATTTTTAAGACTTCACGAGGTTTTTGTTTAATGTACGAGATAAGATTGAATATGACGCTACACCCTAAATATTATTATTTAATCATTACTTTTTTAGCAAGCATAGTTCCCTGATTGTAATTAAAACGTACCATATAGGTTCCTGTTGCTACATTTACCGGTACACTAATGCTTTTTACATAAGTATACTCTTCTTTAATATTTAAAACTGTTTGTCCCAATACATTATATAGAGTAATATTTTTAGCTGTAAATGCAGATGTATTACTTATATCTATACTACGAGTAGAACTATTATAAAACACTACTAAATCATCTGAATCTTCTTTTACCTCTTCAATATCTAAAACTTCTTCTATTATTCTAAATACTATTGAATATCTATCCGAAAACTCACCTGCTTCTAAATTAAAGGCTACTGCTCCTTCTCTTAAATCAGTGTATATATTTTCTTGTTTATCCACAAAATAAATTTCAATTTCTGGGTCAATTCCTTGTAACTCTTCAATAGAAAAGTACCCTATTCCTTCTGATGCAGATTTTACGTGCAATGGAATTTCTAAATCTTCTGTTATTTCTCCAATGGTTTGAATCACATACGTATCATCTGCTAAACTCCAAGCGATATCAATTGGATTCACATCTAATAACTTGGCGTCATAACCAAAATTTACTTCTAGAGTTGTCCCCTCTTTTACTGCTAACAATAATTGTCTTTGCGGACCATCTGGTAAACTCACATTAAAATACATTCTATTTATATCGGCTCTTGGTGGAGACACATTACTGTCAGTATTAGTTGTAGTTTCACTAGTACGTGTAAAAACAGAATTTCCTCCTGATTCCTTTTGAAAAACTCTTTGCCCATTATTAAATGTAACCGTTCCGCCTTCGCCACCTTCTACAAAAAACCCTTGTCCAACTGGTATATATCTCTTTGGTAATACCGAACCTGTTCCGTTTGAAGACACCATAGGATCTGGTATTGCCATTGTTGCTCCTGAAAGGTTATATGTTGCATATCCTCCATGATATTCTGCCAAAACATGACTGTTATTTGTTGCAAAATGCTCCCAAAAATACAAAGCTCCAGTGGTTACTCCAGCATGTATGGCATCACCGTCCTCATCTATTACACCTATATTATCTAAAATAAACTGATCTGCGTCTATTGCACTTGGATATGGATTTCCTAATAATGATGTATTTGCAGTTGTTAATGGGTGGCTAATATCTCCATTATTTGGTTTTCCTACAAAAGTATAATTTTGAGTATTAGAAGTACTTCCTGAGCCAGAGCCTTTCATGGTATACCCCAAACCAACCCTAATGCTTCCTGATTGCAATACATGTTGCCATGACCCATAATCTTCAACTTGATTATCAAACATCCATATCCAATAATTACTCAACGTAATTGGTGTTGTTGGCGCTCCATTATATCCACTTACCCAAGTAATACTTTGTGGATTATTGGCGTTTGTGCCATCTTTTAAAACCTGAGCTACAGTATAATCTGTATTATTTGCAGTAGAATTTATTGGATTAACTGGAGATGACCAAAAATTATAGGAATAAATATCTCCTTTTCCTTGTTGATCTCGTTCTAAAAACCCAACGCTTGTTATATCTAAATCACTATAAGCTTCTTGAACCAATTGTGACTCTCCTACTAAATCAATCTTACCGTCAAGTTTAACATACCAGGTATTTATAATTCCAGAATCATTGTTAACTAGTAACTCACTTCCAGAGTCTATTATTAAGCCTAAGTTAGTATGATTCGAAGTAGTTGTTATTGTTGCATTATTAGTTATCTTAACTATTGCCCAATCTTTATTAGGTAAGTCCTCAATATCCCAAACGTCCCCTCTTTCCCATGTTAAATGATTAGACCACACCCCATTATTATCAGCTATATATGGCATTGGCGCTGACCGTTCCTGATAAGTTGTCATTCTATTTAGTTTACCATCTATTCCTAAATTACAATCGTCAAGTGTCATTCCAGAGTTAATACTTTCCATTTTATAATACAACTCTAAATCAGTCCACAACAAACCACCAATATCTTTAGGAATTACTGAACCTCTAACATTCCCAGCATTGTTTTCTATTTCTTGATATACCTGCTTTTGTAACTGATCATCTTTTAGTGTTTTATTATAAACTCGTGACTCATAAATTGCTCCTTCAAAATAATCATTATTTAGTTCAGTATTCCTTCCTATTTCAAAGTCATGATGCGAATTCCAAGCATCCTGATTATTAATTTTTGTCCCTGATAAGCCAGTATAAGTCCACTCTAACTCCCCGTTTAAGTATAAATTTATTGTTCCGTTATCACCATCATATGTTGCTGCAACGTGACACCATTCATCTGTTATCAAAACTGGGGCTCCTGAATTAGGTGTGACTACCGAACTAGTTCCTCCAGAATCAGTTTTTACAAATACCTTTAATCTCTTGTTTGAGTCAATAAATATTCTAAAATTACGTTGTCCCATAACTTCACCTCCATCAAAACTACTATCCAAATTTATCCAAGACATCATGCTTGCCTCTGAGTGATTCCCTAAAAAAGCGGTTCTATTAATAAAATCATCTACTCCATCAAAATCGATTGTAGAAGATGGTATTACTTCTAAACACACTGGATCGAAATTAGGTACTAGTGTATCCGTTGTATTACTAATATTACTCGTAGAGTTTGTAAAAGCTACTGGATTTGTAGCACAACTTAAATTAGTTTGCCCAAAAGCATTTGTAATATCTACAGTAATGGTACAAGTATCGCCAGAATTAATATTTACACCACTCACGGCTATTGAGTTATCCCCAGCAGTCGCTACGATTGTCCCCCCACAAGAATTTGTAACATTGGGGGTGCCTGCTATTTCTATTCCAGATGGTAAATTATCCGTAAAGCTAACACCTGTTAAATCCACACTATCAGCATCTGTATTGTCCAAAGTGAAAGTATATGTTGCTATACCTCCATCAGGAATTGATGAGGGGAAAATGCTTTTTCCTAGTTTTACTGCAGTAACTTCTATTGATATAAAATAAGTACCTGCTACTAACCAATCATTTCCTGTCGTTTCTTGCTCTAAACGAATAGATTGTACGGAACCATCTGCTGCCAGTATTCCAGATGCTGAAAATATATCTGAATCATAATCTGCTGAAGCATAAGAACCTGGAGGAGCATAGTTCGCTGGTGTAAACCCAGTTGCAGGATTCTTAGCAGTATAACTTCCACTTATTGCTGGACCACCATCGGTAGTTACATCATTATCTACTGCCCAACCAATGGTAGAACTTAAAGCATCATCAGTACGTCCCGATACGGGATCAGTTAAATCTGTTAGTCCTGCACCTGAAATACCAAACCGTACATAATCCGTACACCCACTACATCCATATCCTGCATTTGCAGGATCTCCATAAGTCCCAGCAAGACCAATTGTAGCTTGAACAGTACCGCCATTTGGCAATTGTACGTTTGGAAGATCTGTAATTACCGTAGATACTCCTCCTCCAAAAAATTGCCAATTATCTGCAACAATAATACTTCTAACTAAAGAATTTGAGTTTTTATACACAACAATCAATGACCATCCTCCCATATTAGATCTTTCAGTCACTGGTCTAACTGGAAGCGGGTCAGCTATATAATAACGACCAGAAGCACCTCCTCCAGCTGTACTCACATAGCCGTTTGATGGTAATAAGTTTGTTACATCAAAAATCATTTGTCTATATTTTCTAGTTCCTGGATCCTGTACACTCCTTGCTACTAAAAACTCACTTGAAGCATTTGTTAAGGTTACATATCCAGAACCTGGCACTTGAAATTTCACACTCGTCATATCCCCTGGCGTTACTTCAAATCCTGTTTCTACTGATAAATGCGCATACTGTATAACAGAGCCTACTGGCAAAATTAAGTCTGATGAACTTGATATATCTGTACTAGGATCTGAATCCACATCATTTTCTATAGCTGTACCACCAAAATCTGTAGATTTTAAATAGTGTGCATTACCTATCATAGCTGTACCACCTTGAATAACTTTCTGATAGCGAACTGTAGTTTGAGCTTGTGATTTTGTTACATTAAGAAGTAATAAAAGGGTACTTAATAATAGAAAAATGTAATTAATTTCCTGAGGTGATTGCGTACTTTTTTTCATAGTTAGTGGGTATGACTTATTTATTGTTCTTATAATTCTAATGGGGTAGAATTACATTTTTGCTAAAGCTTGGGGGCTTCATACGTTTAAAAAAACGTTAACAATCGTCTCTCTTGGGGTCGAGAATATGATAATTCTTTTTTGAGGAGAATTATACAACACTATGTATTCTTAATTTGTAAAATCTGTCTATAATATAGACGCTTTGTAAGTGTATACTTTTGGGAAGTATTTGTAATTTTTGATTGTTACGCAATCAGTCGTTAGTTATCTGCTCTTTTGGGGATGAGCAATCATTTTTAAGAAGGTTGAATTTTTAAAAACCTAATCTGAAATTAAATATAGAAAATATTTTAATAATTGTTACCCAACTTTTTAAAGTTTTCGTTATAATTACAAAAAACCATGCTGAAACACATTGCTTTATATAAGAATTCGTTTAATGGTGTTTTTAGTCGATTATTGACATTGTGCTTGTCAATTTAAAAAAAGCAATAAAGATAAGAACCTATTCTAAATTACCTCAGTAATGATTCAAACCTACACCCTTTAATATTGAACGGATACTTTGTATTAATCAACTCCTTCAAGGTATTTAAATCCTCCGTGGAATACAACTAGTATTTATGCCGTTTAACGATTTAGTATTGTAAATCTATATTAATAGTTTATGTTTGAATACTACTTTTTATTTTCATAGCAAAAATAGAAAACGTATTGAATATTGATTAAGGGGATAATCAAATTTATGAAAGCACTTCTTTGGAGGTGCTTTTTTAATTACACACCTGAACAGATGCTTTGCATTAATCAGTTCCTACTAGCTAAATACCCACCACCACTAAAAAGCCATTCTTTGTTTTCTAAAACACAATTACTCTAAGAAAATGTTTTTAAAAAAAAAGTAAATTCGCTTTAGTAAACTAAAGATATGAAATATCTTACCTCTTCAATTTACTGAATATTAAAAAACATTACTCAGAATCACAAAAACTAACGCATTTATTTTATGAAAAATCACTTATTTTATTTTACTTTATTAATACTTATAAATTCTTGTTCTTTTTCTCAAGGAGTATCTATAACTTCAGATGGTATTTCTTATTCTTATAAGGGAATTGAACCGTCAGAGATTGTAATGATTGAAAAACAGTCTTTAAAAAAAATTAACAATAAATTATTAAGTAAGTATAACACTTATGAGTTAGTTTTAAATGATATACTAGGATTTAAAAATGAAAATGGGATTTTAAAAGTTGGCGCTGACTTAAAAATAATTGATGAGAATAAAAGAGTAATAATGAAATACGATGATATGCTAAAAGACACTTCACTATCAATCTCTGACAATTCCATATATTTATACCTATATATTGGAAAACAATTTAATTTTAATAAGCAATATACCCTACAATCTAAAATATGGGACAAAAGAATAGACGGAAAGATGATTGATGTTGAATATAAATTTACTGTTATTAAAAATGAAAATACACCTAAATTTCAAATTGAAAATAATGGTATTGAATATTCAGATATAATCTTGATTGATGAAAACAAAAATATGTGCTCTAATATTATTAGAAAGAATAAGCCATATTTTTTACTAATAAATGATCTTAAAAATTTCGAAATAAAAGAAAATCGAATTAACGTAAGAGAGTCCTACGTCTTACTTAATTTAAAAAATGAAATATTAACTCGTTATAGAAATACCGCAACAAATATAAATAATGAAGAAGTTAAAAATATTGATGACTTAAACCCATATGTTTTTCCAATATCATTCACAAGTGAACAAAAGGAGAATCAAGTGAAGTTAGGTATTATGCTTGAGGATATGAATAATCAAAATAATTTTTTAAAATTTGAAATTGATTTGAATTTTAAAAATTAACGGTACTATAAATAATACGGGGGATTACTAAATCTGAGACGTAAGTGTATATTTACATAATCGCCAAATCTTTTAATTTGGCTTTTGTAAAACGACAAAATTAATAATGAAGGAAATATTTATGATGAAAGAGTTACTACTTTTAATAAAAATCTAAAATTAGAAATTATAAAAACTACACCAAAAATTGAACCCGCAAAAGTTGGTGAAACAAAAATTGAGTCAGATTATACTTTTAATGTAAAATATGAGTTGAAAATAATTCTGATAAACTAAAAATATTAAAAACCAGCAAATATGGAGCTCTAAAGTATGAAAAACTTATTGATGAATTTCCTAGATTTAATATTCATCCTCAATTAAAATCTATAGATGAATCTAAAAAAAAATCAAAAATTATATTGCTAATTATTTGGTTGATGAAATTAGTCTTCCAAAAGGAAAACATAACATCCCAATTGCTTTTGCAAGTAAATAAAAATGAAAGTATTTTAGAAATATTTGTTTTAGCAAACAAAGAGATTAGCGCGAATATAACTAAGGTTTAAAAAAAAATATTATGAAATTAAATGATCTACAAAACACAATAAACAATTTAAAACAAGCGGAAAAAGAATCAATACTTAACACAAAAAGTATCCGTAACTCAATAACATTTTTTGAGAATAAATTACCTTTTGATTCAAATCTCACAAACATTAGTAAAAAAGAGAGTGCTTTCTTAATAAAGCTTGAAAAAGCAAGTGTTTCTGACAAATTCTTATTGATTCTTGAACAACATCAGAGATTTATGAGAACAAAAGAAATAGCTCAATATTTAGCGTTAAAACTTGATAATGATGCTAAATATTGGACTGGAAAATTATCACAAAAGACCGCGGGGCTTAAAATTATTGATAAAATCACTAAAATTCAAGTTGGTAACGCTAAGTTTAACAGTTATTGGGGATTCCCTTCATGGTTAGATAAAAATGGACAAATCATTGAAGAATACAAATATGAAAAATAAGCTCCTATTTGTAAAATCACAATATAAACAACTGGAGGAATGTTAAAGTTTTTAATATTCTTCCAGTTGTTTATTTCCCTCAGTTAATTTATTTTTTTATACATTGTTTGACACCAACATATAGAGGGGTTTCTATTATCATTATATTTTTAGATAGCTAGAATCAATTATGAAATGAATTAATTTTTTCCAATATTAATTTTTCTTTAGTGTCTAACCCTTCAAATTGGTAAAAACTTAGTGCTATTTTGTACATTGAAAATAGATACTCACTATTATTTAAATTCATTTTTTCTAAAACACCTATTCCGATCTCAATATTATCAATTGCTTGATTTATATCTTCCATCAATAAATACAAACCTGATAGTTCTTTATAGTATCCTGATAAGTAAAAATCATTTCTTTTAGACTCCTCTATAGATTTATGTAACTGTATACCAGATTTTAATAATTCAATACCTTTTTCATAATCTCCAGATATTTCATATGATTTGGAAAGAATTCTAAACTCAATCCCGACTTGTTGATCATCATATAATTTATATTTTTTTCTAATCTTTTGTACTTCGTTAAAGCTATCAACAACAGTATTTAAGTCATTCTTCAATAAATATATGTTAGATAAATTATTTAACAATGTTATTATTAAGTTTAAGCTATTAGCTTCATCTTTTTTGAAAATCCTCAATGCTTTTTTTAAATATAATGTAGCATTTTCATCTTCATTATTCTCTAGATATGATAATCCAAGATTATTATACATTACTCCTAAATTATTATTATCTATCGAGAAATACTTCTCAGCTCTCTTAACTAAATTAATTAATTTAGTTAATTCAGTTTTAGTATCTACATAAAACCTTCTTGAAAATAACAGTTCATTTTCTAATATTAACATAGGTTGATATATACTATTCCTATATTCTTCCTTAATAGTATTTAATATAGATTCTGCATATTTTAAGTACTTAAATGATTTATTTGGATCATTATATCCCTCTTTAATCCTATGTGTCAACCAACAAATATATAACAGACTAGAAATAAATGGTCTATCCCCCCTCCTTTCTTTATAAACCACAACCTCTTGAATAATCTTATGAATATTTATTCTTTTTCTGTCAGAACTATATTCTAGCAATCCATTCTTTTCAAGAGAATTAATAAAGTTCGTAATATAAACTTTATTATCATCATAAAGTTTTACCCCATTAATTAAAATTAATTCCTCAATAACAATATTATTTGATGGAAGCAACACTAAAAAGTCCAAATAGTATTTCACTTCACTTTCAAGGTTATTAATTGCAAATTTTTTAATTAAAAAATTAAAAATCCTAATTGAAGTATTTTCCCCTCTTATATCAATATCTATATTAAACTCATTACTATCTAAACACTGATTCTTCATTGATAACAAAAACTCCTTTAAAGTTAAATCAATACTATTTTGTATTGTTTTTGCAGTTAACTCTATTACTAATATATTATAATCTATATATTCAAAAAAATCTCTAAACAAAGAGTTGTTGATCTTTTCTTTGCTACAATGTAATAAATAAACTTCTTTAGCATCATTATAATTTATCCTTGGCAGCTTAATTGAAGGTATAGTATTTAAATGACTTCTCGTCATAATTAATTTTTCCCAATTTGTAATAGATAATAATTGTTCTAGTACAACTTTTTCATGATTTGAATTCTGAACATCTACAATTAACAAATTATCTCCTTCTACCCTACTTAACTCATTTAATAAAATTTGAAACCTTTGTTTTACATTGTCCGTAACAGAAAACTCAATTTCAAATTCTTTATTAATAAACTATCTGATACAAATGAATTATCTATTAAGTTTTCTACATTTAACCATATGATATGGTCATATTCAGTAAAGTTTTTTAAATATTTTTTTGCAAAAGAGGATTTTCCCATTCCTCCTTCAGAATAAATAGAAACAGCTTTTTTTTCTTTTAAGGTCAATTTAATTTGATCTAAAAAGTCCTCCCATCCAAATATCTTTATTGAGTAATAATCGGGAAGTAGATTCAAAACTTTTGGGACTTTTTTGTCAGTAGTTTTAGCTTGACTTTTTAAAAGTTTTATATCTACCCCCTGTTCTTTTTGTTTACACTTAATTTGCTCAACATTATATTTTAACGATTCAATTTCAATTCGTAATAATCTAGTAAATTTACTATCCCCGAATTGTTTTAATTCATCATCTGTGTGACTTAAAACCTTAATCAATAATTCATTGTTTAAACAACGATCCTTTATATTTTCATTTTGAGAATTCTTATAAATTTCTGATATCAATACTTTAAATAATAATGATGATGGTTTATTCTCAAACTTTGAATTTTCAAGTAAAGTATAAATTTCATCTATAATTATATGTATAGAGTTTTCTGGAGAAATACTGTTAAATTCCCAAGTAATATTTTTAACAAAATACTTGATGTCTTCAATATTTAAATGTGATTTTATTACTTTACTTGCTGATTTTATTTCATTTCGCTTAATATCACTAATTTTCTTTTTTAGTTTTTTATTTTTTCTAACATTAATTTCTTTTATTAAAATCTCCTTAATTTTATTAGAACATATTTCTAATAAACCACTCTCTTTTAACTCTAAATCGTTTACCCATTTTAATAATAATTTTTCTTTTTTAGAAATACTCGTATTAGTCGAAAAACAAAACGATGTTTTTGGGTTTAAACTTTTGTTTTTTAAATAGAGCATAAAAAAATTAAAAAGAGTTTTTTTTATAACAGAGGAATTCAAACTAAAAGTAGAGGAATAACATTTAACCTGAGTAAAAATAATTCATCACCTACTTCCTTAATATCATCGTCAACTTCTGTAAATGTGTCTACATCTTCGTTATTAATATAATTTTGAATCCATTTCTTTAAAACAACTAAATATTGATAATAAAAACCACGATTTACTGCTACAGCATCAGTATTAACATCAAATACTTTATATATTTCTTCTTCCATTACTTAAATTAATCTATTGGTTTATCTAACTAATAATAATTTCCTTTATCAATTATAGAAATATCTTTGCATAAAAAATTGAATGTGATTGCCTATATAAAACATCATCATATATAGATGTTTATTCATCACTATAGTGATACGCTTTTTTATAAAAAAGTACTTATGCACTATCAAAGATAGCTGATAAACTTTCTTATTACATTGATATAAAGAAGTAGATTCAATGCTCATATAAAACCAAAGATATATATAATTAAAACCTTAGCTCTACTTAATTTCTACATAGCCAGAAGTATTAGCTATTTTATACACCTCGATATTTGTCAAATTCAAACTTTTAGCAATTTCAGATGGCTTCTCAAGAAACACACCATCTTTTACTAACCAATAGCGTTTTACAAGTACTAAATCTTCTTTGTTTAAATTCTTTTTTAGAACTAGTCTTATTTTATTTTTTAATCCAAAAAAAACGTGGAACTGAACTTACAGGAAAGAAATGTATCTCCAGACACAAGACAACCAAGCAATCAGATTTTGTATTATTTCTTATATTAATTTTGTTTTGATTATGACTCATAAGCTAATCATTTCATAAGTATTTATAATAATGTTTTTAATTAAAAATTGACATATGACACAAATAAATTAACCTAAAATACTGATTTACAATTAAATAATGTTTTATATTTGATTGTATCCTTCATCATTAAGGACTCGAATATTCGAGTCTTGGTGACAAAAATTTTTCTCATGAATAAATATTATATCGAGTATAAGAAACTTACAAAAGACGCTTGTAAATATCTCGAAGAAGAACTTAATTACTCTATAAAAACTATTGGTAATTATAACAATATCTGGAAGCGAATTAGAATTTTCATGTTTTCCAATGGTTACAATCGCTACACTGAAAAAATTGGAGAAAAGTTTATTTTTGATAAGTTTAATACAAATGACAGAAAAAAACTTCCTACAAAGGATCATATTTTTTTTAATGCTGTAGTTATTCTAAATCAATTCTATAGAACTGGTGCAATTAAATTTCCTGTTCTCAAAAGTAAATATCCATTAGTTTTTGTAGGTCAAATAGGCACATTCATTTCTCAGTACGTCGAAATTAAAAAAACAAAAAGAATGTCTCGTACTAATATTCAAGAGCATCAAAGAATTTTATTCGACTTTTTGAAATATTGTAATCTTTCTAAAACAAAAACTACTAAGCAAATAGACTTACCTATAATATTAAAATATATAAAGCAATTCAAATGTGAAAACAAAACAAGCATGACAGTATTGCTTAGGTGTTTGAGGGGTTTTACAAAACACCTTTATAATATAGGTGAAAATAAAGTTGATTTATCTATAGTAATACCAAAAGAAAAAAAAGTACATCAACCTAAAATTCCATCAATATACTCAAAAAAGGAAATTAAAATACTTTTGGATTCAATAGATAGATCTTCAGGAATGGGTAAACGAAATTACGCCATTATTTTGATAGCAACCCGACTTGGCTTAAGAGCTTCTGATATAAGTAATTTGACATTAGAAAATTTAAATTGGCATACAAATGAAATTGTAATATATCAAATCAAAACAGGTAAGAATTTAGTTCTACCTCTTTTTGCTGATATTGGAAATGCTATAATTGATTATTTGAAATATGGAAGACCAAAATCAAATGAAAGAAATTTATTTTTAAAAGGACGACCTCCTTATGATTCTTTTTCTAGTAGTAATATCGTAACACATATAGTACAAAGGGCAATGATAAAATCTGGATTAAGGACTAAAAACAGAAAGTTTGGCTCACACTCCTTAAGACATAGCCTAGCATTCAGAATGTTAGAAGAAAGTATTTCGTTAAATGTAATTTCTGAAGTATTAGGCCATGAGAATTCTCAATCTACCTCTTATTATTTGCGAATTGATTTAAAGTCAATGAGGAAATGCACATTGCAAGTCCCTCTGATATCGGATAATTTTTACAAACAAAAAGGAGGGATATTTTATGAATAAGAACTACAGAAGTACTTACGCAAAACATATTGAAGAATTTATATCCTTCAAACAAAAGCTAGGCTATAAATTTGAGCGAGAATCTTTTTATCTTAATGACATAGACAAACATGCCTTTAAAGCTTCACAAACTAATCCTGGAATAGCAAAAGAGTTTGTTGAGGTATATTCAAAACAGAGATTAAACGAGTCTCCTTCAAATAGATATACACGAATTTCAATACTTGCTCAATTATCATCTTATATATCAAACTTAGGAATAGAATCGTATATACCGAGGTTACCTTCTTTTCCTAAAAACACATTTATTCCATATATTTTTAGTCAAAAAGAAATTGAAAAAATTTTTAAAGCTTGTGATGAATTAGTACTAAAAATATATCACGCCGATACCGTTCTATTTAGTGTGCCACTAATACTTAGATTTCTTTACTCTACTGGGGTACGAATTGGAGAAGCAAAAGTTTTAAATAATAATGATGTCAATTTAAAGGATAGTTATGTAAAAATTAGAGATTCAAAGAATAGAAAAGAACGTATCATTCCTTTAAATGAATCATTAGTTACATTATGCAAGGAGTACGTACACTACAAAAGTTTTCTCAAATTCGATAAAGAAACTTCTGAAAATTTTTTCGTAAACCTTAATGGTAACCAATTTGGTGTAGCTGTGAATGTTTGGTTTAGAAAATGTTTAGAAATAGCTGGTATTAAAAGCATAGGTTTAAAACAAAATCCAAGAATTCATGATCTTAGACATACTTTCGCAGTAACCTCACTGGCAAAAATGGCCGAATCTGGAATTGACCTATATGCTTCTTTACCAATATTATCAACTTACCTAGGGCATCAATCAATTTCAGCAACAAACCACTATGTCAGATTAACAGCTTCTATTTACCCTAATTTAATAGGTGACTTAGATCAATTTTATCTCGACGTTTTTCCAAATTTTGAAAACTATGAAAACAACTGATTTTTCACAATATATTTCAGATTTCTTATCAAGATATCTCCCAGAAGAAAAGGGGCTATCTTTTAATACTATTGCTGTTTACCGAGACACTTTCGTTCTATTATTAAAATTTATAAATGAAAACTCTAAAATTAAGTTAGAAAAACTAACATTAAGTGACATAAAAAAAGAAACTATTATTGAATATTTAGAATGGACACAGAAAGAAAGGAACTGCAGTAATACAACCTGGAATTTACGATTAGCTGGTATTCATGCATTTTACAAGTATCTTCAATATCAAAATATAGATATGCTTTTTGAGATTCAAAAGATTCTGTCCATAAAGAGAAAAAAAGCATTCAAAAATAATATAAATTATATTAGCCTTGATGGTATAAAAATTTTACTACAACAACCGGACATAAAAACATTAAGGGGGGTTCGTGATTTGGCATTACTTTCTCTAATGTACGATACGGGAGCTAGAGTACAAGAAATAATAGATTTGACACCTGCAATGCTTAGGTTGGAAAAGCCAAATACAATTAAAGTAATTGGAAAAGGCAATAAAGTCAGGCTGATCCCTATGATTGATGCTCAAACAATTCATCTTAAAAATTATTTAAAAAGTTATAACCTAACCAATTCAGAAAACAGACTTCAGCCATTATTTTTCAATAGCAGAAAAGAAAAGTTATCCCGTGCAGGGGTTAATTATATTCTAAAAAAACACATCGAAAGTGCTAAGAATCAAAATAAAGTTCTGTTACCTGTCAAAGTTTCTTGCCATTCATTAAGACACTCAAAGGCAATGCATTTATTACAGGCAGGTGTTAATTTAATTTACATTAGAGATATCTTAGGACATGTATCAATTAAAACTACAGAAATATATGCTAGAACTGATTCTAAGCACAAGAGAGATGCGTTAGAAAAAGCATACTTAAAATCAAACCCAAGCCCATCCCAGGAAGCAGAATGGGAAAATAATGAAAGTTTAATATCCTGGCTTAAAAAATTTTAGTTTTTATGTAAAGTTATTATTAGCACAAACTAAGTTATTGTTAGGATAACGGCATTAACTTTACATAAAAATTAACTTTACATAATGGCAAACGATTATAGCTGTAGCACCTATTTCTAATGCTTTTTTCATTAACAATCGTACATCAACCAATGTCCCTGTTATTCCGCCTTTACTTAATTGTTGTTTTGCTAATACTTTATTAGAATTATTTAAAAACAATGCCCAAAACTCCTCGTGATTTAAATCTCCTAAAATAGGTTGCATGATTTCAAAAACCGATTTACTTGATGTTATTTTATTTAAAACCAAATCTTCCCCTACTCTCCTACGCCTTCCTAGTTCTAACCCAGCCACTATACAAATTGCTTTAGCTTCACCAATCCCCTTAAATTCTTGTAATTGTGAAACCGATAATTTCCCTAATGCATTTAAATTATTTCCTACAGAAGCCAACATACGCTTGCATAAGGCTACTGCACTTTCATTTCTATTTCCTGAACCAATTAATATGGCTAACAACTCAGAATCTGTAAGTGTTTCCTTTCCTTTAGAAACTAACTTCTCTCGAGGTCTATCTTCTTCAGACCAATTTTTAATAGAAAATGATTTCATTTCATGCATAATTTAAAGATATAAAACTTCAACAACAATAAGTTCATTTACTAAAAAAGGTTTAACATCTCTGTTAAACCTTTTTTATATTTTATCTGTTCCGCCCAGAAATAGCATTCTATGAAATATAATACTAGGCTTTTATATTAATTAATTATTTTTTTCACTTCATCAAAATCCAAACCTCCGTAATTTCCTGAACTCATTAATAACAAAGCAGAGTTGTCTAAATTCATGTTGAATAAATGCTTTTTAAACCCTTCAGGATTCGTAAACACTTTTAAATCATTCCGTTTAAAGGCATCAAATATTTGTTGCTCAGAAACTTCCTCTAATTTTTTAATTGCTACTGCACTTGGTGAGTAAAATACAATTGCCTCATCAGCTGCATCTAAGGCGTTTTCATACTCCTTTAAAAATTCCGCATTTAAACTACTGTAGGTATGCAATTCTAAACAAGCAATTGTTTTTCGTGTATTATATTGTTCTGCAACAGCATCTGTAGTTGCCTTTACTTTACTTGGCGAATGGGCAAAATCCTTATAAGCAACTTTTCCTTTACTTTCTGCAATTTTTTCTAAGCGTTTACTCGCTCCTTTAAAGGTTGCAATAGCTTCATAAAACTCCTCTTCATCAATTCCCATATGCTGACAAATCCATTTTGCTCCTGCAAGATTACTTAGGTTATGATCTCCAAAGATTTCAATTGGCATTGGACCTTCATTTGTTTCCAAATATGTTTGTCCGTCAATAATTTTATGTTCAGGCAATTGATACGGATAACGTTTCATATGTTTATCCGATTCTTCAACTACTTTTTTTACTATAGAATCCTCTTCATTGTACACCATTATAGCTGCATTAGACATACAGGTTAAAAATGTTTCAAACTGCCCCACATAATTCTCCATAGTTGGAAATACATTTATATGATCCCAAGCAATTCCGCTTAACAAGGCTATGTTTGGCTTGTATAAATGAAACTTTGGTCGTCTATCAATAGGTGATGACAAATACTCATCCCCTTCCAAAACAATAAAATCATTTTCTTCTGTTAAATGTACCATGGTATCAAAGCCTTCTAATTGAGCCCCAACCATATAATCTACTTCTTTATTATGATAATGCATCACATGTAAAATCATTGAAGTAATAGTCGTTTTTCCATGAGAACCACCTATAACTACTCTAGTTTTATGCTTTGATTGCTCGTATAAAAACTCCGGATAAGAATATATTTTCACTCCTAACTCTTGCGCTTTTAATAATTCTGGATTATCTGCTTTTGCATGCATCCCTAAAACAACTGCATCTAATTCTGTAGTAATTTTTTCTGGAAACCATCCAAACGATTCTGGCAACAACCCTTTAGCAGCTAAGCGCGATTTTGAAGGCTCAAAAATGGTATCATCACTTCCTGTTATTTGATACCCCTTTGTATGTAGTGCCATGGCTAAATTGTGCATTGCACTACCACCAATAGCTATAAAATGTATTTGCATAGGTATTTCTTACTTATACGGGTAAAGATAGAAAATTGATTATCTTTTAACGATTTTTGAATTGCGATTTTAAAAAAAAGAAGCCATTAAATACAAAACACCTCATAATCGGTAAGACATACCTTTAAACATTTAAATTTATCGGCTTGACAATCTTATTTTACTTCATCAACAAAATCAGCTTCTTCTCTTCCTGAGCATCTTCCATATCAGATTTTTCTTTTAAAGCTTTTTGGATATAATTATAGGCATTCCTTTTATCTAACTTATAACGGTATATTTGAGCTATACGATAATTTGCCCATGATTTAGGCACGCCATCTTTTTCAGAATGATTTTTGATATAAAGCTGCAAACACTGTAGTCCTTTATCTAAAGAAATATTATACTGAGCACAAACTTTACCTATCAAATAATTTAAATGATTTCGCTGTAACTTATCTGATGCAACTTCGTAGTTTGATAATGCTTTTTCTGGCTGGTTTGTTTTTTCGTAAAATCCAGACAATTTTTTATATGTATGTGCAGAGCCTCCAATTACAATCGCTTTTTTATAATGATGTTCCGCATCTTTAGGTCTATCATTATATTCAGCTACATAGCCCAAAGCCAAATGACCATCTACTTTTGAAAGTTGTAATAACTGATTAGCATATTTCTTAGCCTTCGCTTCACTCCCTCCTACCAATTTTGGTAGACTAATATATATTTCTACTAATGCCCAACGTGCTTCAATATGCTTTGAGTCTAGCATTACCGCACGGTGTAAATGCTTTTTTATATCACCTACTAAAGTCAATGCTTTTAGTTTATTCGATGATTGTGCTTTATAGGCTAAAACACCTCCATACTTAAAATGATAGGTCGCGTTTAAATCATCTTGTAAAACTAATGGATTATAATATTTTAAAGCTTCATTCCAATTTTTAGCATAAGCAGCTATATCACCTAGATATTCTTGTGCTTTCGCATGATGTGTATCTTTTTCTAAAACCAATAAAAAATGCTTTTTTGCGGTATTCCATTCCTCTTTTTGATAATAACCCTCACCTATTTCAAAATCAGTTGATTGAGAAAAAGTTAAAGCACTAATAAAAAACAGCAAGAAAACAAGCCTCATAGGATATCATTTATTTTGGTGTTGCAAAATAAATAAATCATCAAACAAACCTCCTTAAACAACATAAAAACAACTATTCACAAAGTTTTTTAGTTGTTTTGTCGATGATTTTGACAGTTTGTCGAAAAAATAATTTCGTTAACAATAACATTTGTTAATTGCATTAACTAACAGTTGTTATTATCACTAAAAAAGATATTAAACATAACTTACCCATATGAAAACTAATCGCACAACAAGTAATAATTCTATTGCTTTATTCGCTATCATACTTATCGCTTCATTTTTTCCTTCAAGCTCATTTTCACAATGTGCCGGAACCGATGCATCAATAACCATTTGTGATAAAGAAGTCTATGATCAAGGCTTAGCTAATCCAATTGGAACAGTTGATTTATTTGCACTTCTAGGAGGAGTTCCCGTTCCTGGTGGGACTTGGAGTGACGACGACAGTTCAGGGGGATTAAATACTACTACAGGCTTATTAAATACTTGGACAGTTAATCAAGGAGGTGTATTTAATTACACTTACACTGCAAACCCAACATGTGCTGTACCTACAGCAACCATTACCCTAACACTAGGAGGGTTCCCCGGGAACAATAACCCTAGTGCTGTTGCCTGTGACACGGATACTTCAGTAAACTTATTTAGTTTTTTAGGATTTGGACCAAGTGCTACTTTTGGAGGAACATGGAGTGACGATGATGCTTCAGGCGCCTTATCTGGTCAGTTTTTTAATGCTGCCATAGTACCACCAAATACGCCTTTTGACTTTACCTATACGGTACCAGCTGTTGGAACTTGTCCATCAAGAGCCGCTACAGTAACCATTACGGCTTTTCCATCACCAGATGCTGGAACACCTACTGATTTAACACTATGTGAAACAGATGATTTAACTCCTTATATAGCATTCGATCTATTAACACAACTTACAGGACATGATCTTGGTGGAAGTTGGACAGATCTTACTCTACCCCTTACAGGAGAAATATCTGGCCCTTTAGATTCTGTTATAAACATTCAAAACATATACACTTTATTTGGTGCTGGAACATACAGTTTTCAATATACAGTAAATCCAACAAACCCAATTTGTGCTCCACAAATGTCCACAATAAACATCATTATTGAGCCAATAGTTGACATTAATGGAGCGACATTAGCTATCGTGCCTGATCCAATTTGTTTTGTCGACGTAGCAACAACTCCTTTTACTGCAACTATTACAGAGGGGGCTACCCCTATTCCAGATGGAATATATGACATCACTTATACAACAGGCCCACCTCCAAATAATGGATCTGAAACAGTTTCAGTAACATTTACTGGCGGTGTAGGAACTTGGACTATTAATCCAGCTTTTTTAACAGGCCCAGGGATTGTTACTGTAGATGTAACTAGCATTCTTGACCCCACTACTATAACAAATTGCGAACGCGTAATTACAATGCTAAACGCAACCTTTGAACTTTTAGCTGACCCTAACCCATTTGACACACAAGTAATTGTTGATGATGTTTGTGTTGGTAATGACGGTATTGCTACAGTAAGTGATATAGGTGGAATTGGAGGAGTTCAATTAGCTGACGGAACATACACAATTACCTATACAATTACTCCAACAGGAGCTTCTTTTACAACTACCGTTGGAATTGTTGGTGGTACTGGAACTTTTAATATCCCTACCGCACAAATACCTACAGAAGGAACAACTTATACCATAGAGATTACCAATTGGGAAAATGCTGCTGGATGTACCACAGCTTCTTCTATTACAGATACATTTGATGTAAACCCATTACCTGATGCGATTAGCATATCTATTAGCATTCCAGACATATGCGACGGAGATGATTTAATAGTTACTATTACGGATAGTTCATCACCAATTGTTCTTGTTGATGGTAACTATGACATTATGTACGATATTATAGGACCTCCAGACTTATTAGGACAAACAGAATTTGGGCTTGTCATAAGTGGAGGAATAGGATCGTTTACAATCCCTACAGGAACATTACCTTTTGGAACCTATTCTTTTACAATAACAAATTTATTTAATACGACTACTACTTGTGATACGACTACATTTAGTACTCCAAATACTAATTTTGAAATACATGAAATTCCAGATGCAGCAGATGTAGTATTAAATGTAGCAGACATTTGTCTGAACAGTAGTGCTATCGTTAATATTTCAGATGCAAACCCTGCTATAACACCTGATTTACCTGATGGTGTTTATGATATTGTTTATGATCTATCTGGAGCTAACACCTCTTCAGGAAATAACACAACAGCAACAATGGTTGCTACAAACGGATCCTTTACGATACCAGCTGCCCTATTAACTAATATTGGTACAACAACAGTTGTTGTAACCATAATAACAAACATTACTACTGGTTGTGATGCTGTGGGTGTACCTATCATGACAACTTTTGACATTAATCCAATCCCAGATATTGACAATGTTTCTATATCTGTTTCTCAACCAATTTGCGAAGGAGATGATGGTACAGTTAGTATTACAGGAACAACATTACCTGATGGTGATTATGATTTAATTTATGATCTTACTGGTGACAATGTTTCCGTTGGAAACACAGTAACAACTACTTTCACTGGTGGTTCAACTACATATACATTACCAACTGTTCAAATACCGAATACAGGATCAACTACAATTACAATCACTAACATTACAGCTATAAGCATAATTACCATGTGTGCTAATACGGTTGCTAATGTAAGTGCTACTTTTACAGTAAGTCCTAACCCGGTAATAGATGTAAGTAATTTAGAAGTCCCTGAACAGGATATTTGTTTAGGACAAAGTAAAGACATTGATGTTTTAGGAACTACACTAACGGATGGTTCGTACACTATAACCTATGATGTTTCAAACCCTGCTTCTGTAGGAAATACTTCTACATTAGTTAGTACTGGTGGAAATGGTGCATTTACAATTCCAGCTGGGATATTAACCAATACCGGTAATATTGTAATCACAATTACAAATATTTTAGATGACGCTACCGGATGTAGCTCTATACTAAACATTCAAACAAACTTTAATATTATTCCATTACCTGATGCTGCTGGAGCAACAGTAGATGCTTTTGGTCCATATTGTCAGGGAGACCCTGTAACAGCGCAAATGCTAACAGCTCTAGGGTTACCTGATGGAGCTTATAATGTAAGTTATGATTTATCTGGAGCAAACACAGCTACTGGTATAAACACCGTTTTAACATTCACAGCTGGGTCAAGTAATGTATTTGCCATTCCTACAACTCCGCTAAATAACGGAACAACTACCATTACAATCACAGTAATTTCTAGTGTTGCCACTGGATGTACTGTGAGTGGATTAACCATAAGTGATACATTTATTATTAACCCAACTCCTCAGTTAACATTAACAGAAATAACCGTTGATGATATCTGTTTAGGAGCTAACGGCTTAGTGACTATTGTTAGTACAGGTGGTTTAATTGATGGTAATTATACCTTTACCTACAACTTAAGTGGCGTTAATACTGTAGCACTCCAACCAATTAGTTTTGTAATTGCTGGAGGGACTGGTTCTTTCAATATTCCATCTGCTTTACTTATAAACACAGGTACAACATTTATTGAAATAACGGATATTGTTAATATTGGTACTACATGTAGTAACTCATTTACTACTTTAAATAGTAGTTTTGAAGTAAATCCAATTCCAACAATTGATGCTGCAACACACTTAGAAATACCTGAACAAAATATTTGTTTAGGTAATGATAAAGACATTGATGTTTTAGGAACTGTACTTACTGATGGTACATACACTATAACGTATGATATTTCAAGTCCTGCATCAGTAGGCAATACAGCAACATTAACAAGTGTTTCTGGTGATGGAGTATTTACCATTCCATCAGCATTACTAACAAGTCTTGGGAACGTCGTAATTACAATTACTGCTATTGAAAATGATACTACTACTTGTGGTACAACTGGCCTAAGTGAACAAACAAACTTTAATATTGTTAGTATTAACGGAGCTGTTTTAGGAATATCAGACATTTGTTTTAATGATTCTGATGCGATAGCAACAATTCTTAATGCTGCTGGTTTACCTGATGGAAATTATACCATCATATATGACTTATCTGGAGCAAATAGTGCTACGGGTGAAATTGCCAATACAACATTCACAAATGGAGATACAACATTTAATATTCCAGTTGCGCTGTTAGGAAATCCAGGAACAACTACACTTACAGTTACAAATATTACTTCACCATTAATAGATTGTGGTACAAATGGTCTTACTCCACAATCATTTGATTTAATTGACCCAACACCGCCATCGCTTATTGATGCTACAATACTATATTGTTATAGTGACAATCCTACTTTAGACATATTGCAAGCAAATATCAATAACCCATCTCTTTACACAATAACTTGGTATGACTCAGAAACTGGTGGTCAAGTATTAAATGATGGCTTCTTATTATTAACACATGGCCAAACCTATTACGTAACCTTTACGGATGGTAGTTTATGTGAAAGTATCCGATTTGGGATTACAGTTAATTTAACGGGATGTGCAGAAATTCAAATTCCAAATGCATTTTCTCCAAATGGAGATGGTCAGAATGATACGTACACCATTCAATTTATTGATGTGTTATATCCAAACTACACGATAGAAATATATAACAGATACGGAAACGTTGTTCACAAAGGAAATATCAACACTCCTGATTTTAACGGTAAGTCCAACCAGAATAGTTTCTTGTCCAATGATGTTTTACCTGTTGGAATTTATTTCTACATCATTGACTTCAATGATAACGAAAGAAAGCCTATACAAGGAGATTTATATTTAAGTAGATAAACTAAGCCCAAGAACTAACTATAGAAAAATGAAAAAGAACATTTTATTCATAATCATCTTAACGAGTATTTGCTTTAAAGCACTTGCTCAACAAGACGCTCAGTTTACGCAGTATATGTATAACATGAGTATCATTAACCCAGCATATGCAACATCTAATTTAGATGTAATCAATTTTGGATCCATACACCGATCACAATGGGTAGGCGCAGAAGGATCTCCAAGAAGTACTTCTGTTTTTGCTCACGTTCCTCTAAAAGAAAATATTGAAGTTGGACTTTCCTTTATAAACGATAATTTAGGAGATGGAACTATTAATGAAAACATCATTTCTGGTGACTTTGCTTATATTTTAAAACTTAATGAAACACTTAAATTATCTTTAGGAGTAAAGGCAGGTGTAAATTTATTTAACACAAACCCTGATGGGAGACGATTACCTGATGGAACTATTGTTGGATTGAGTAGTTCTGACCCCGCTTTTAAAAACATTAATCAAACATTTTTTAATGCTGGAGCAGGTGCTTTTCTATACACTAAAAAGTATTACTTAGGATTATCTGTTCCTAACTTTTTACCGAACAAACACTTAAAAGACGACAATGGATTTAAGGCTGTTGGTATAGATGAAATTCATTTTTTCCTTACTGGAGGATATGTATTTGACATCAGTGACAACTTAAAATTCAAACCAGCAACTATGCTGAAAGCAGTTCAAGGCGCTCCTTTATCGGTTGATCTAACAGCAAATTTTTTAATTCACAATCGTTTCGAAGCTGGAGCAGCATACAGATATGACGACTCGCTAGCAGGATTAGTAGGATTTAGAATTACTCCTACATTAAAAATTGGCTATGCATATGATTATACATTAAGTAACTTAGGAGATTACAATTCAGGATCACATGAAATAATGATTCTTTTTGATCTTGGTAAAATAGATTTCACTAGAGGGTATGAAAAATCCCCTAGATTCTTTTAAACCAATTGCATCATCTAATTATTGAGAAAAAAAACAACTAAAATGAAAAAACACATACTAACCACATTGCTAATTTTATTTTGCGCAACCAGTACTTTTGCACAAAGATGGGAGTTAAGAAAAGCAAATAATCTTTTTGAAAAAAGAGCCTATGTTGATGCTGCTGAATTCTACTCCAGATCAGAGAAAAATCAAGAAACCTTAATGAATCTTGGTGATAGCTACTACTTCAATACAAAAATGAAAGAAGCTTCCAAGTGGTATGGCGACTTAGTGAAAAATTATAGGGAAGGACTAGACAACACATACCTTTTCAGATATGCACAAGCTTTAAAAGGTGTTAAAAACTACGAAGAAGCTGATGTTTGGATGGCTAAATATGAAGCTGCTCAAGCTGAGAGCACTACTGAATTTATGTCGGAAATAGACGCTAATGTACCGTTCCTCTATGAGCTTAAAAGCTCTGAAGTAAATGCCGAAGTATCTGATTTTGGACCAACATTTTTTGGAGATGATAAAATTATTTTTGCCTCTTCTAGAAATCCAAAAGCAAAAAATTACAAATGGAATGACCAATCTTATTTAGATTTATATACCGCAGATATAGCAGATGACGGAAGCCTAAGAAATCCTCAATTATTAAAAGGACATGTAAATACCAAAAAGCATGAAGCCAATGCTTCTGTGACAAAGGATGGTAAAACAATGTATTTTAGTAGAACTAATTACACTCAGGGTAAAAAAGGAAAAGATGAGAATAAAATTACTCACCTAAAAATATATAAAGCTGAACTAGTTGATAGTGTTTGGACGAAAATTAAAGAATTACCTTTTAATGATGTAACCTACTCAACTTATCACCCTGCATTAAATTTTGACGAATCAAAATTATATTTTGTATCTGATATGCCAGGAACAATTGGAGGGATGGATATTTTTGAAGTAGACATCAATAAAGATGGTTCTTTTGGAACTCCGAAAAATTTAGGTCCTAAAATAAATACTAAAAAAAGAGAACAGTTCCCATACATGAGTGAATACAACACTTTGTATTTTGCATCTAACGGACATTTAGGATTAGGTAATTTAGATTTATTCTCTAGCCAGATTGAAGAAAACATCTTTTCTGAACCGAAAAACTTAGGAAGCTCTATCAATAGTAGCTTAGACGATTTCTCTTTAATTATTAATGAAAGAACTGATAAAGGATATTACTCTTCCAATAGAGACAACAATGATGACAATCTTTTTGAATTTAAACGAGAAGAATACATCAAACCAGTGTATTTAGTAGAAGGTGTTGTTACCGATAAAAAAACCGGTAAAATATTACCTGGGTCATTAGTAACTTTGATGGATGATGACAATAATGTTATTGCAGATACCATTGTGAAAGCTGACGGCAGTTATTTATTTAAGCTTGATCCTAATCAAAAATACATGGTAAGAGGTACTCGTAAGTTATACAACCCGTATGATGTTAATTTCTCTACAGATACTGAAGGTAAAATTAGTCATGACATTGTATTGGATCTTGAGTTGTATTCAGACAAAGAAGAGAATATTATAGCTTCTACGGATGGAACCACACAAGTAAAAATCAATAAAATATATTTCGATTTTGACAAATGGAATATCCGAGCTGATGCAGCTAAAGAATTGGATGTATTAGTTGAAGTAATGAAAAAGTATCCAGAGATGGAAATTGAAGTAAGCGCACACACCGATGCACGAGGAACATCAGACTATAACTTGGAATTATCCCACCAAAGAGCAAAATCAACTTTGGAGTATTTAGTAAGCCAAGGTATTGCAATCAACCGATTAAAATCTATCGGATATGGAGAAATGCAACCACTAAACAAATGTGGTGACAATTGTACCGATCCTGAGTTTGATTTAAACAGACGTTGTGAGTTTAAATTATTGAAGTAACCAACTCATAAATAAAACTATATTTAAAAGGAAGCCAATTGGCTTCCTTTTTTTGTAGCCTAAATGAAATATAAGGTTTACCTCGTAAAAAGCATACCTCACTCATTTACTATTGGAATACTTTTTGTTTACTTTTACTTTAGGTTAAAAGAGCACCAATATGAAACAACTACTAACTATATTAAGTATTATAATTTTTACAACAACACAAGCACAAAATAGTTTTGAAAAGCTCTGGACAAAAGTAGAATCTTTTGAACTGGAAGGTAAAACGAAATCGGCAAACGAAATAGTTACTACTATTTACAAGAAAGCAAAAAAGAAAGCTAATAACAATCAGCTAATTAAATCATTATTATACAAATCAAAATTTGCTTTGGTATTGCAAGAAGATGCCGAATTGTTACTAGCTCAAAACTTAGAAAAAGAAATTTCAGAAGCTACTTTTCCAACCAATGCAATACTGCAATCTATTTTAGCTGACTTTAAATGGCAATATTTACAAAAACACCGTTGGCAAATATACAACCGAACAAAAACAACTGAAATTGTTAACAACGATTTTAGAACATGGGATATAAATAGGTTGTTTACTTCTATTCATCATGACTTTAAACATTCAATTTCTTCACATAAACAGTTACAACTGACACCTATTACTAATTACAACTATATTTTAATTAGAGGAACAGAAACGGTGCATTTACGCCCTACTTTATATGATTTATTAGCAAACAGGGCTTTAGCTTTTTTTAAGGCAAATGAATCACGTATTACAAAACCAAAAGAACGATTCCATATTGATAGCGATTCTTATTTTTCAACAAGTAAAGTGTTTACTGAATTGAATATTGAAACTACAGATAGTGTTTTTTCTAAATATGAAGCATTAAAAACGTATCAGAAGCTCGAGCATTTTCATTTAAAAACAAATAATACTGATGCATTGGTTGACGCTTATAACAATCGTTTAAATTTTGTTAAAAACAATAGTACCAATCATCAGAACAGCATTGAATTATACACTGAATCTTTAAAGACAACGTATATAAACCTTCCAAAAGGAAATGCATATGCAACTGTAAAAGTACATTATGCAAAAGCTATATATAATATTGCTACTTTAAAACATCAACCAGAAAACAGAAAAAAAGCTTTAGAAATTTGCGAAAATATTATTCAATCGAATCCTAATTCAGAAGGTTCTATAATTGCAATCAATTTAAAAAACACGATACTTCATAAAACTATTCAATTACAAAATGACGAGATAATTCCAATCAATCAACACTCTAAAATTTTAGTGAACTATCAGAATATTGAGCAAATACATCTTGCTATTTACAAAGTTGATTATGAACACAAAATCTTCCAATACGATCATAAAGAGCGTGATTCTTTAATTAAACAATTCTTTAAAACAACAAAACCTTTTAAAGAGTTTACTACTCAATTACCACAAAAAAAAGACTACTTCAACCACTCTACTGAAATAGCAATCCCTAAATTATCAAGTGGACTATATATAACTTTAGCAACAAAGGATACTGCAAAAAACACTGATGAATTATTTGCTTACAACTATCAAATTGTATCTGATTTAGTTTGTATAGAATCTAACTACCACGGTAAAAAAGTATTACAAGTTTTAGACCGCATAAGTGGGAAACCAATTGAAAATGCTAAAGTAAAAATTGCAGGAAAAACAAAATACAGCAATACAATTGGAGAGGTTTCTTATTCTAAAAAAAACAGACATGATGTTGTAATTACATACCAAAATGATGAATTACACTTAGGTCATATTTATGCTAACAACTATTATAGAGAGCCTAATGATGAAAGCAAAAAAACTAGGTTTCAAGGATTCTTATTTTTAGACAGAAGTATTTATCGTCCAGGGCAAGAGGTTCATTTTAAAGGGGTAGTTTTAGCTAGGAAAAACTATAAAACAAATGTTGTATCCAAAGAAACCTTTAAAGTTGTAGTTAAAGACGCTAATTATCAGGAATTCAAAACATTCGAATTAACTACTAATGAATATGGTTCATTCTCTGAAAAGTTCACACTTCCTAAAAATGTTTTAACAGGAAATTTCAATATCGCAATTGAATCGATAGAGAAAGAACATTCAACTAATTTTAACGGAGGACATACTAGTTTTTCAGTTGAAGAATATAAGCGTCCAAAATTTGAAGTTACCTTTAGCCCTATTACTGAAAGCTATATCGTAGATCAGAATATTTGCGTAAAAGGAAATGCAAACGCTTTAGCAGGCTCTACTATTACAAATGCTAAAATAACTTACAATGTAGTTAGAAAAACGCAATATTCTCATTGGAGGTATTGGAACAGATACGCTCAAACTGAAGAACAAGAAATTGAACAGGGTGAAACTACGACAAATGAGAATGGCGAATTTGAAATAAACTTCAATGCATTACCTGATTTGACTAGTAATAAAAAAGGCCTGCCAATTTTTAATTATGAAATCACTGCTGATGTAACAGATTTAAATGGTGAAACAAGATCTGCTTCATCAAATGTAAAGGTCGGATATCACTCCATAAATTTAGGAATTACTACTTCTAGTAAATGGGATAGTACCACTAAAAACTCAATTAACATCAATACTAAAAATTTGAATAATGAGTTTGTACCAGCAACTATTTCCGTTCAAGTATACAAACTACAAGCACCTAATCATATTTTAAGAATAAGGAAATGGACAGCACCAGATACTCCGTTACTTTCTGAGCAAGAATATAAAGTCTTATTTCCTAATGAAGTGTATACCTATGAAGATAATATTGCTAAATGGAAAAAAGGAACATTAGTATTTGAAGAAACGATTGACACTAAAAACAAAACGACTATTAAATTAAATACCTTAGGTTGGAAATCGGGAAATTATGTAGTTGTTGCTAAAGGAAAAGATGCTTTTGATATTGCAATAGAACAAGAAAAACGTTTTTTAATCACGAACTCAGAAGACACTTACTTATCAGATAATAGTTTATTTGATTTTGAAATTTTAAACTCAGAAACCGCAAAAAAAGATGGTTTTATAACCGTAAAATTACTTACAGCGGATAAAAACCTGCATGTACTTACAGAAGCATATTTTAATAATGACAATATCTATAAAGAAAGTATACAAATTAACGGAAATAGAACAATCAATATTCCATTGTCCTTTATCCATAAAAAAGAAACCATAAACCCAAATAGTTCAGTATTACTTCAATTTTCATTGGTTCGTTTTAATCAACATCATACTAAAACAGCAACAGTTTCATTAGTAGAACCAAAAGAACAACTAACTATTGAAACAAAAACGTTTAGAGATAAGTTACAACCTGGGACAAAAGAAAAATGGAGCTTTACTGTTAAAAATAAAAAAGGTGTACAAGCAGAAGTATTAGCTAGTATGTATGATGCTTCATTAGACAAGTTCAAACCCCACAGTTGGACAAGTACTATTGACATAAATGATTATTACTATAATAATCACGCAAGAAAAAGTAGCAGCAGTTTTAAAATTCAACGTTTTAAAATACTGAATAATAGTTACCCTTCATCTAACTCAATTTATAAAACCTTTACTAAAATGAATCATTTTGGATTTGGTTTGAGTTATAATGTGAAATCTGAATATAAGAGCTATTTATACTCTAAAATAATTAGAACGGGTAAAGACATGACAATTTCGGGAGTTGTAGTTGATGAAACCAATATGCCTTTACCTGGAGCTACAATAGTTATTAGAGGAACAAGCACAGGTGTCAGCACAGACTTTGATGGTTTGTATAATATTGATGTAAAAAAAGGAGATATCCTTGTTTATTCATATGTTGGTTATGCCGATAAAGAAATTGTTGTTCAAAAATCGAATAATATCAACATTAAGTTAGATCCGGACAACTCATTGGATGAGGTTGTTATAGAAGCGGCATATGATATCAAAAAAACTAAACTAACTACAAATGTAGCTGTACAAGTTGTTTCTGCGGAAACAATTGAAAATAGACCAAATACTTCTGTAATCCAAACTTTACAAGGGCAAACAGCTGGTGTAAATATTACAACTGGTACTAAAGAAAATGTTTCTTTTAAAAACGTGGAAGCTCGTAAAAACCTCAACGAAACAGCTTTCTTTTACCCACATTTAAAAACAAATTCAAAAGGAGATGTTTCTTTTGAGTTTGAAACCCCCGAAGCATTAACCCGATGGAAAGTACAATTATTCGGACATACAAAAACTGGAGTCTCAGGTAAACTCTCCCAAAACGTAGTTACTCAAAAAGAGTTAATGGTAATGCCTAATCCGCCTCGTTTTCTACGAGAGAAGGATACGATTGTATTTCAAACTAAAATTGCTAGTCTTTCTGATAATCCTTTGAATGGTTTTGCTAAACTTGAATTATATGATGGAGTTACCGGAGAGGTTATTGACACTGAATTAAATAATAACAACGCTATACAGAGTTTCACAATCAATAAAAAAGGGAATATTGCCGTATCATGGGAGTTGACTATTCCAGAAGAAATACAAGCAGTAGAATATAAAGTATTGGCAAAGGCTGGAAACTTTACTGACGGAGAATCTAATGTATTACCTGTTTTAACCAATAACATGTTAGTTACCGAAAGTATTCCTATTACAGTGCGTTCCAATAGTAGTAAAAGGTACAGTTTTAATAAATTAAAGAATAACACTTCTACTACTTTACGTAATCATCAACTTACTTTAGAATACACTTCTAACCCAGCGTGGTATGCGATACAAAGTCTACCGTATTTAATGGAATTCCCACATGAATGTGCAGAACAAACGTTTAGCAGGTATTACGCAAATAGTATTGGGAGCCATATCCTAAATAGTAATCCGAAAATAAAAACCGTGTTTGATTCCTGGAAAGCAAATGGGAAACTGACTTCAAAATTAGAGCAGAATGAAGAATTGAAACAACTATTAATTTCAGAAACTCCTTGGTTACGTGATGCACAATCAGACGCAGAAAAGAAAAAACGATTAGGGCTATTGTTCGATATTGAAAAACTAGCATCTGACGAAAAAAATATTTTGAAAAAGCTAAAACAAATGCAACTATCGTCTGGTGGATTCCCATGGTTTAGTGGCGGAAGAGAAAACGAATACATCACACGTTATATTGTTGCAGGATTCGGACACTTACAACAATTAGGTGTCGCTGACCCTTCTGATAACAAGAATACGATTATTGAGAAAGCTGTTGCTTTTTTAGACGCTAAGTTTATCGAAAACCACAATAGGAAATTAAAACACCAAACTATTGAAAAAATCACTGTAGGTAATTACGAACTACATTATCTGTATGCACGTAGTTTCTTTAAAAGCACTGTTCCGTTTGATAAATCTGTCAAACCTATTGTGAATACATATATCAATAAAGCTAAAGAAGATTGGTTAAACAGAAGCTTATTACAAAAAACAATGTTGAGTGTGGTATTGCATCGTTTTAACAATAGACAGTTACCTCAGCTAATTTTAGATCATTTAAAAGAAACCTCTATTACTAGTGAAGAAAAAGGAATGTACTGGAAAAGCAATACGTCTGGTTGGTATTGGCATGAAACACCTATAGAAACACAAGCATTGATTATAGAAGCCTTTTCAGAAATTACTGATGATAAAAAAACCATTGAAGAATTACAAATTTGGCTATTAAACAACAAACGCAAACAAGATTGGAATACTACCAAAGCTACTACTGAAGCTACTTATGCGCTCTTGCTACAAGGTAATGATTGGTTATCCGTAGAAGGGGCTGCAAAAATTAAAATTGGTGATGAGAAAATCAATACTAAAAAATTAGAGCAAGCTAAGTTAGAAGCAGGAACTGGTTATTTTAAAACTTCATGGAATACAACAGAAATTACCCCTAAAATGGCAGATATCTCTGTAAAGAACACTTCGGAAGTTACTCAATTTGGTGGATACTACTGGCAATATTTTGAACAATTGAATAAAATCACTAATGAAGAGCATAAGAATGACATTCAATTACACAAAGAACTGTTTTTAAAGAAAAATACCGATAGTGGACCTACTTTAACAAAAATTGAAAATACTAACCTGAAGGTGGGTGATTTAGTTACTGTACGTATAGAGCTGCAAGTAAAAGATAACTTTGAGTTTGTTCATTTAAAAGATATGCGTGCTAGTGCTTTTGAGCCAGTTGATGTAATTTCAAAATACAAATGGCAAGACGGTACTGGGTATTATCAAAGTACTAAAGATATAGCTACTCATTTCTTTTTTGATCGATTACACAAAGGAACATATGTATTGGAATATGATGTACGGGTAAACAACGCTGGAGATTTCTCTAATGGAATTTCGACTATTCAAAGTATGTATGCACCAGAATTCTCAAGCCATAGTAAAGGAGTTCGTATTTCTGTTGAAACAAAATAAGATGTAAATACCATCATTTTTTTGTATCTTTAAGTAGTAATATTTTGCTATACTTAATGAATGAAAGAGGAACAATTTTTAATTTATTAAATAACTTTTCAACTGAGAACGAAAATGTTTCTTGGAAAATGAAATGTTTGTATTGTGATGGAAAAGGTACAACTATGAATCAAATTAAAATAATTAGCCTCCCTGAGAATACTAATATTGGTATTCTAGTATACCAAGTTGAAACAGGAATCGTTTCGGTTTGCAAGTACAAAACACTTAAAAAAGAGAATTCAGAGAACATTATTGATATGTTGCTTGACATGATTAATTATTCAAAAGGACAAACAATAAGTTCATAAAATCAACATATAAATTGCATTCATTTCCAAATGATAAAAAGGCTGTCTATAATAGTCTAAACAGCCTTTTTTAAATATGATTAAATGTAATGTATTATGCCAAATCAAATCGGTCAAGATTCATCACCTTAGTCCAAGCAAATACAAAGTTTTGCACAAACTGTTCTTTAGAATCTTCACATGCATACACTTCAGCTATTGCTCTTAATTCAGAATTTGAACCAAAAATTAAGTCAGCACGTGTAGCTGTCCATTTAATATCTCCTGTAGCCCTATTTCTTCCTTCAAATATATTTTCATCGGTAGAAATTGCTTTCCATGTTGTTCCTAAATCAAGAAGGTTGATAAAGAAATCATTATTCAATGTGTTTGTTTTATTGGTAAATACACCATGATTTGAATTATCAAAATTAGTATTCAATACACGCATACCACCAATCAGAACTGTCATTTCTGGAACAGTTAACATTAGTAATTGTGCTTTATCAACTAATAATTCTTCTGCAGATGCAATGTTATTTTTATTTATGTAATTTCTAAAACCATCTGCTTTTGGTTCAAGGTAACCAAATGATTCAATATCTGTTTGTTCCTTTGAAGCATCTGCTCTACCCTGTATAAAATCAACTTTAATAGCATTACCTGCATTTTTTGCAGCTTGTTCTATTCCTACA
>Ga0209292_1000339_pt1 | contig 62865 bp, 39 predicted proteins | sample GOMGulsemesocosm_2_FD_184634 | JGI IMG/M metagenome (GOLD analysis project Ga0209292, IMG submission 184634) | Methane-oxidizing microbial communities from mesocosms in the Gulf of Mexico - GOM9C Gulf of Mexico (SPAdes) (version 2) | ecosystem: Environmental > Aquatic > Marine > Cold seeps... | reverse complement strand
GGGCCGCTGCTGGCATTGCTCAGCTGCACCGTAAATTCGATCTGACCACCCTCTTCAACCTGGCTCTGGGCCACGCCGATGCTGGAGACCTTGGGTGCATCGTCGTTGTCTTCAATCGTCGCCGTGACGGCACTCTGACCATTCACCGTCAACATTAGACTCTCATCAGTCTCATCGAGGCTGTCATCGATAGTGGCCTGGGTAATGGTGAAGCTAGTCACGCCCGCCTCGACCACGATGCGGCCGTTAACCAAGCTGACCCGGCTGTCGCTAAAGGTCATGCCCGCCAGATCCGCCGCTGTAGCGGTACCGCCCAGAGCCAAGCTCAGGCCGATGGTTTCACTGGTCTCACCGTCTAGGGTTACCGTGTAATTGAGGGCATTGCCCTCTTCCACACTGGTCGGTGTATTCAGAACGACACTGGCTACATCTACCGTATCAGCGGCGGTGTCATTCTCGTTATCTAGCAATGTGCCGGTCGCATCGACACTATCCACGGTTAAAATGATCGTCTCGCTGCGCTCATCCAAATCGTCGTCGGTGGTAGCAAAGCGGACTTTAAAGCTGCTTACACCCGCCGGCACAACAATCTTGCCATCAGTGTCTAACGTCACGGTATCGGGCTCAAAGATCGCCGCTGCATAGTCATTTGCCACCGAACCGATGGCCGCCGTGGCACTGCCGCCAACACTGTATTCCAACACTACCGTGCTGCCCGCCGCCGGAGCCGCATTCAAGCTGACGGTAAACTCCATCACATTGCCTTCCACCACATTCGCGGTGGTCACGCTGGTCACATGCGGTATATCGCCTGTCGTTGGAGTATCGTCATCGATAATGGTGCCGTTAACAGTCGCTTGACCGGTGCTGCTATCGCCCAAGGTCAAGGTTACCGTCTCATTGCCTTCGTAATCGGTGTCTTCTTTGCTCGGCACTGTGATACTAAAGCTGCTGACTCCGGCGGGGATAGTCAGGGTATCGGTAGCCTCGTTGTAGCTCACTCCATTGCTGAAAGTTAAAGTTTCTAAGTCATCATTTTCACTAAAACCCGTTGTACCGCTAATGACTAAAGGCATGTCAAAATCAGCCCCAGCCGGTCCACTCAAGGTCGCCACAAAGGTCAGGGAAGTACCTTCTTCCACCTCGTTAGAACCGTCGACCACCAGGCCAGCAAGCTGCGGCTTGCCATTGCTGTTAACCGCATCGTTATCAATAATAGTAGCGGTTGCACTCTGTTCAGCCGGGCTGCTGCCTAAGGTCAGTTTCAATGCCTCGGCTTGCTCCACATCGCTATCATCCAGGGTTTTCACCTGAATGCTGAATACGGCTACGCCAGCGGGGATGGTCAGGATGTTGCCGCTGAGGGTGACGCCGTTGGTGAATATCGGGGGAGCGGTAAAGTCTGTCACACCGGCTGCCTCTGCTCCGGTACCCACACCCGCTAAGCTATAGACCATTTCAACCGGACCACTGCTCGGCTTGTCCAGTTGTACTAAAAACTCAATCTCCCCGCCTTCTACGGTGCCGATTGCACCTGGAGCTAGGTTCACCCCGATATCTGAGACAATCGGGTCAACGGTATCTACCTGGGTGCTTAATACCGCACTAACAGCCCCCTTAGTTCCCGCCTCATCGGTGATAAAAGAGGTGAATGTATAAGTTCCGTCTGGGCTCAAATTGGCCTTGCTTAAGTCAATATCCGCACTCTTATTACCCACCTCAGTGGCATCAACCACCTTGGTCAGGGTGAAGGTGGTCAAATCGGGACGAGTAACCGTCAAGGTGATCGTATCGCCCGGTAAAATACCTGCTGGCAGGGTAATTGTGGCGATACTGCCATCGGCTAATTCGACCTTGTTGATGCCACCATGATCGGCTTCAGCGATGGCTACGGTAGGTGCCTCTGGCGCGGTTACATCAACAATAATTTTTGTCGCAGTGGTAATCGCACTTGGATTCCCCTCGGGACTGGTGGCCTGAACTGCAAAACTATGGTCACCTTCGGCTAAAGGGGTGTCGGGGGTATAGCTCCAGTTTCCACCTTGGCCGACTACAGTGGTTCCCCAGGGGTCACCATTTTTAAAGATAGTAATCGTGTCACCAGCATCGCCTGTACCGCTTAGGGTTGGAGTCTGATCATCGGTGCGATCATCGCTGTTCAAAACTCCTGTTTTACTACCCACATCATCATTAATAACCAGGGTAGGCGTAGCTGGTGTGCTGGTATCAACCTTTAATTTAAACAGCGATGAGGTTTCGGTATTACCGCTAGCGTCATTGACTTGGGCGGTAAAATTGTAGGAGGTGGCATTATCTAGATCAGCAGGTACCGGTATCTGCCAATGGCCATCGGCATCAGCCGTTACCGAAGCCCCTATAGGCGAACCATCTTGCAATAATTGTACTGTGGCACCTGGCTTGGTGGTGCCTTCAATAACCGGCCGAACATCATTGGTGCTGCCATCATTGAAGACCTTGCCTAGGTTGCCAGCAACATCGTCAGCGGCGTAATCAATGCTTATGGTTAAAGGAGTCGTATCAACAACAAAAGTTGTTACTGGGCTTTTAACACCAACATTTCCAGCCTGGTCGGTTTGCTGGGTTTGTAACTTATGCTCACCCTCACTCAATGGCGTGGTCGGCGTAAAACTCCAATTGCCAAACTCATCAACTACGATGGGCTTATCATTGAGTTTAATTGGGCCATCATAAACATCGATAGCCGCCCCTGGTTCGGCATCTGCACCTTTGATTTCTGGGCGGTTATCATCGGTGGTATCGTTATTATTGATGTCAGTGGTTTGATCACCTTGATCATCTTTAACAATAAAACCTGGCGCATTTGGCGCTAGGATATCGACCTTGAAAGGATAATTTTCAGAGGCGTCACTTTCGTTGCCTGCAGCGTCGGTGGCTTTGGCGGTTAAGGCTTGATCGCCATCTAAGTCACTGCTTGGGACCGCCGACCAATCACCATTTTCATCAGCGGTGGTGGTCGCGACCAAGGTGGTGCCATTGTAAATATTAATGGTGCTATTGGGCTCCGCCGTACCAGTGAGTTCTGGCCTTGGGTCATTGGTGACGCCATCCTTACTGACAACGCCGGTAACAGGCGCTTTATCGTCATTCACCGAAGTGATGGTGGGCGCATCGGGCTTGGCCGTATCAACGCTAAAGGTACGGGCAGTGGTCGGCTCAGAGCTATTACCATTGGCATCGGTGGCCACTACGGTAATGCTGTGCAGGCCATTGGATAATGGAGTTCCAGCCGGAATCTGTAGCGTCCAATTAGTGCCAGTAACAACTGCTGTGCCAATTTCGACACCGTTATCAAAGACTTTGACTGTTGACCCCGCCTCTACCACACCACTGAGCAGTGGTTGATTATCATTGGTCCACTGGCCTTCGGGGACATTTGTTTGCACTGGTGCCTGGTCATCAACAACCGTGGTCATGGTGACCGTGGGCGCAGTGGTATCCACTGAAATCGGGGTATTGGTACTTGGGGTTCCGGTGTTGCCGGCCTGATCGGTAACTTCGGCTTTAATATCGTAATTGTTACCATCGCCCAAGTTATCCGCGGGTATGGTTACCTGCACTGGACCGGCACCGCTGGCGATATCTTCCGGAGTAACCGTATGCTCGATGGTGATCGGGGTGCCTGATGGCTGTGGCGTTACCGTAAGAGTAACGGTATCGCCCACTTCGGTACCGGTTGGCAAGGTGATCTTGGCGATTACGCCGTCGGCCAGTTCGTCTTGGTTGACCACCGGGCCTTCGTCGATAATGACCGTCGGGCCGTTTGGACCTTGGGTGTCTAAGGTCAGGTCGAAGGGTTTGGAGGTGTGAGTGCCGCCGCCGGTTTGGGGGACGCTGGCGGTAAATTCATAGCCTTTATCAACCAATAATTTCTGTGCAGACGTGAGTTGGTAGCTCCACTTGCCATCGCTAATAGTGATAGCCGTAGAGAGATCAACCCCGTCCAACTTCAAGGTTACCGGGCCGTTACCTTTGGCGGTACCGCTAATCACCGGCAAGGCATCGTTGGTGGTGCTGCCATCGGCCAGGTTTTCGGGTGTGCTAGCTGGGGCTCCGCCTACCGCATCGACGTTATCGACGGCGTGGGTAATGCTAACCTGCACGTTGCTGGTATCGACGTTGAAATCAACCGGATCACCACGCTCGCTTTGGTTACCCGCCGGATCGGTTTGCTGGGTGCGGATGCTGTGCGGGCCTTCGGTTAAAGGGGTGACTGGGGTGAAGCTCCAGTTGCCGTCTTCATCCACTTGGATCGGCTTATCGTTGAGCTTGGTATTGCCATCGTAAACGTCTACCGTACCGCCCGGAATGGCGCCGGTACCGGTGATGTCCGGTTGGTTGTCATCGGTGTCATTACCACCACCCAATTTGGGCGTAGCGCTGTCATCATCATTGACTTCAAAGCCGGGGGCCGATGGTTTTTCGACATCGACGTTAATGGGATAGGGATCAGATGCGTCGCTGGTATTGCCGGCGGGATCGGTCGCCTTGGCGGTGATATTTTTACTGCCATTGGTAAGTGGCTGATCCGGTTCGACCGACCAATTGCCGTCACTATCAACGGTGGTAGTGGCGATAGGCGTACTGCCATCAAACAGCGTTACAGTGCTACCAGGCTCGCCGGTACCGGTAAAAATCGGCTTGCTGTCATTGGTTAAACCGCCCTTATCGATGGGGCCGGTATATTTATCAACATCATCGGTAGCCGAGGTGATCTGCGGCGCATCGGGAGCTTTAGCATCCACTATAAAGGTGCGCGGCGCGGTATCTTCGGAGACATTGCCGATGCTGTCGATGGCCGTCACGGTGATGCTATGCGGACCATTGGCCAAGGGGTCGGTGGCTTCTGGAGTCCACTCCCAGGTACCATCGGTGGCGACAACCGAGGCTATTTCAACGCCATTGTCGTAAATTTTAACGGTGCTGCCGGGCTCGGCCGTACCGCTTAAGGTTGGACGGTTATCATCGCTAGTTTTGGCTTCTTTAACATCACCGGTATGTGGGCCTTTATCATCGTTGATAAGACTGAGAACCGGCGTATCGATGCTGGTGTCGACCAGAATCGTGGTCGGCGTACTCGGAGTGCCGGTATTGCCGGCCTGGTCGGTGACGGTCGCGGTAACCTCGTAGTTGCCATCAGGGTCAATTGCGTCAGCTGGAATGGTGACATTGACCGAACCCGGAGCGGAGCTTATATCTTCAGGCTTAACGGTATAGGCAATCTCCTCTGGGGTGCCGCCGGGCGATTTAGTCACGGTAACTGTTACCACGTCACCGGGCTTGGTGCCTGTAGGCAGAGTAACGGTCACCGGTACGCCGTCACTGGCCTCTTTGGCGTCAACCCCGCCACCACTAACGGCTTCAGGAATGGTGACGACGGGCTTGTCGGAACTGGTGCCCGGAGCCTCGAGGTCGATAGTCAGAGTAAAAGTGCTAGAGGTAGCTTCATTACCAGTACCATCTTGAGCGATGGCGGTGAAAACCTTTTCACCGTTGCTGAGCGCGGTAATCGTGTTGGGCTCGAAACTGTAAAACCAGCTGCCGTTGCTGGCAACGACGATATCATTGGCCAGCTCATCGGCTCCCAATTTCAGAGTAATAGTACTGCCAGGTTTACCGGTGCCCCAGATAACTGGGCGGGCATCATTGGTGAGGCCGTTATTGGCGACGTTATCCACCAGGCCGGCTTGGTTATCGGCGGCGTGGGTTATCACTACGGTTAATGGTTTAGTATCGACAACAATATTGGTCACAGGGCCATCGGTAGAATTGCCGGCCGGATCGGTTTCGACCACCTTAATCGGATGTGGACCGTCGCTTAATGGCGTGGTTGGGGTGAAGCTCCACTTGCCACCTGGGCCGACAACAATCGGTTCGTCGTTGAGCTTGGTAGTGCCATCGTAAACATCGACGGTGCTACCAGGCTCGGCGCCCGTACCTTTGATTTCAGGTCTAGGGTCATCGGTTTTATCGTTGTTATTCAAAGGCCCGGTGTCGGTGCCTTGGTCATCAACAATCTGGATAACCTGGCCGGTAAAACTTGGGCCGGTTAGGTCAACTTCAAAGGCGTAGGGCTGGGTGACTGCAGCAGTACCACCAACCAGCTGAGCGGTAATGCTGTGCTCACCTTCGGCCAGCTTGTTCGCGTCTGAAACTTCTAACGTCCAACGCCCGTTGGCGTTGGTAGTCACTTCACCTATCTCGGTTTGAGTGGCGCCGACAGTATCAAATATTTTGATGGTGGTATTGGCAGGACCGGTACCGCTTATCACGGGACGCTGATCGTCGGTGACACCGTCACCCTTATTGACCTTGCCGGTCACAGTGCCCTGATCATCATTAACAGAGGTAATGGTTGGACTGCCCGTTAGCACTGGCAGCTTAAGCTCAAAGCTGCGCTCTGGTGTACTAGCGCCTTCGTTACCAACCTCATCGGTGGCGCTGATGGTGATTTTATGGCTGCCTTCGGCGAGGTCTTTATCGGACTCAAATGACCATTTCCCATTCTCTACTTTGGCGGTGCCGATAAGAATATTATTGTCATAGATATTAACGGTGGTGCCGTTTTCACCGGTGCCGACAAAGGTTGGCCGGGTATCATCGGTTTCTGCGCCAGGGGCAATATTGACCGAGGCATTGCCCTCATCATCATTAATAAAGGTTAATACGGGTAAATCGGTCGGCGGTGCGGTATCGATATTGACAATATATTCAGCACTTTCTGGACCCGTATTGCCGGCCGGATCGGTGGCTTTAACGGTAAATTTCTGTTCGTCCGACGCCAGAGTAGTGCTTGGCGTAAAGGTCCAGCTGCCGTCGGGCCCCACTACCGGTTTTAGCGCGTCATTGGTAGGTGTGATTTCAATACCATTGGCAAAGACAGTGATTTTATCGCCCGGGTTACCCCGACCACTGAGAGTGGGGGTTTGGTCGTCGCTAGCACCGTCGTCTGCAACCGAGCCCTGGATACTACCCACGTCGTCATCAGCATTAATGATAGTTGCCGTTGGAGGGGTGATATCGATATTGAGAATAAACTCATTGGAGCTAACTACATTGCCGCTTGCATCTTTTATGGTGGCAGTAAAAACATGGGGGCCGTCATCTAGGTCATTATTTTTTCCGGTAAAGTCATAATTCCACTGACCAGCACTAACAGGAATATCATTTGCCAGCTCAACGCCGTCGACCGACAAGGTGACGATCGCACCGGTTTTGCCGGTACCGTTAATCACCGGGGTTTTGTCGTTACTTAAGCCGTTGCTACCAATATTGACCTGGGCTGTATCGGGATCATTATCAATCGCTTTAACAATGGTTATCGCCAGCTCGCTGGTATCCACGATAAAGGTGGTGGGACCTTTAGTTTCGCTATTGCCAGCAGGGTCAGTTTGCTTAACGCTGATTTCATTTTCGCCTTCGGGCAAGGCCGCGCTTGGGGTCGCCGTCCAATTACCCTTATCATCAACAACGATAGGGCTGGGCGAGCTTGAAATTGGCTTGCCATCTTGGTCGAGTAATACGATGGTAGAGCCGGGCTCATAACCGCTGCCGCTTAACTCGGGTTGATTATCATCGGTGGTGCTAGCACTGATAATTTGACCGGTTTTATCGCCCTGATCATCGGTGAGACTGAAGCTGGAACCCGAGTCGATTTCGGTATCGATGCTGAGATTAAAACGGTTGGAATCAACACTTGGATTACCCGCTGCATCAACCGCCCTAGCAATAAAAATATGGTCGCCATCGTCCAGGGCCGAGTCCGGAGTATAGTGCCAAGTGTTTGTCGTGGTATTAACTACGGCTTCGCCCAGCTCAACCCCGGCCTCGTTATAAATAAATACCTTGGCGCTATCAGCGGGCATGGTGCCGATAATTTTTGGCTTGTTATCGTTAGTGACATCATGGTCATCGATATTTTTTACCGGAGCTGGCTGATCGTCTTCAGCCCGGGTAATTACCGGCGCCGCTGGAGCGCTGTTATCGATGGTGAATGTGCGGCTGCCGCTGTCTTTTTCATTGCCATGGGCATCAACTGCCGTGGCCGTTACAGACTGGGTACCGTCTAAATCTCTATCTGCGGTAACAGACCAATTACCATCGCCATCGGCAAAAGTAGTGCCGATAACCACACCACCGGTGGTTTTAACGATAATTTCGGCACCGGCATCTGCCTTGCCCTCGAAGGTTGGGCGGGTGTCGTTGGTAGTGTCGCCATCTTCGATATCTATCGCCGGGTTATCACCATCGTCATCCAATACCTTGGTGAGGGTGATAAGACTTGGGCCCTCGGTATCCACCACCATGGTGACTTGATTGCTCGGGGTGCCCTCGTTGCCAAAGGTGTCGGTGACTACAGCACTAATTTTATAATTGCCGTCGGTGTAATCTGCTCCGTCTTTAAAGTTTTCCGGCTGTATTTCTATATTAGCGAAGTCATTAGCAATATCGTCATCTGTAACCCGGTATTCAATTTCAACCGTAGCACCACCCGGCTGCGTTAGCGTCAGGGTAATAATATCATTTGCGACGGTGCCAGTTGGCAGGGTAACTTTAACCACGGTGCCATCGTTCAGCTCATCTTTATTAAGACCGCCACTGGCTTCTGCGACGCTGACAACCGGACTGCTGCCATCAGTTTCACCGGGAGCGACAGTATCGACAGTAACCGTAAATTCAACTGGCCCAGCTACGGCGCCAGTGCTCGGGTGTTTCGAGGTTGCTTTAAAGATATGGCTACCATCGGCCAGCTCGATTGTCGGACTCTTGCCTTCATAAACAAATGTCCAGTTACCTTCATTGTCGACCGGAATATCAGTTTTTAAAACAACGGTATTACCCTCAAAAGTAACCGATAGGCTTACGGTGCCGTTCTTGGCTCCTTTACCGTTTACCACCGGCATATCGTCATTGGTTTTGCCGGCATCAAGGACGTTAGTGGTATTTTCGGCAACATTGTCGGTCAAGTGGGTTATAGACACTTCTACCGTTGAGGTGTCGACGGTAAAGGTATGATCACTTTCCGCAGTACCCGGCAACCCGGCCTTATCAATTTGTTTGACTCGCAGGGTATGACTGCCCTCGCCCAGAGGTGTGGTCAACTGGTAACTCCATTTGCCATCGGCATCGACGACCACTGGAGTATTAGGGTTGAGCAGGGTTTCTTGTCCATTGACCACCGCATAAATATATATGCTTGCTCCCGGCTCAGCGCTGGTTAAATCTTTATTCTCTATTTTTGGCAGGCTGTCATCGGTGGTGCCATTCGCCCCCACCGGCCCAGTGGCACTGCCTAAGTTGCCTTGGTCATCAACAACATTAAACTGTGGCGCTCCCGGGGGGGTCACATCGACGGTTAATTGGAAGGTATTGGAATCGGTTTTATTACCGGCGGCATCTTCTGATACGGCGGTAAATTTATGCTCACCTTCGCTTAATTTATTATCCGGTAGCTGTAACGACCAGGTAGTCGTACCAACCGGCAAGACGATCTCGCCAAGTTTTTCGCCCAAACCACCGCCGCTGGTTTGCAGGTAAATGCTGACCGTGGTATTGGCCTCGGCGCTGCCTTGAAGCAATGGGCTTTGGTCGTTGGTGAAGCCTTCATGGAGAACATCATCGGTGACGCTGGGCTCGTCATCACCGGCCTTTTTAATAATTGGCGCTATAGGTGGCGTGGTGTCGATAGTAAAGCTACGCGCGGTAGCGGGAGATTTTATCGACTCATTACCGGAGGTGTCTGTCGCGGTTATTTGTACACTGTAGGTAACACCATTGGTTAAATCATCAATCGATTCAGCCGACCAGCTGCCATCGGTACTGGTGACCACGGTAGTCGCCAGCACATCGCCGTTACTGTTATAAACCTTAATAGTAGAGCCCTGTTCCGCTCCACCGCCGCTGAAGGTCGGCTTGGTATCATTGGTAAACCCACCATCATCAACGAGGGTGGTGTCTGTGCCAACTATTTTATCGACACGGGTCAAGGTCATGCCAGTAGGCGCAATGGTGTCTAACTTAAACGTGCTAACCACACTGGAGTCGCTATCATTACCGGAGCTGTCGCGCACTACCGCTGTAACGGTATAGTCACCTTGAGCCGTCAGCTCATCTTTGGGAATGGTAACTACAGCGGTGGGGCCGCTAAGATCACCGGCTTGAACCGGGTGAGGTATTGTTATTGGGTCACTACTGCCCGGTATGGTAACGGTAAGGAATATTATATCGCCAAGCTCGGTACCTGTAGGCAGGGTTACATTAACCTGGACACCATCAGCACTTTCGGTTTTGTTAACGCCATCACTGGCTTCTGGGATGGCGAGGGCGGGTTTATCTTGCGCGTCGCCCGGCTTTGCACCTGGCGCAACTGTGTCAACCTTTAAAGTGAACTCGTTGCTGGTGGCGGTGTTTTTTGCGGCATTAATAGCGGTAGCTGTAAAAAGATTTTCACCTTCGGGCAATCGCCCGGCTACGGTATCCGGAACCTGATAAGACCAGCGACCATCTTGATCCGCAATAATTGGCTGTGCGGTAGTAATGGGCGAGCCATTAATACTCAGAGTTATAGTTGCCCCGACGCTGGCCATGCCCTGAATTTTCGGGGCATTGTCGTTGGTCTCCAAGCCACTACCAAGGTGTTCATTGGTGTAATGCTCAACATCATCAACAGCATCTTCAATTTTTACTGAGATTACAGTGGCATCGACGGTAAAGGTTGTTTCCGCCAAACTGCTGGAGGTACCCGCCTTGTTAATCTGCTCAACTCTTATGGTGTGCGAACCCTTAGAGAGCAATTCGGACAAGGTAAAACTGCTTTGATCATCTATATTAAAGGTCGCGATTGGATCATCGACACCATCGAGATAAATATTGATTATCGAGCCTGGCAGCGCGTCGGTAATCTTGATTTCTGGCAAGGTATCATCGGTGGTATCACCGTGATTGACCAAGCCTTCAAAATCACCTTGGTCATCATTAATGGTAAAAGTTGGGGCGGCCGGGGTTGAGGTGTCGACTGTAAAAATATACCCCCCTGTTTCCGGGCTTTTATTTCCAGACGGATCGGTGGCAGTGGCAGTGATTTTCTGTGGCCCCTCACCGAGGGTTTTGCCAACTGTCGCCAGGTCTAGTGACCACGCACCGTTTGTTGTAGCTGCGGTGACCGTGCCTAGCAGTACCGGGGTACTACCGGAATTATCATAAACTTTAACCTCGGCACCTTTTTCGGCGGTGCCCTCGATAGTCGGCTGGTTGTCGTTGGTGAACCCCTTATCCTTGGTGACGTGGCGCGAACCCGACGGCGTATCATCTATCACGGTAACAATCGACGGTGCCGCTGGCGGAGTGAAATCGACGGTAAAGCTGGTATTCACCGGTGCTGATTCATTGCCTGAATCATCCACCGCTATTATTTTAAGGTTGTATTCCCGCTGATCTAAACCATCGACATCACCGCCTTGCTCAACTGGTTTAAAGCTCCATTTCCCATCCGGGTCGGTGACTTTAACAGTGCCCAACAAGGTGGTGCCGTCATAGATTTTAACCGTGCTACCGACTTCGGCTACACCCTTAATTTCAGGGTTATTATCATTGGTAAAACCGTTGTCGGGGATGATTTGATCGCCGCCGGTGCCATTGCCAAAATCATCAACAACTTCGACATCGATTGGCGTTGGTGGTGGCGTAACATCAACAATAAATGCCTTGGCTGGGCTTAGGATAGCAACACTGGCGTTGCCCGAAGTATCATGGGCAATGATGCTGGCAACCAAGGTATCTGGGTTGGGATTGCTATCGGCAAAGGTCTTTAACACACTGCCAGGAATATTGATGGTGAAGTTACCGAAAGCATCCACTTGGTCGGTATAGTCGGTGCCAGCTACGGTAATGGTGACCGTATCACCGGCGACAAACTCACCTTTGACCCTGCCCACTACGGGCAGGTTAGCGGCGGTCGATTCGACCAGGTTAATTCTTTCATCACCGGCAATACTGGTGATCGAAATATTCACCTCGCCGGTATCAGGATCGTCGCCGGGAGTGGGATCTGCAACCGGTGGCGTAACGTCAACGATAAACGGCTTGGCTGGGCTAGTAATGGGGACACTGGCGTTGCGGGCCGTATCATGGGCGATAACGGAAGCAATTAAACTGTCGGTGCCGGGGTTGTTTTCAGCAAAGGTTTTTAATACGCCACCGGGAATATTAATAGTGAAATCACCGGCGGTACTGGCAATGATACCGGTGTAATCTGTACCACTTACGGTAATGGTAACCACATCATTAACTTGGAATTCGCCACTGACCTTACCCTTTACAGCTACCGTTGTAGTGCCAGTAGACTCCAACAAATTAACGACGTTGTCGTCGGCAATGCTATTGATAACGATCGCTACTTCACCCGCATTAGGGTCCGCTGGGTCATCCGGAGTTGGGTCCGCCTTGGGCGGCGTAACGTCGACGGTAAAAGGTTTGGCCGGGCTGGCAATCGGAACACTGGCGTTGCGCGCGGTATCGTGGGCAACAACTTTAGCGATCAAGCTATTTGGATCGGTATTGCTATCGGCAAAAGTTTTTAATACGCTGCCAGGAATATTAATGGTGAAATTACCGAAGGCATCAACTTGGTCGGTATAGTCGGTACCGGCCACAGTAATCGTGACAACATCCCCGGTTTGAAATTCACCACTGACCTTACCGATCACAGCTACCGTAGTAGCACCGGTAGATTCCACCTTGTTAACGATGTTATCACCGGCAATACTGTTAATCACAATCGCCACTTCGCCAGCGTCTGGGTCTGCTGGGGTGCCCGGCGTGGGGTCGGCGATCGGTGGGGTTAGGTCGACTGTAAAATTAAACGGCGGGCTACTTTTGGCGCCGACGTTACCGGCAACATCTGTTTGCTGGGCGGTAATTTGATGATCGCCTTCAGGCAGGTCTTTATTGGTATTAAGCGACCAGCTGCCATCGGGATTTACGGTAGTGGTACCGAGGCTGGCACCATTTTCATCGAAAATTTCTATACTGGCACCGGGCTCGGCACCGGCGCCACTAATCAGTGGGCGGATATCATTGGTGGAGTCACCTGAATCTATCGCCGTTGGGCTAGCGTCATCATCGTCACTAACAGTAAACGCTGGGACTGCGGGTGGTACATTGTCTAAAATAAAGGTAGCTGGGTTACCTAGCTGCTCGAGTGTGCTGCTGCCCGAACGCAAAAATAGACCGACAATCGAATAGCCACCATCTAGGCTAATATTGCTGGCCGGTATTGCGGCATTAACAAAACCATTTGTAATATCCTGCTCGCTGACAACCCCTCCGACACCAGTGCCACTTACAGGGAGTTGGACAATGCTGCCATCGGGCTTAACCATCCGAATTCCCAACAGAGTACCAGTCTGAATTTCAGGCGAGGCTTCATCAATATTGAGTTTTATTTGAATTCCAGTAGCAGGCACACTGGCGTTGTTAAAGGCATTATTATCCTTAACCACGGTAATCGCCTTGGAGTCACTGGCGCCCAAAAAACCTACTGCTGCAACACCATTGCTGACCACCGTTTCATCCGACTTGGTATAATCACCTTCGCGGACGATAGCATTGCCATTGCTGTTGCCCGGAGGATTTAGCGCATTGCTTTGAATACTAATGGATTTAATACCCAGCTCCGCCAAGGTTTTCAATTCACTGGCATCGGCCACACCATCGGAATTAACATCGGTCCAAATTCTTAAGTTGGTATATTCATCATCACTGGCGTCGATAACATTTTGACTAGCGCCGGTATTATTGGTATTTAATTCGGCCAAAGCTTCGTAGCCATTACTGGCAACGGTGCCATTGGCCAATATGCGCTGGTCACCAAACAAATCGCGGCCACTGTCAATTTTGCCGTCACCGTCGTCCAATACTAACAAGCCATCATCGGCGCCCACCCAAGCGGTGCGCTCGGCCTTACCATCGTCATCATGGTCAAAAATAACATTGGATCCTAGGCCCAGTGTCTCAATGCCGTCACCGTCAAGATCGATAATCAATGGATCGGGGAGATTGCTAACCGCAGGATCAGAACCGGTGCGGACAAAAATACCGCTCTTATCCAAACTTGTAACAGACGTCGTTTCTGCAATAACACCGAGCTCGCCGATGTTGCCTTGGACATCTACCACTCTTGCTGCCACATGGAAGGAGTAACCACTTATGATGACGTCGGTGGCGTCAATACTTAAGCCGGTAAAATTCTCTGCAGTTGAAAGCGCATTATCACCAGTAAACTGAAACTCCCAAACCAATTGTCCGGTGGCGCTGTCGAGGGTGGCAACAGCCCGGCCAACAAGTAACTGTTGATTGATTTCAGTGGTATCTATACCGAAGGAGTCTTGAACATAAAAACTGTCATAGCGCTCTATATTAGCGACATCGGTTTCGGCATCATCTCTGGCATACAGGTGCCTGGCAATTCCGGACTCTTGTGCGGTACCACCTTGGCTACGATAAGTCGCATAGGCGTAGATCTCCACCACGGCGCCAACCCCGGCGGCCGAGTCAATAGTGCCTTTTATGATAGGAGTTTTTACACTGGTAATATTATCCTTTTCGGTACCCGGCATCGGAATGTTGGTAAAAATAAAATTGGTAGGGGTATCGCTGTTGGTAGCAAGATCCGGCGATGTTGTGTCGGCTACTATGTTGACCGTCACAGCAATGGGCGAACTGCCACCACTGACCGTGCCGAACTGATCCGTAATGGTGGTAGATACCGAATAATCACCATCGGGAGAAAAGGACGCAGCGGGTACGGTAACAGGTATCGTAGTCCCTGGGGTGGCACCAACGGGAACGGTCAATGTGGTTGCCACCACATCGCCGTTGGGCTTGGTGACATTAACGGTAATGGTATCTCCGGCTAGGGTTCCCGCTGGCAGTTCAACATTGACTAGAACGCCATCGCTTAGCTCGGCCGCATTGATGCCACCGGCGTCGGCGTCGGGAATTGTCGCGCTGGGCGCGGACGTAGCGGTGGTATCAACTTTTACCGGAATAATGGGGCTAGGGTCGCTGACATTACCGGTCTGATCAGTAACGGTAGTACTGATCTCATAATCACCGTCGGGCGAAAATGACGTTTTTGGTACAGTAACCGGCACAATATCACCTGGCGCAACACCTGCTGGAATAACCAAGGTCGTTGGTATTACATCGCCGTTGGGCTTGGTGACGTTAACGGTAATAGTGTCTCCAGGCACCGCGTCAGACGGCACCACCACATTGACGATGACGTCATCGTCTAGCTCGACGGCATTGATGCCTCCATCGACTCCATCGGGAATACTAAAGCTCGGTGCACCCGGAGGGGCCGTATCAACTTTTACCTCAGAGCTAGGACTGGGATCACTGACATTTCCGACTTGATCGGTAACGGTTGTGGTGATTTCATAATCACCATCTGGCGAGAATACCGATGCGGGCACTGTCACCGGCACATTATCCCCCGGCGAAATACCAGCAGGAATAACCAAGGTAGTCGGTACCACATCACCATTGGGCTTGGTCACGTTGACCGTAATGGTATCGCCGGGTACAGCGCCGGTAGGCACTACCACATTCACCAAGACGTCATCACCTAGCTCGGCGGCATTGATACCACCATCATCGCTATCAGGAATGCTGAAGGTCGGCTGCCCAGGGGGGGTAGTATCAATATTGATGGTTACAGGTGCCGATGGGGTACCAGATATACCATTGGCGTCGATTGGAGTGGCGATCAGGACCAGCGAACCGTCTCCGGGGTTAGGTAGCAAGACCTGAACCGTGCCCGCATCTATATCTTCTTGTCCTAAAACAACGGCAACACCGTTGACATCGATTGAGGAGCCCACCTCCATGCCGTCTGGCAGGGAAACAGTAACCGCTATTGAGCCACCGGCAATCTCGGTGGCATTCAAGGAACCGTCATTGTTACTATCCTGAGGCAAACTTAAATTGATAGATGAGCCATCAATTACAGGCAGTACTGCCTCCGTACCACTTTGGTTGGTCTGATTTTGGGTAGTATTTTGGCTGCTAGTAACATCAAAACCAGCAATTGGGATAACCTGCTGGCCGGTGAATTCAAACCGGACCCCAACACCCACTGAACTGCCACCACCCGAGCCAGGATTGCCAGGGTTACCTACAGCTGTATCTAGATCGCCCTTGAGGACACCGTCATTTTCTAATTGCTCAACAATACTTTGGGTTGCTTGATCAAGCTGAGACAAGTCATCTGGGCTTTCTTGCAATCGCCCCAGCAGCTCGGCGTTTAAATCCAAGCTCTGCTGGTAACCTAATACCACGGCGCCGCCAGCGGTAAAGCGGACCACCACCATGCCATCTGCACCGGTGATTATGGTTTTACCCAGCTGCAGCTCTTCGCCTGCGACCAGTTTTTTGTTTTGCGGCTGTATCCTTACATTCCCTTTAACCTCAGTGACAAAGCCAATAATTGGATTTGATGCTGAATTGTTACCTACGGTTAGGTCGACCATGACAATACCCTAAACTATTGATTGCAATAGGCTGCCGAAAAAACAGCCATCTAGTTAAACTTAGTTCAAATTTGCGAATTCTGAGGAAATAATGAGCTGCCAGCCTACCTTTTGTCGGGCTTGCGAATTCAAGCTTTGCAGGGACCAATGATTCTTAGTCCACTACCAGTTTTGAACTCAAATAAAGTAAGCTGAAAGTTACTTTTAGGCTTGCTCCGAGATCCCCTTTTGCATGTTCTTGTTTCTTATTACGCAAAATTAAATGTGACCTACGTCACACTTAATCTGCATACTATAAAAACGTCGGAGCGGGGAAAATGACTTTGGGGAAAATCCAGTTAAAAGCCCTAAAAGCCAGGCTGAACGGGCACTCAATACTGGTACTTTAGTGTTGCTACTTGGGAGTTGGATCTACCAGAAGCAATGATGAGAGCTTTAAGGCTTGCTCCAATAGAATGAAGTGGGACAGAAAATAGTGGTCATTCGCATCACTCATTAGAGTTAGCCGAAACTCTAGGGATATAAGTTTAAAGCGGACGTTTTACTAAGAAAAAAGCACTAATTGGCAGCGCTAGTCACGGCTTAAATTGCTCAATGGACGAGCTAGCGGTTAGGCCGGTTCAGGTCGGCTGGCCAGAAAGGTGATACAGACACAAAACAGGCAAGCGGTAAGCACCACCACCAAGGCTGAACTGCCTGTTAGCCAAATAAATACCCAGCTGCTGCAAATTAACGCGATAGCTATAGTTTTATTACGCCTGGAGATGGCTCCCTGGCGAAACCACAGCCGTAAACTGGGGCCAAACTTAGGATGGCGCAGCAGCCACCATTTGAACCGGCTAGAGCCGTTAGACCCAGCCCAAACCGCCACCAGCATAAACGGCGTAGTGGGCAAGACCGGCAAAAAAGCGCCTAGCACCCCTAAACCGAAACACAGGTAAGCCAGGAATAACCATAAGAGACGACGCATCAGTAGCACCCATAATGAACAATATAGCAGTGTAGCCAGGCAGCAGCCCCGGAGCAAGATAAGAAACATTATCAACAAAAAGTCGACGGTCGCAACCATCTGACTAGGCCAAAAACAAGATTTTTTATTGCCTGCCCCAGTGAAAAGGCTAGTGTGAAACGGATGCTACTCGACCGACAGTGCCGCCATGAATAATGCCATTGATAACCGCAACCATCGCGACGGCCGCCAATATTTATTTTGACTTAGTTGTACCGTTTTCATTAAGCAGGTATAACATTAGAATCTGTGGAAATAGGAAGCAAAGCGCAGGATTATGCCAGACCATAACAACAACCAGATTAACCTCGGTTATAACGAAGAGCAGGATCGTATATTGCTCAAAATTACCGATCAAGGTAAGGAATACCGACTGTGGTTCACGCGGCGTTTGGCGCTGCGCTTAAATAACCTTTTTATTCAGCAAAACTTTCCCAGCGACCATGCCGCCAGTCATTTAGAGCCAGCCCAAAAGCAAACTCTAGGCAGCTTCGAGAAACAAGCCGCTATTCAAACCGCCGATTTCGGCACACCTTTTGCTGCCGAGAAGACCACCGAATACCCACTCGGTGAAGACGGCGTACTGGTGCAAAAAATTGACGTGAACGTCAAAGGCAAAGTTGTGCATATGACCATGCATCCCAAGGAAGGCCAAGGTGCAACACTGAGTTTGCCGCCGAATCAGCGCTACTCCTTCGAACATATATTCCAGCAGGTGATCGGCAAAGCCGAGTGGCTAAACAGCGAAACAGCATCGATTGCAGAGAAGTCTGAGCTAAGCCACTGAAAGCTGCCGAAGGCGGTGTTTCAGCCAAAAATAAGCCCAACTACCGACAATAACGTTGGCGAGAGCGGCGGCGACAAATAAACCATATACGCCCCACAATTCCATCCCTAGCCAAGCCAGAGGCAAAAACACTCCCATTACCCGCATACTAGAAATAACTAAAGCGGGAAGCGGTTTACCCAGACCATTAAAAGCTGCATTGATAAACATCACCATGCCGTAACAGCCGTAACTGATTGGTACCAACCAAAGATAAACGCTGGCTATTTCCACTACCTCAACAGAATCACTGAATAATCCCGCCAGCCAGGGGCCAACTAGTGCTAACAACACCGCCACCACTATACCAAAATACAAACAAAATTTAGCCGCAACGGATTGAGCTAAACGCGCCCGATCGATTTTATTCGCGCTGATATTTTGGCCAAAAAATGGACCGATAACCGCCGACAAGGCGTAGAAACAAATTAACACCATCGGCTCGATACGCATTGCCACACCTAAACCGGCGACCGCATCTTTGCCATAGGTCGCCACTAGCGCGACGACAATACCACTGGACAGCGGGATAATGACATTGGTGCCCATCGCCGGAAAAGCCACTTTAAAAATTTCCCGCCAAGAGCGGCGCAGCTGGGCCAGGTTGGCCAAAGGGTTGGTTAGCACCTTCATGCGGACTAATAAAATATAAAACACCAGCAACATCACCCCGAGGCGAATAATTAAACTGGCCCAGGCCGCTCCGGCCAGCTCCATTCTAGGCATACCCAGCAAACCAAAAATTAAAATCGGATCGAGCGCGGCATTCAGTATCGCCGACACCCCCATGATCGACCCTTGTATACGGCTCATACCCATGGCTCTCAGTGCCGCCATCGACACCATAGGAACAGCCAAAGCTGGCACACCTAAAAACCAAATCGACATATATTCACGCAGCAATGGCAAAAGCTCAGGTGTCGCACCTAATAGCGTAAAAATAAGGTCCATATAAAACCAGCCAATAACCGCCAAGACGCTGGAGATAACAAAGCTGAGACTCATGGCATCGGTAATTAAACGCTTGGCGTAAATATGGTCGCCGCTGCCAATAGCCCTGGCCACCGCCGACGAGGTGCCAGCGCCCAGACCAATGGCGATACTGGAATAAATCATCACTACCGGGAAAGTAAAGCTCATAGCCGCCAAAGGATCGGCCCCAAGCTGGCCAACAAAGAAGGTATCCACCGCATTAAATGACATCATAGCCAACAGCCCAATAACCATAGGCGCCGCCATATTGCGCAAATGAGCGGCAACCGAGCCTTCGGTTAAGGTGGCTTGCAGTGAAGGTGCAGACATAGTTAGCTCAATAGAATAAAAGCGCGAAGTATAACACCTGCGGCTATGCGGCTTTGAGTAAATAAATGTTTTACGGCTTGTCAAAGCCACAGCTTGCCGTTTAAGGTCCCGTTATATTCACTAGCATTTAAGGATAGCCGATGGATGCTAATTTTTGGTTGCAGCGCTGGCAGGAGAAAAAAATTGGTTTTCACCAAGATCAATACAATACCAGCCTGACCACACACTGGCCTCAGCTGAGTCTCAGTGGCAGCACGGTATTTGTTCCTCTGTGTGGAAAATCAGCAGATATGCTTTATCTGGCAGAGCAAGGCTGCAAGGTAATTGGCATTGAGCTCAGTGAAATCGCTGTGCAGGAGTTTTTTGCAGAGCAGCAGCGGCGGCCACATATTAGTAGCGATGGGGATTTAAAACTTTACCACCACGGCCCTTTTAGCCTCTACTGTGGCGACATTTTTTGCCTGCAGGCCAAACATTTACACGAATGCAGTGTCGTTTTCGACCGAGCCTCACTGATCGCCCTACCGCAAGCCATGCGCGGCCGCTATGCCGACCTATTGACGACAATACTACCCGAGAGCAGCCAAACTCTACTTATTACCCTGGAGTACGGACAGGGAAAGTTGCAAGGGCCGCCTTTTTGCGTAGACCAAAACGAGGTTCAGCGCTTATTTTCAGGGGCCTGGTCGATATCTGAAGTTGGGGTTATTGAAGAGAATATTCGTGGCGTAGGGGGTTTAGAGCGCAGCTACCGACTGCTTAAAAATTGACCGTTAGATATTTGCCGTCAGCGGCAAACTGAAATTTTAGTGTGTTTCTGATATTTGGCAAAAAATAGCTAGAAGGCCGGCCCTAGCCGCGTATATAGCGCTGAGCCCAGCCTCTAGGATAGAGCTCTATTTTTCTACGCAGCCTTTAAGGGTTGAAGTACGCTTTTTCACTTTGCAGCTAACACTAACGCGCTCACCGTCACTTTTACGAACTTTTAAAAATACTCGAGCGGTGCCGCCACTGGTATTGATTTGCTTGAACTGAACATTGCCACGGTCAACATTATACTCGGTGGCCAAATGATCCTGAGCAATACGGATAAAATCCTTTTTGTCAGCACTAAAAGCGGCGGGGGCCAAGGCCAGTTGTGCAGCAGCAACAACGGCTAAAGTTTTAAGAGAAGATTTCATCAGTTTTTCCTCACTGGGAGCTAAAGTTTATACACCGCTTATCTTAGTGAGGTGAATGGCTAACAACAACAAACAGCTTTGCCAGCAAAGCTTGCATATATGCACAGTTTATAATTGAAAAGCACCGTAAAGTTAGGATAAGTCGACTACAAATCGATCAAATTAATTCTATTTACGCGCTAGAATCAAACCTCAAATAGCAGCCGAGCCACCATGAAAAATATTGATTGGAGTGACCTAAACTACTTTTTAGCCACGGTGAGAGAGGGATCTTTAGCAGCGGCGGCAAAAAATTTATCGGTAAACCACACCACCGTATCGCGACGCATTATAGCACTTGAGCAGCAGCTCAATGCGCCCTTGTTTGAGCGCTCCCCCTCGGGCTTAAAAATTACCCCGCTCGGTGAAGCGCTGATTCCCTATGCTGAAAACATGCAGCATTCGGTCAATGCAGTAGGCCGATTAGTCACTGCCGATCGGCGGGAAATGAAAGGCAATATTAAAGTCACGGCGATGGAATTATTTGCTCGCCAAATCCTATCGCCCAATCTGCGTACATTCTCTGATGCCTTTCCACATATTGAACTGGAATTAATTCTCGGCGACGAGACTTTGGATCTCAGCGCCAGAGAAGCCGACATTGCTTTTCGGGCTACTGACTCACCGTCCCCCGACGTCGTTGGCAAACGCATCGGCCAGTATGCGGTCACAATGTACTGCACTGCCGAGGTTTATCAAAATTACCAGCAAGACCCTAACTCCGTCTCGGCAATTGAATGGCGCAATAATTTAAACGACCAGCAGCCCGAATGGTTCGAACAGCACCTGCCTGGTTTAAAGGTTCGCCACTCCGCCTCAACCTTGATGGGCCTGCACGAGCTGGTGAAAAGCGGCTGCGGTATTGCCAAGCTACCCTGCGCTCTTGGTGACGCCAACCCCAATCTAATACGAGTGCCCGACGCACCTATGTTCCAAGGCCCAGCCTTATGGGTGTTAAGCCATATTGATTTACGCACCAGCGTTCGCATTCGCACCTTTAGAGATTTTATGGTTGATGCGCTAGAGAAAAAACTAGACTTAATCGAGGGCAATGCGCCAGAATTTTGGAAATACAACCCTGGCGCGGTTCAGCCCTAGCGGCATGGCAAAGCAACCCCCGAGGCTCAGTTTTAGCGCTGGCTAAGCCCGTTATTTTTTTGCACAATAACAGAATGAAACCAATCAAACCCAGTCGCGCCTTAAGCCTCACCGCCCCGACCAATAATTTACGTCGGTTGATGGTCATTCGCAGCTTGTTAATTATCAGCGTCTGCGCCACTTTGCTCTACGCTTATCACGGTTTACAGCTACAGCTACCGTTTGCCACTTTGGCCGTAATTGTTAGCGCGATTAGCGGCATAAATGCTATTAGCTGGCTGCGCTTACGCCGACCTTGGCCGGTTACCGAACTGGAATTTTTTGCCCAGCTGCTATTCGACCTCGGCTATATCACCCTGCTGTTATATTACTGTGGTGGCGCTAACAACCCCTTTGTCTCATATTTTTTAGTGCCTCTGTGTATCGCAGCGGCAACCTTATCTTGGCGCTACGCAGCCGTGCTAACCGCCATGGCGGTGGCCGCTTATACCTTGCTCATGTTTAATTACATAGCGATCACTGAACTGGCCCCTAGCGGACACGATGCCATCATGATGCACAGCATGGATGGCAGCCGCTGGAATATGCACACCCTAGGCATGTGGATTAACTTTATGGTCAGCGCCCTGCTGATCAGTTATTTTGTGGTGCAGATGGCCAGCAACATTCGCGAACAGGACAAAGCCTTAACACGCCTACGTGAAGATGAGATGCGCAACCAGCAACTGATGGCCGTAGCGACACTGGCCGCCGGTACTGCGCATGAATTGGGTACACCGTTATCAACTATCAAAACCCTGCTCAGTGAAATGCAGGATGACTACCCGGACAAACCATTGCAGCAGGATTTGGCGCTGCTAAAAAATCAAGTCGACCAATGTAATAAAACCCTAAAAAACTTAATCGGCCGGGCTGAAAAAAACCAAACCACCGAGGTGGAACAGCAGAGCCTAAATATGTTTTGTCGAGATGTTATCGAGCAGTGGTTATTATTACGGCCGGAAGCCGAAGCCGACATTTGTTATCGACAAGACCAGCCTGATGTACAAATTAATTTTGACCCAACCATAAGCCAGTCGATTTTAAATTTATTAAACAATGCCACTGACGCCGACCCTAAGGGGATCAAGGTAAACATAAACTGGCACAGCGGATACTTTTATTTTGTTATCGAAGACAACGGCCCCGGCATCCCGATGGAAATTGCCGAGCAGCTGGGACAGGCTTTTGTTACCAGCAAGGGCAAAGGCTTTGGTCTAGGTTTGTTTCTCAGCCATGCCAGCATCAATCGCTACGGCGGCGAAGTTAAGCTCTACAACCGTCCCCAGGGCGGCACTCGAACTGAATTAAAATTACCACTGGAGCAATAATGTGAAGCGGATTCTCTTAGTGGACGACGATGAAATATTTTTACAGGTATTACAACGTGCCTTCAACAAACGCGACTACCAGGTTCACACCGCCAGCAATATCGGCCAAGCCCAGGCACTGTATCAGCAATACCCGTTTGACCAGGCGGTGGTAGACCTAAAACTAGGGTCCGAGTCCGGCCTACACTTAATTCAAGCCATGGCCGAACACAACCCCGACACCATAATCGTCATGCTTACCGGCTATTCCAGCATCAGCACGGCGGTCGAGGCCATAAAGTTAGGCGCCCTAAACTATCTGTGCAAACCTGCTGACGCCAACGATATCATCGCCGCCTTTGGCCAAAAAGACGGCAATAGCAGCACCGCCATCAGCCCGCAGCCACCTTCGGTGGATCGCTTAGAATGGGAGCATATTCAAAAAATATTAGGTGAATACGAGGGTAATATCTCGGCCACTGCCCGTGCCCTGGGCATGCATCGGCGCACGCTGCAGCGAAAACTGCAAAAGCGACCGGTCCGGCAATGAATGGCCCCAACTAAGCGCGATAAACATCTAGGCTTGAGACGGTGCAATAAAAATTAACTACCATGGTTATCGAGCCGGGGGTTCACGCTCGAACCAAAGTCCAAACACCGATAATGACAAAGCCCGCTCCGGCTGCGTAGGATAGCGTTTTTTCATTCAGATACTGAGATAGATACTGACCTGCCAAGACACCCAAGCCGGCACAAACCACCAAAGCCGTCGCCGACGCCCAAAAAACAGTCCACTTACTAACCTCCTTGTCCGCCGCAAAAAGTAAGGTCGCCAGCTGGGTTTTGTCTCCTAGCTCGGCCAAAAAAACGGTGATAAAAACCGTGGCAAACATTTTTACATCCACAAAAAATCCTCAGAAGGTGATTTAACACAAATAAATTTTAATCGAGCAACACAGCTTGCGGTCTATTGGGTATACTTTCGCCGCCCCCCATTTTGAGGAAAACCCGTGGATCTCCATCGTCTAAACACCGACCAGCTACAACAGCAACATAAACGCCTGGAGCAGCAATACCAGACCTTTAAAGACCTAAATCTTAGTCTTGATCTTACTCGCGGCAAACCCAGTGAAGAGCAGCTAGACCTATCCAATCAATTGGATGGTATTTTAGCTGGCGATTATAACACCGCCGCTGGTGCTGATGTGCGTAACTACGGCGGCCTAGACGGCATTCCCGAACTGAAGCAATTAGCCGCAGAGATACTACAAAGCCACAGCGATCAAATATTGATCGGTGGCAATTCTAGCCTGAGCCTAATGTTTCATGCCGTTATGCATGGTTTTTTGTTTGGTTATGAAGGCGCTGGCAGCGCCTGGCAACAACAGGGGCCGCTCAAATTTATCTGCCCGGTACCGGGTTATGACCGCCACTTTGCCATCTGCGAGCAGTTTGGCATTGAAATGATCACAGTAGCCACCAACAGCGATGGCCCAGATATGGACCAGATTGAGGCCTTGCTAAGCGATGATGCCCAAATCAAAGGCCTGTGGTGTGTCCCCAAATATTCCAACCCCACTGGCATTGTCTACAGTGATGAAGTGGTCGCGCGCATTGCCAAGCTGGGTAAAATTGCCGGGCCAAACTTTCGCGTATTTTGGGACAATGCCTACGCCGTACACGACCTAGTAGAGCAGCCCCGCCAGCTGGCCAGCATTGGCGCCTTGGCTGAGCAGTTTGGCACCCAAGATTCCGTTATTCAGTTTGCCTCAACCTCCAAAATGACCTTAGCCGGCGCCGGCGTTGCCTTTATGGCCGCTAGCAGCAAAAATCTGGCCGCTTTTAAGCAATCCTTGGCTATTGCCAGTATCGGCCCGGACAAGGTCAACCAGCTACGTCACGCCCGCTTATTCACCGATATGAACACGGTCAAAGCTCACATGGCCAAACACGCGAAAATCATTAAGCCACGCTTTGAGGTGGTGCTAACCGCCCTGCAAGCCGCCTTTGGCGATAATACTCTAGGTCGCTGGAAAAACGCCGAGGGTGGGTATTTTATCAGCTTTGATACCTTGCCTGGCCTGGCTCAAGAAGTCGTCCAGCTATGTGCCGCTGCGGGTGTTAAATTGACCCCGGCGGGGGCAACCTACCCCTACGGCAAGGACCCAGACGATAGCAATATCCGCCTGGCCCCAACCGTACCTACAGTTGCGCAATTAAAGCAGGCTATGCAGGTATTTACCTGTGCGGTGCAACTGGCTTCAGTGAAACAGTATTTAGCGGGTAAATAATTGGTATAGCTAGCCGTTAAAATTCAGGCATTCATTGCTTAAGGCGTCTTATAAAGACGCCTTATTTTTTATGGAGCTAACGGTGAATAAAATGCTAAAAAAACTCTCGGCTGCGGTCCTCGCTATGGCCATTAGTCACAGCACCTCTGCGCTACCCGGTGAGAAACATTTATTGAAGGGCTGGGAGCCGCGCCTAGATATTTACCATGAGGTTAGCTTAAGCGCCGACCTGTCCCAATTTAATGAACCCCAACGACAGATGCTGGCCCTGTTGATTGACGCTGCCAAGATCATGGACGATTTATTCTGGCAGCAAGCCATGGCACAAACCAAGACTACTTTCTTAAAGTCAATCAGCGACCCCAAAGTACGACGCTTCGCCGAGATCAATTACGGCCCCTGGGATCGCTTGCAGGGCGATGAGGTATTTTTAACTGGCTTTGCAGAAAAAGCCAAGGGGGCCGAGTTCTACCCCCATGCCATGACCAAAACTGAATTTGAAGCGGCCCAGTTTAAAGGCAAGCGAGGCCTGTATTCCCTGGTGCGTAGTAATAATGCCAAGCTTATCAGCCAGCCTTATCACCAAGCCTACCAGACGCAATTAGCGCAAGCCGCCAAGCTTTTGCGCCAAGCGGCCAAGCTGGCCCAGGACCAGGAATTTGCCAACTACTTAGTGTTGCGCGCCGAGGCCATCAGCAGCGATGACTATCAAGCTTCGGACTTGGCATGGATGGATATGAAAAATAACCCCATCGACATCGTCATTGGCGCCATTGAAACCTATGAAGATCAGCTCTATGGCTACCGCGCCGCCTATGAAGCCTATGTACTTATTAAAGACGTCAGCTGGAGCCAGCGTCTGGCCAAATACGCCAGCACTCTGCCGGACTTACAAAAGCACTTACCGGTGGCAGCCAAATACAAACAGGAAGTCCCAGGCAGCGATGCCGACCTTAATGCTTATGATGTTATCTACTACGCCGGCCACGCCAATGCCGGCGGCAAAACCATTGCCATCAACCTGCCCAATGACGAACAGGTGCAGCTGCAAAAAGGCACTCGTCGATTACAGCTAAAAAATGCCATGCGGGCTAAGTTTGATTATATATTGGCACCCATTGCCGAGCAGCTAATTGTCCCGGCGCAACGTAAAAACATCAGTTTCAACGCCTTCTTCAGCAACACCATGTTCCATGAGGTTGCCCATGGCCTAGGGATTAAAAACACCATCAACGGCCGCGGCACCGTTCGCCAAGCGCTAAAAGAACACGCCTCCGCGCTGGAAGAAGGCAAAGCTGACATTCTCGGTCTGTATATGATTAGCCGGCTATACCAACAAGGTGTGTTAAATGAGGGCAAGCTAGAGGATTATTACACCACCTTTCTGGCCGGAATTTTTCGCTCGGTACGATTTGGCGCCAGCTCGGCCCATGGCAAGGCCAATATGGTACGCTTTAATTATTTCCAGCAACAGGGTGCATTTTACCGAGATGAGCAGGGTCGCTATGGTGTCGACATGATGAAAATGGAGCGGGCGATGACGTCTTTATCGGAGCTTATATTGCGTTTGCAAGGTGACGGTGATTACCAGGGGGTGAGCCAACTATTCCAACAACAAGGCAAGATTGGCCCACGCCTGGCGAAGGATTTAGCACTGCTGCAAAAAGCCAAAATCCCGGTCGACATCACCTTCAAACAAGGTAAGAAAATACTCGGCTTAAAATAAAACTCAAGCTGGCGGCCAGTGTTAACTGGCCGTTACACTTTCCGGTCCTAGCGCCTTAACGTTTTTGGCCGAATCAACGGCAATAGAATGCCCAGCCAATTGCTTGGCCGCCGCCTTCAACGGTGACAATGCGCTGGAGATATCGAAGGCATTTTCATACCGACTAGCGTCAACTTCAAGGCAGGCAACCGAAATTGTCGCCAGCGGAAAAAAACGCCGCTGGCCATAGCGATCTTCACAGTTAAAACCTCCCGCCCGGACGTGCTCAGCCCTGTAAAGGTCAGCTATATTTTGGCTGAAACGATCAACTACGTCTTCGATTCGCTGGCGCCAGTCCTCGCTATTCCACAACACAATAAAATCATCACCGCCGATATGACCAACATTGTCGACACTGGCAGAGCTGTGGCTTTTTAAACTCTGGCCCAGGGCTAGAATCACCTCATCGCCCTTGGAGAAGCCATAAACATCGTTAAAGGGTTTAAAATTGTCGATATCAAAATGGCTGACGATAAAACGCTTACCGTTTTCCAACAGCTGCTGTTGGCAGTCGTTGATAGGGATTAAACCCGGCATTTGAGTTAAGGGGTTGGAGTGCCGAGCTTGCTTTATTTGTAGCTCGGTAACCTGTTTGAGTAAATCGATAACATGACCAACCCCGACGAATGAACTGCCATGACAAATAATGAAGTCATCCTCCTGGTGGTATCTAGCCCTGGAAGTGACTAATCGGCTAACCTGATCAATACTAAGCTGACTATCCACTAGCAGCGGCTTTTGCTCCATCACCGCTAAGACTGAGCGACCACTATAGAGGTCCCGACCAAAAGGCTTACTAAAAACGTTAAGCAATTTGCTTCGATGAATTATCCCCAGAACTCGGCCCTGATCGACCACCGCGATTGAATTAATATTAGGACGATTTAAAAATAATTCTAAGGTTTCGTTCGCGGTCTTATCCGTGCTCACCGATACAGAATGCACCGCCAGCTTGCCCGCGGACAAAGCCCCTGTCAGCTGCTCCGCCTTGGTCCGTAAAATCCGATTTAAGCGGATTTTAGTTGGCGGCATACTCATTGGCCGTGCAAAATAATAACCCTGAAAATAGTCAATTTTCAATTTGCACAGATATTCAAATTCAGCCAGGGTTTCCACCCCTTCGGCTATAATTTTACATTGCATAGATTCCGCCAATTCAACAAAAGAGCGAACAAACTCCTGCTTGGTGTTATCGGTATCAATGGATTCAATAAAGTGGCGATCTATTTTAACAAACTCGGGTTTTATCTGTGACCACAACCGCAGCGACGAATAGCCGGCCCCCAAATCATCTAGGGCTATGGCAAAACCCATCTCTTGGTAATAACGTAGGGCGCTTAATACCGATTGTTCGTTGTGGCTAGGGTGATGCTCCGTTAGCTCTATTACCACCTGGTTTGGCTCTAGCCCATGCCGCTGCAACAACTCAAGAGTTTTTCCCTTTTGATGGCTGTGCTGCAACAATGATTGCGGCGAAACATTGATGAAGAGCTTACCTGGCAATGCTTTTTTTACAAACCCTGCAACCGCCTTTTGGCGGCACAACAAATCTAATTCATTGAGTAAATTATGCTGCTGGGCGGCCTCAAATAATTGCGACGGCGGGTGCAATATACTATTGGACGGCCCTCGGCTTAATGCCTCATAGGCGAAAATGTCGCCGCTGAATTTGTCAATTATAGGCTGGTACAACGACGTAATTAATTCATTGTCCAGAATAGAATTTAATTCTTCAAACATGCTGCCTACCACTCATGTTGATCTTTGCATTGCAAACCTCTGGCCGCTATAGCCAGAATGAGACAACCCCTTGCGCCATCAATGGCGAGTCATAACCCCACCTCACCCGTTGCTATTTCAGAGCTGTAATCCGCACGGCGAGAGTGCAACCATTTAACGACAGTTTTATTTCGGTTTTATTGCAGTAATATAAAAAACGACAGTAAAAAGGATAGTAAGAAGGATTGAGGAACTATTGAATCTGGGAGGTATGCGGCATGGGCATTTAGGTGCCAAACCCTGATTCTAAAAGAATCTGGGCTGTTACATTTAAGTGGCAAGCAGAGGGGAAGAAACATGACTGGAGCACTTAAGCACCCCAGAGGCAATTCAAAAAACAGTCAATATCAGATTAGAGTTTGCGGTGATTGCGGCCCAGTAATTGTTTGAATCAAAGCCCTAATTGGCTAGAAGTCGCCAAAATCTTCATCATCAGAACCAAAGCTGTCTTCGACATCACCGTCATTGACCAACTGCTCTCGGCGCTGTAAATATACATCTCGTATAAACGTATATCGATCGCCGCTGATCAACTCCTCTACTTGCAGCAACTCGGCTCGGGTATCGATCAGCTCGACGCCATAAGCGGTATTGCGGCTGGGGACGTGGTCGACATGGCTAATAGGATTCAAATAACTGTCCACCGGCAGGGCAATGCCATCACGGACTGTGGTCGGACCAAACAACGGTAAAACCAGGTATGGGCCCGACTGAAGCCCCCAGGCCGCTAGGGTTTGGCCAAAATCTTCACCTTGGTTTGCTTCTATCCCCATTTCCGAGGCGACATCAAAAATGCCCGCTAAACCGATGGTCGAGTTGATCAAGAAGCGGCCGGTATCTTTACCCGCTTGACCTAACTTGAACTGTAATAGGTCATTGACCACATTGCCAACCTCACCCAAATTACTAAATACATTGCTAACGCCAGACTCAACCGGATCCGGGGTTACCGCTTTATAACCTTGGCTAAGAGGCTTTAAAATATAACCATCAACCGTATCGTTAAAACCAAACATAGCTCGGTTAAAACCCTCCCAGGGGTCCTGCTCCGAGTTGGCGGCGACACTGGCAGAGGCAGACACCGCCAGGGCAAGGAGGGCTACAGCTGATGAAATTTTAAACATACTCGATCTCGCTTGGGGTATTTATGGTGGTTCTGCTTTAGTTTAGCGTTATGGCGGTCACTATGGCAAAAAACTGTCATTGTTAAAAGCCGTTAATGTAAACCGCAGAGGCTTAACTGGCCCGGATAATAATGGCCCAAGTTTAACAGTTCCTTAATCAAGCATGGGTTAAGACCTGTTAATGACCGAGACAATGTCGCAATAAGCTCATAGCACAGCCAGCCACTATTTTTTACAGCGATAATCAAAAGCTAAATCCAAGCCACCCTTGGGGCCAACCAAATACTTCTCTGAGCGTACTTCAAAGCCACTGCCACACTCTTTTGCTATCCCCTGTAATAACTCAAACCGACGCTCAGATAAAGCCTGAGGGCTCTCGAGCCAGTCCACTGCCGTGACTGGCGCCTTAGCCTTAAATTCCACCGAACTGGTTGAGCCATCATTGTCATTGCTAACAATACTTTTAAGAACCTTGTTTATGCCTGAGTCAGCATTGCAGAGTTTATAACCCGACATATCTTCATCATCAATATCCACCGCGTAGACGCAGTCATCGTCGTCCTGGGCGAATGCGGGCGCCTGCCATACAAAAAGGGCGATAAGTACAGATAGAAACTGTGTTTTAGTCATTATAAGCTCCAATATTTAAAATATGATCAAGGTTAGAACGACAAATGCCACTTGTCTCCAAGTGGCATTTGTTGAAGTGTTCGCCGTAAAGAAGGCGTTAAGACCTAGGTCTTAGAACTTCATTTCGATGCCAACGCCGGCGTAATCATTGTCGTCGGAGAAGCTATCAGATTCTTCGTGGGTGTAGTAACCGAATAGCTTGGTTTTCTTAGACAGCTTATAATCTAAACCCAAGCTCCAAGTCTCGGCATCTTCATAAGCAATGTCAGACTGACCATACTGAGCCTTAAGCGCTATCTCTTTGCTTGCCTTAAACTTGAACGAGGCGACAAAACCGTCACCGTCGCGCAGTGATGAGGAACCAGCGTCCTGATCTTCCCATAATACGCCAATTTGAGCGGAACCTATTTTGAATTGACCCACAGCGCGAACGACATCAACACCTTCTTTTTCTACATCCTGATCGTAGGCTAAGGCTAGATAGATGCCATCTTGATCGTAAGCAATAGAACTGGAAATACCGTTATCAACATCGTCGTCTTCGCTGGCAATGAAAGCAATTTTAGCTTTAACCGGGCCAAGAGACTTAGGCGTGGCGTACTGAATAGTATTCGAGGTACGGTTTTCGCTCTTAGTTAAAACAGACTTGATGTCACCTTCGAGATCGCTGAACAAGTCAACTTTGTTTTGGGCCTTTTTCAATGGCGTGTCAAATTTACCTGCGATGACCTGACCAAAACCACCTTGCAAACCCACGTAAATATCACGCTGAGTGAAAGTTTCACCATCCTTGTCGCCATCGTCGAGTTGAGTTTCGTATTCAAACTTGTAGATAGCTTTTAAACCATTACCCAAGTCCTCTGTACCTTTGAAACCAATGCGGGAAGCATTGCTGACAAGTTCGGTTACGCTGTCGCCACCTTCGTCCGCAGACTGGAAAGAAACGTTGGCTTTACCGTAAACGGTAACATCTGCGAAAGCAGAAATCGGAAGTAGTGCTGCAATTGCCAAAGGCAGTAGTGCTTTTTTCATGGAATATCCCCTATATGAATATTTTTAATCGCGATGACGCTTAGGCGCCTTGTTTTACATCAAACGTTTCTGCGATCAGATTGCCATTAGGTATAGTCAATAAAACTGCTTTATTGCAAATTTATTACAAGAAATAGTTTGAATGACTCCTGCTGATCTCAATGATGAGTAATCTAGCGGGGAAATATTTCAATAATATGACCAAGACGAAATATCTATACTTGTGGAGGAATTTAGCGGGGAAAAAATCACAGCGAAGACTAGAAAAACCGCCAAAGCGGCGACAACTACCAACAAAACACGACACAAAGGGGTTTAGAGCGTCAGTTTAGTGCGTTAAATAAACAATTTCTTTTTCAATTAAATCTTCAATCATTTGGCAGCCGAACTGTAAAAACTGCTTCAAATCAGGGTGTTTAAGCTCTTCAGCCAACACTCTAAGTAAGGCTTCAACGGTGGAGCCCGGCTGTTGCGAGAGTAAAACTAATAGACGAACGGTCGGACCATTTGTCTCCAAAAACTTCACCACCTCCGCTTGTCGATAAGCCACAATAAAGCTAACTTGCTCGGCTGGCTGCACTGGCTGAAACTCAGGGCTAATCTGATGCACCGGAAATTGATACGATAAAGGCCAAGCCAAAGGTGATAATGAGAGCGCGGATTTCAATAAAACTTCCGGCCCTAAGCTAAGCGCTTGCTCGACTGCCATTGCCGCTGCGGGAATATTGTCGACCGCCACATCTAATGCCAGCTCTACCCATTCATAATGAGCCAACTCCAGTATAAACGCCGGATCGGCAGGGCCAGGCTCAAATTCTTGTTGCAGGAACTGGATAAATTCTTGACTAATATGTAAGAAATACGGTGAATGGCTTGGATGGTGTTTTATAAAGGCCCGGACTAAAACCAACCAATCTTGTTCCTGGTACAGCTCCCTTAGAACGGGGAAAGAGCCTGACAGAAAACCCTCAACATTGTTAAATATTAAGTCGCTATAGATTTTCAAGCGACGCTGTTCTATACCCGCCGGTGCAGCTATATTATCTGGATCACGTAAATAGCTGGCCAGCGCCGTTTGGCCTACCTTAAAGCCCATGCAGCTCCCCTAAGATTTGCCCTGGGGAAGCTTGCAAAGTATTACCAGACATCGCCTGAGCGGCTTTGATACGATTAATTTCTACCATCATTTCAGCCATCGATGGAATATTAAAATCCCGCTCCAATAATGTTGGCATTACGCCAAACTGTTTATAGGCCTCAGCCAACAAGGCCCATACTGGTTCGATCACATCACTGCCGTGGGTATCAACCTTAAGGTCAACGGCTTCGTCATAATGGCCGGCGATATGAATATACTTGGCCCGCTCGCCCGGCAATGAACGCAAGAACTCAAAGGCATCATAGCCGTGGTTGATGCTGTTAACGTAAACATTATTGACGTCCAGTAAAAGATCACAGTCGGCCTCGTCCAGTACCGCGCGAACAAACTCAAGTTCGCTCATCTCCCCGCCCGGGGCGGCCGCGTAATAGGAGGCATTTTCCATTGCGATACGTTGCTCAAGAATATCCTGCGCCTGACGAATACGGCCGGCGGTGTAATGCACCGCCTCTTCGGTAAAGGGAATTGGCAATAAATCATATAAATGCCCCTGCTCGCTGCAGTAAGTTAAATGCTCACTGTAATAGGGCATATTATGCGCTTGCATCAGTTGCTTGATCGCCTTAATCAGCTCAACATCGAGTTCGTCCGGGGAGCCAATCGACAGAGATAAGCCATGACAAATTACTGGGAAACGCTCGGTATACTCACGAAAACGGCGGCCATAGCGGCCGCCCACCCCAATCCAGTTCTCTGGCGCCACTTCCATAAACTGAACATCGTCCAGACATAGTGACTCACAATCATCTAGCATACTGCGGCGCAGGCCCAAACCCGCTCCTTGTACCGAGAATTGTGAGTTTTGATCTAGGCAAATAGCTTGGCTCATATGAGCACTCCTATTAAGGTAGAACTGAGCGGCTAATGTATAAAGATTATCTAAATAAACCCCGAATATTTTTGGCAGGGTTTGTTTCGATACTCCTTTCAGCGGCACCAAATAAAAAAACGCCACTAAGTGACGTTTTTTTTGGTCGTATCATACCGACCCAGACTTAGTGTAGTGCTTAAGCTGCGCCACCACATTTGCCTTCGCCACACTTACCTTCTTTGGCTTTTTTACCGCCGCATTTGCCTTCGCCGCACTTACCTTCTTTGGCTTTTTTACCGCCACATTTACCTTCGCCGCACTTGCCTTCTTTGGCTTTTTTACCGCCACATTTGCCTTCGCCGCACTTGCCTTCTTTGGCTTTTTTACCGCCACATTTACCTTCGCCGCACTTGCCTTCTTTGGCTTTTTTACCGCCACATTTTCCTTCACCGCACTTGCCTTCTTTGGCAGACTTAGCGTCGTCACCCGCTTTTTTACCGCCGCATTTGCCTTCGCCACATTTACCTTCGGCTTGAGCTAACTGTTGGTAGCCAGAATCAAGTTCTTGTGCCGCAAATGGATTCTCAGCTGCGCTAGCGCTGAAAGAAGCCGAAGCAAACATAACTGCGCCAACAGCGGCCGCAATGGGAGTTAGGGTTTTAGATACATTCTTTGACATAGAGATTTCTCCTTACAGTAAATTCTCTCGCAATATTAAAAAATCAACAAATAAAAGGTACATCGGTTAAAAATTTAAAGCGGATAAACTGCAACAATATTGGTTATTATTTTTACCCAGCCCAGAGTAGTTCAAAATCAAACTGGATGGAAGCTTAACAACCTTGTCGGCCTTATACCGCAATATGGCCAGCAGTATGGCCCACCAGCAAAGGCTATTTGTCACAGAACTCTAACATTAACCTAAAGATTAGCGATATAGGGTATTTCCTCGGCCAAACGAGTGAATTTAGTGGTGAAGCACAAAATGGGCCCCACCGCTTTAAGGCCAGTCAAGTGTAAAGCCAATAAGCCCGGCTAGGCCGTTTGATCCAATATTGCCTGCCACAACTTGTTCAGCCTTTTGCTAGAAATGGGCGCTAGCGTACCCACCGCCTGAGCAAACAATGAAATTCTGAGCTCTTCCAACAACCAACGATACTCTTGCCACTGCCGATCAGCTTGGTAATGTGCCAGGCCTAGTTTTTCCAGGCGCTGCTCATGGCGCTGCCAATGGCTCTCCAGCTCGGCAATTTGCTGCCTATCGCGATTGATATTCTGTGAGGCCTTTTCCAAACGATAGGCAATAGCCTTTAAATACCGAGGGTATTGTCGTAATCGCTGCAAAGCTAAGTCAAAGAAAACCCCAGTTTGAAATAGCTCGTGTAACTGCTGCTTAATATCACTCATGGCAAAGGCCATCGCCAAGGCATTGCGGTGGGATTTAATCTGCTTTTTAATGGTCACCAATTGCTGCAGCGCGGTAGCCAAGGGCTGGCTGTATTCCGTTGCCAGGGGCGTAAGTTGTTTAGCACTGTGCTCACACCAAGCCTGGAACTGCGCTTGATTACGCGGCCAGGCTTCGGGCTCCGGTAATAACTGGGCGGCAACAGACATCAACACGTCGTCCATTACCTGCTGACGCGAGCCCATTGCCGCGACACTTAGGCCTAAGTCTTTGCCCTTTATCAGCTCTTTTTGCAGGTATTTATAACTTTTATTTTCCGCCAATAACAACAACCTCGCCAATCCTCTGCGCGTAAGAGACTGCGCCTCAATCGGGTTATCCTGTAGCTTCAAAGCCACACTGTCTTTCATGTCCACCAAGGCTGGATAAGCGCGAATGGATATACCGCTGCGCTTAAGCTGCCAGGTTTGCGGTAAATCACCAAAGCTCCAACTAGTGATATTTTCTTTTTCAATCTCGGCGCCAACATCTTGCAGCCGCTGCTGTAGCTGACCTTTATAGGTTTCACGTAATCGCAGCAGGTCCCGCCCCTGCTCGATCAACTTACCGCGCTCATCCTCAACCTTAATATTTAGTCGGTAAAAAGGGTCGAGTCGCTCTGAATCCCACAACTCCGGCGGAATTGCTACCGCCGCATGACGTTTGAGCTGCTCACCTAAAACCTCAACCAGAGAGCGGTTTAGTGGCGTCATCGACAATAGGGCTTTATCAACAAAAGCGGGCACGGGGACAAAGTGTTTGCGCCATTGTTTCGGCAACCCTTTGACCAGAGCAATGCATTTATCCCGTAAAATTCCAGGCACCAGCCACTGTAAACGCAACTCGGGCAAAAGATGCAGGGCGCTCACTGGTGCATGAAGGCTAACGCCATCATCAACTGCGGTGGGGTCAAAATGGTAGCTTAAACGGAATTCCAAGCCCTCCCACTCCAGCCGGTTAGGGAATTGGGCTTGGGTTACGGCTTCCGCTTGGTGCTGCATTAAATTATGGCGCTGAAAAAACAGCAGCTGTGGATCGTTTAGCTCCGCCTGCTTGCGCCAGTGATCAAAGCCAGCCGAATTGACCACCTCGGCGGGAATTCTTTCATCGTAAAATTGATAGATTATTTCATCGTCCACCAATAAATCACGCCGCCGGCTCTTGGCTTCAAGTTCATGTAGCTCGGCCACTAATTGATTATTGTGTTTATAAAATGGGGCTTTAAAACCGGCGGTTTTGCGACATTGATGATATTGATTTTCGACCAGGGCCGCGCGAATAAATATCTCACGTGACTCTTGAGCATCGATCTGGCTGTAATTGATACTGTTTTTTTCGACCAAAACCAGGCCGTATAAACTGACTTTTTCAAAGGCCATTACCTGGCCTGAGCGAGCATTGTAATGAGGCTCGAAGTGATTGCGTTTAACCAGATGAGTAGCCGCAGACAGAACCCAATCGGGTTCAATTTTTGCCACTGTGTGGGCAAACAACCGCGAGGTTTCAATCATCTCGGCCGCCACCAGCCAACGTGGCTGCTTTTTATTTTGATAGGATCCGGGGAAAATATGAAAGCGGCGATTTCTGGCCCCGAGGTACTCCCTATCTTCGGCCTTGTTACCGACCCGCCCCAATAAACCGCTTAATAAAGCTCGGTGAACATTTTCATAATTGACGGAAGCTTGGGCCTCGTCGACAGATTTTTGGGCGGGCTTTATCTGCAATTTAAGGTCTTTAACCGCCAACTTTAATTGGTGGTGTATATCCCGCCATTCGCGCAGGCGCAAATAGTTCAGGTACTCACGCTTGGCTTGTTTACGCCATTGGCCTTGAGATAGATCCTGGCGTTGCTGCTCGGCGTAATGCCATAGGTTAATAATGCCAACAAAGTCTGAGTGCTCGTCCTTAAAGCGCCTATGTTTTTCATCTGCCTGCTGCTTTTTTTCCTGTGGCCGCTCACGCGGGTCTTGTAGAGATAATGCACTGGTGATGATTAGAATTTCATCCACCACCCCCAAGGGAGCAGCCGCCAGCACCATGCGTGCCAAGCCGGGGTCGATACTGAGCTTGCATAGCTGCTTGCCCAAAGTCGTTAGCTGGCCTTTTTTATCTATCGCCTGCAGCTCTTCCAGCAGTTTATAGCCATCGTTAATTAAGCGCTGGTCCGGTTTGTCGACAAAGGGAAAATGCCGTACATCGCCGATACGCAGCTGCAACATTTGCAAAATTACTGCGCCGAGGTTGGTGCGCAAAATTTCGGCGTCGGTAAATTCTGGGCGGCCGTTAAAATCCTCCTCGTCATAAAGGCGAATGCAAATGCCGGCGCTAACCCGGCCACAGCGCCCTTTGCGCTGATTGGCACTGGCTTGGGATATCGCTTCGATGGGCAGGCGTTGAACCTTGGTTTTATAGCTGTAGCGGGAAACCCGGGCATTACCTGGGTCAATCACATAACGAATACCTGGCACTGTAATCGATGTCTCGGCGACATTGGTGGCCAGAACAACACGACGGCCCTTATGATTTTGAAATACTCTATTTTGGTCTGCCAAGCTTAGGCGTGCATACAGAGGTAGAACATCGAGATGAGGCAGGTCGGCCTTGCGCAACGCCAGTGCCGTCTCGCGAATATCTCGCTCGCCGGCCATAAACACTAAAACATCTCCACCCCGGTGGCCGCTGGACTTTTCCTGTCGCAGAATTTCTTCTACTGCCTCGACAATCGCCGTCGCTTGATCCTGATCCTCGTCCTCGTAGCCGGGGCGATAAATAGTATCGACCGGGTAGGTACGTCCTGAAACCTCGATTATCGGCGCATTGTCGAAGTGCTGACTAAATTTTTCTAAATCGATGGTGGCCGAGGTGATAATCAGTTTGAGATCTGGACGTTTGGGCAACAGCGTTTTTAAATAGCCCAACAAAAAATCAATATTGAGACTGCGCTCATGGGCCTCATCAATTATTAAGGTATCGTATTTACTAAGAAAGCGATCGTGTTGAACCTCCGCCAATAAAATACCATCGGTCATCAGCTTAATGTGGGTATTGGCGCTGGAGTGGTCGGTAAACCTCACCTGATAACCAACGCCCTCGCCCAAGGGGGTTTTCAGCTCGCTAGCAATACGGTCGGCCACGGTTCTGGCGGCAATGCGTCGTGGCTGAGTATGACCAATAAGGCCACGCACACCACGCCCTAATTCCAGGCAGATTTTGGGTAGTTGGGTAGTTTTACCTGAACCAGTCTCCCCTGCCACGACCACCACCTGGTGGTTTTTTATGGCCTCGGCTATCTCCTCGCGTCTATCGGCAATGGGTAGCTGGGGGTATTCAATCTCTGGAATGGCTTGCTGGCGCTGCTGTAACAGCTGCTGTGATTTACTCACCGCCGCCGCTAATTTGGCCAAACCCGGCTCAAATATCTTGCTGTCTTTTTTACGCCTATCCAAATCGCGCCACTGCCGCTGCAAGCGATGGTGGTCACGGCTCATCACGCTGCGGAGCTCAGATTTGAGGGACAGAAGTAGTTGTGCGGGACTGGCGGACATAAATACGAGCTAGCTTAAAATTGGGCTCGGCATTATACGTTAGATTTGAGGCTACATCAGCATTGCCGGTGGCGGTCACTAATTGAGGGGCAGCAGCCCCCCATTATCGCCATTTAAAAACTAAAATTCGCCCCTAGGTAAACACCACGATCTTGACCAACAAAATAGCGGTAGCTACCAAAGGCATAGTCCGCTCTTTCGGCGTAGTCTTTATCCAGTAGGTTAGTAATACGGGCGCTAAGCTGTAAGCCGCTGGCCAAGGTATATTGGCTGCGCAGGTTTAACAAATCATGGCCTTCATATTGATGCTCATTTTGTGGCTCTAGGTAGTAACGCCCTAAGTGTAGCCATTCTAATTCCGTTTTCAGCTCACTAACAGGCTGCCAAGCCAAACGAATATTCCACTGCTGGCGCGGTGCAGTGTCGACATCATTGCCGTCGATTTCGCCCAAGCCCGCATCCGGATTATTGCGGTATTGATGCCTGGCTACACTGGCGCTGCCGCTTAAGCTCCATTGCGGGTTAAACGAGTAGCCGAATTCCAACTCCACCCCACGGTGCTCGGTTTCGCTATTATCGATATTAAAACCATCGCTATCGCGGAAAATAACATTGTCTTTGGCCATGGTATAAGCCGAAACATTAAAGCTTAGGTTTTCATAGACAGCGCGCAGACCCAGTTCAATACTGGCCAAAGATACCGAGTCTAACTCAGCCTGCTGCTGACCTTTTTGCAAACGGTACAACTCCGTTGCCTGGGGCGCACGAAAGCTTTTAGCGACACGGCCGTATAGGCTTAACTGCTGATTTAAAGCTTGGGTGAAACCAAGTTGATAGCTAACATTATCAAAGCTATCTTCAGCATCGGCTGGGCGCCAATGGCGGCAGGTGGTGACGTTACCAAATAACAAACAATCACTGCCGTCATCACGTAGCCCACCATCGGCCATTTGATTATCGTAGTCGTATTCCATAAATTCATAACGCAGGCCGGCGTCTAGCTGCAAGCTATCACTTAGCTGCCATTGGCTACGGATAAAACCGGCGAATAAACGGCTGTCTACTTGATAATCGTAGTGCTTACCTTGAGGGATAGTGGCACGCAAAAATGCACTGCTGGAATCGGTCGGCCAGGGCTGATCTTCCAGTAATTCACCATCGGCAAACTCGACATCTACACCAAAATCCAGTAACCAATTTTCGCTTAGCGTTTCGCGCCAGCTGGTTTGTATGCCCCAACTGGTTTGCTCATTTTGTTCCAGCGCCTGGCCAGGCAGGTAATGCTGAATAAAACGCATTTCACTGTGGCGTAGATACGGAGTGATTTGCAGCTCAGAGTTATCGTCTAAACGCCACTGAATACGGCTGCTTAAGCGCAAAGACTTAGCATCGCGAAAGGCTTCGGGATTGGGGTTGGTTTTTTTAACGGATTGATCTTTATAAACCTCAAGGCCTTGGACAAAACCGGCGGTTTCTTGATTTAAATTGCTCAGGTGCAAACGGTTCTGAACGCTGAAACTCTCGCCTTTGTGGTCATAGGCCAAACTTAACTTTTGCTGGGCAAAACCAGATTGTTCTTTATAGCCGCCGTCCTTGCTGCCGCTAAACTTTGCACCTAAGGCCGAGCCCTCAAATTCCTGCCCCCAAACCACATCCAGTTGCTGATAATCATCAGGGCCGATATTGACACCTACTTGAGTGCCACTCTTGGGCGCCGTTGATATAACATTGATAATCCCATGCAAGGCGTTGCTGCCATAAAAAACACTGCCGGGACCTTTCAATACTTCGATGCTGTCGGCCTGACCGGCGTTTACTTCAAACAATTGATTTACATTGCAAAAGCCGGAGGGGCGAGTTGCCAGGCCATCTTCGGCTACTAAAAAACCGCCGCAGCTGCCGGCACCGGTTAATACCGGCGAGCGAATAGCGGTTAAATGTTCCTGGCCATTGCCACGGCTAATCCATGTTCCTGCTACCCGCGCCAAGCTCTCATTGATATGCACAGCGGCAATCAAACCCAACTGATCGGAATCTATTTTGCTGATGCTGACACTGCTATTACTATTTCCAATACCGCGCTCGGCGGTTACCGTTACAGTTTCTATATCATTGGCTAAAACACCGGCCGCAAAACTGAGCGGGACAATAGCACCCGCTACAATAGCTCCAAGGGTTGGGGCGTTCGGTTTTTTCATAATTATTAACTCTTATATATTTATAATCTTATTATTCCCAACAATATCTAACCGCTCAAGCTCGCAGGCGGAATAATGCGTAGAATGTCAAAGTTCGGTTTGAATTTATAACGTCAGGCTGATTTGGGCCGCTACGTTTAGAGCTTTGGCAACAGCCAATTCAGTGCTGGGCGCCCTCGCCAAAGCCACCCCCATACGACGCTGGCCAATGACCTCGGGCTTACCAAATAGCCGTACCTCGGTCTGGGGCTCAGATAAAGCCGCGGCCAAGTTACCAAACTGCAGCTGCGTGGATTCACCTTCGGCCAAGATGACCGCCGAGGCCGAAGGCGCATAAAGTTCGATATCAACGATAGGCAAACCCAAAATAGCGCGGGCATGCAAGGCAAACTCCGATAGGTTTTGAGAAATCAATGTCACCATACCGGTATCATGGGGGCGTGGTGAAACTTCGCTAAAATAAACTTGATCGCCTTTTACAAATAACTCCACACCAAATAAACCACGCCCACCTAAAGCCTCGGTTATTTTTGTAGCCACCTCTTTGGCGGCAGCCAGAGCTTTTTCGCTCATGAGCTGGGGCTGCCAAGATTCACGGTAATCACCTTCTTCCTGGCGATGGCCGATAGGCTCACAAAAGCTGGTGCCATTGATATGGCGAACCGTTAGTAGGGTAATTTCGTAATCAAAGTCAACAAAACCTTCGACAATAACCTTGCCTGCACCGGCGCGGCCTCCGGCCTGGGCATAGTCCCAGGCGGCATTGATATCCGCCGCATTTCGCAACAGGCTTTGGCCTTTGCCAGAAGAACTCATAATCGGCTTAACCACACAGGGCAGACCAATTGCATTAACCGATTTAATATAGTCGTCTTTATTATCGCTGAACTGATACGGCGAGGTAGGCAGGCCCAGCTCTTCCGCCGCCAAGCAGCGAATACCCTCACGGTTCATGGTCAGCTGGGCCGCTTTGGCAGTGGGCACTACGGTATAGCCCTGCTGCTCTAGCGCCACCAACTCGGCGGTGGCAATGGCCTCAATTTCGGGAACAATATAATCGGGTTTTTCCAGCTCAATAACTCGACGCAAGGCCTCGCCATCTAACATCGACAAGGTGTGGCTGCGGTCAGCGACCTGCATAGCCGGAGCATTATTATAGCGATCACAGGCGATCACTTCACAGCCTAAACGCTGCAGCTCGATGGCGACTTCTTTACCCAGCTCGCCCGAACCACAGAGTAAAACCCGAGTCGCGGTGGCTGAAAAGGGTGTTCCAATAACCGGCCCACTCATAAGCGTAACCCCTTGCTGTTTAGTTTATAAAAAAGGATTCATCTTTTTCGCGCGCTCTTGCATGCATTGATGCACTTGGCGCTTTTGATCATTATTGAACTTACCCCAGTGGCTAATTTCATCACCGCTGCGATAACAACCGGTGCAAATGTCGTCGTCATTTAATACGCAGATAGAAACACAGGGGGATTTGATCGGCTTTTCTGCTGCGGCCTTAGGCTCGTTATTCTCAACCATGCGAATTAGTCTTCAATCGCTTCGAGCTGCTCGTTAAAGCGGCCTAGATTATCGACATAAACCTGGGCATTTAATTTTAAAAACTCGGCGGTGCCGGCATCAATAGCTTTGACTACCTTGGCCGGGGAACCCAATGCCATTGAATTGTCAGGGATAATGGTATTTTCGGTGACCAGTGCATTGGCCCCAATAATGCAGTTTTTACCTATTTTGACATTATTTAAAATCACCGCGCCAATACCGATCAAGCTATGATCACCTACATCACAACCGTGCAGCATCACGTTATGACCCACAATTACACCCTTGCCCAAGGTCAACTTCACCCCGGGATCAGTATGCAAAACAGCACCGTCTTGAACATTGCTGTTCTCGCCAATGGTAATGGTGTCGTTGTCGCCACGCAGCACGGCGTTAAACCAAACGCTGGTGTTTTCATGCAGTACTACGTCGCCAATCACATCAGCGCTTTTCGCAATAAAGTGATTTTCACCTAGTAACTGTGGGGTCTTATCGCCTAGTCGGTATTTCATAATTATTTTCTTTTAATAAATTCTGGCGGGAATTATGGGGCTTGTACTGCCCTATTGCCAGTCAGTGCAATGCATAACTGCTATAGAGAGGGTGAATCATTAGGGGCAAATAACTAAGCTGAGTGGCGAGACGCCCTAGCTATATACTTTTACAGGGGCGGGATTTTTTTCTTCGATACCTGCAGCAAGAGTGCGGTTAAAGAATTCGGCCAGGATGCCGGCGGTAAAGCCCCAAATTTCAAACCCCTGGTGGTGCCATACCGGCGCCCAAAAACGCCGCTCACCTTCAAATACATCGGTGCGACTGCGGCTACTGGGGTCGAGGAAGAAACTGACAGGAACCTTAAAAATAGCGTCCAGCTCATCGTAATTCGGTGTTAAATGGGCCTCTTGCGGCACAATACCGACATAGGGCGTAACTTTAATGCCAAAGCGCGACACTACCGGCGGCAAACTAGCACGTATATCCACCAAACCAGGGTCAAGACCTATCTCTTCCTCACTTTCACGCAAGGCGGTATGCAGCAGGTTACTATCGGTGTTATCCCATTTGCCACCAGGAAAGGCGACTTGGCCACTGTGGGTATTGAGGTGCTCGGCACGCTTGGTCAGAACAATTTCGGGCTCAGTAGGATGGTCAGTCACAGCGATCAACACCGCCGCTTGATTCTGTCGTTCACCCGATTTCTCTCGCAGAACTTGATCTTGTAAACCGTTTATCAGTTTTCCCAGCATTTTTACCGAATATCCCACCGTTAGTCGTTTCGAGTATAACCTACAAAACTGTGATTAGCCGCACAATATAGGCACATTTCACAGACCGGCAGCATTGACAGTAAAACCAGCAGCTATTCAGTAGCTCAAAATTGCGGGAAATCAACTAAAAAACTAGGTTTCTTATAAAAAGAAGATCTAGACGACAGGTTCACACGTCAAATAGTTGTTGTTACTATCCCTAGCGAAAGTACGAGACGCAGAAAAACGACAGTTTTTTGACAATAGACCATGTATCGCGCGACAGGATGTAGCCAGAGTAGTTGTCGACAGCGGAAAAACCGGGAGTTATTTATGAACCTACAAACCGATGAGCTGAACTTTGACCAGTTAGTAGAACTGGCCGCGAAAGACCCTATTGCTTTTGAGGCTTACCGCACCGAGCAGATCGAAGCCACCATTTCTAGTGCCGCGCCAAAAAACCAACGACGCTTACGTGGCATCCAATTCCAAGTAGACGCACAGCGATCATTGCAAAACAATGCTGTAGGCTCTTGTGTCAAAGTTTACGAAATGATGCAGGAATCGCTGGGCAGCCTCAATGGTCTGCTACAAAATTACACCAACGGCACGACCAATACCGCCCCGGTAGAAACAATGCCCGCCAAAGTCTTAAGCTTTTACCGCTGATCACTGCATAAAGCTGTCCAAATAGGCAATACCCCAGTCTTTAACGACTGGGGTATAATCCTGGCTCCAGCCTTTTTTGAGAGCCTCCATGAAGTTTTGCAGCCACTGCGGTCAAGCCAATAAAAAAATCACCCCACCTGGCGATAACCGCGAACGATTTGTTTGCAGCTCCTGCGATACTATTCATTACCAAAACCCCCGCATTATAGCTGGCTGCCTGCCGGTTTATGGTGAACAGGTTCTACTTTGTAAGCGTGCTATCGAGCCGCGCCTGGGCATGTGGACCCTACCCGCAGGCTTTATGGAAAATGGCGAAACCACCGAGGAAGGCGCGCTACGGGAATCGCAAGAAGAAGCCAACGCCAATATCGCCATTGACGACCTCTACGCCCTATACAGTTTGCCGCAAATTAACCAGGTTCATATGTTTTACCGCGGCCAATTGCAGGACCTGAATTTTTCAGCCGGGCCGGAGTCGCTCGAGGTCAAATTATTTGATGAGGCTGACATCCCCTGGGACGACCTAGCGTTTGCCGTGGTTAGCAAAACCCTCAAACACTTTTTTGCAGACCGTCGCAATGACTCATTTTCCTTGCACCAGGAAGATTTAATCCACCCCAAGGGACGCAACTGGAGGCCTAATACTGAAATGCGCTATACCGCCTCAGGCGAACCTGGACCAAAACCTGTCACCAACTGAGCCCAAAGCTAGGCTTAGAATATTGATATTTTAATCGCATGGTAAGCTGGCTCTTCATAGGGATGGGCCAACTTTAGCGCCTCTATCACCGCCTTAACTCGCTCACTGGCACACACCATTTCCACTCGGTATTCGGCTAGCTGCTCCAGCTGGTCAAGCTCGCCAACAAAGGGTTTTGCCCCTGGCTTAGGTTTAAACTGCCCCTGCCCCAACACTTGCCAGCTGCAGCATTCGTAGTCGCCTACGCGACCTGCACCCGCTTCAAATACGGCCTGCTTTACCCTTTCGCAAGCATCCGTAGGTACGTAGAAACACAGCTGATACATAGCGAGAACCTGAACATAAAAATTCGTATTATATCCCAGCTACATTGCCGTGGGCACTTAGGCTTAGGCCCGGTCGAATATCCCCCCATTCCAACTCTAAGCCGAACAAGCATTTTAACGGCCCTTCGTTTATTATGGATGCCCTTATATTTATGCTGCTCTACTTTTATGTTGTTATTTGTAAACCACCTAACCAATGTCGACTTTAGCTACCTACACCCCAAACGGGGCCTGTTGGGTGAGACTTGGCTGGCCAGCACCGAGCTGGATGGCGCCCTGGATGAACAGGGCATGGTCTGTGACTTTGGCGTGGTAAAGAAAACCCTGCGCAATTGGCTCGATCAAAAACTGGACCACTGCTTGTTGGTGCCCAAGCAATCTGCCAACCTTGAATTGATTGAGCAAGGCGAAGACATCGAACTGCGCTGGCACTACCCCGGCGGCGATATACACTGCCGCTCGCCCAAACAGGCGATAACTCTAATCGATTGCCAAGAGATCAATGCCCAGTCAGTAGCTCAGTGGAGTATTCAGCAACTGGCCAAGCTTCTCCCCAGCAGCCTGGAAAATCTTAGTTTGGACTTCGACGCCGAAGCTCTGGCTGAGTCCGCCTTTTACCATTATAGCCACGGCCTAAAAAAACATGCCGGCAACTGCCAGCGCATTGCCCACGGCCATCGCTCTCGCATTGAAATATGTATTGATGGACAACGAGATCTGGCCCTAGAACAGGCCTGGTCCAAGCGCTGGTGTGATATTTACCTGGGCAGCAGGGACGACTTGGTTAACACCGATAATGACAGCCATCACTTTGCCTATCAAAGCCAGCAGGGAAAATTCCAACTCAGCCTACCCACCTCGAGCTGCGAGCTGCTAACAACCGATACCACGGTGGAATTTATTGCTCAGTATATTGGCCAGCAGCTGCAGGCCGAGCTGGGGCAAGTCAAAATACAAGTGCGCGCCTTTGAGGGTTTAGGCAAGGGTGCCGTCTACTCCCTATAACAAACTATATCCTGGATCCGTTGCAGCAAAACAAATACCGTGTGTAGGCACGGCGATACAGCAACGGATTAGGCAGACTTTAATAAAATACAACAAAGCGAAGCCACTATGTCGAGCGATGATTCCCGCCAAGAGCCACACGTAAATCAAGCCGAAATTAAAGCCCCAAGCTTACTGGACGCCCTAATTCCTACCGTGGTATTGATGGGCTTATTGTTTACTTCCGTTAGCTTCTACGGCGATGGCTCGTCCAGCGGCGCCAACCAAATAGCTTTGATTATTGCCGCCTCCGTAGCCGCCCTGCTTGGCTATAAAAACGGTTACCGCTGGGATGATATTGAAGAAGGCATTAAATCCGGCATCGTTATTTCCCTCAAAGCTATAATGATTTTGTTTTCGGTGGGTTCCTTAATTGGGGCCTGGATTCTATCTGGCACCGTACCCAGCATGATTTATTACGCAGTGCAGTTATTAGACCCATCCTGGTTCTACCCCGCCGCCTGCCTTATCTGCGCGATTGTTGCCCTGTGTATCGGCAGCTCTTGGACCGTAGCCGGGACCATCGGCATTGGCTTTATGGGCGCGGCTATTGGCCTGGAGCTATCTCTGCCAGCCACTGCGGGGGCTATTATTTCCGGTGCCTATTTCGGCGATAAAATGTCACCTTTATCCGACACCACCAACCTCGCCGCTGCCGCCGCCAATACGGATTTATTCACCCATATCAAACATATGTTATGGACCACCACTCCCAGCCTAATCATCGCCCTGCTGAGTTTTATTTGGCTGGGCAGCCAACACAGCAGCAGCGGCGAACTGGAAACCTTAGCGGCCACCATTAGCACTCTAGAAAGCCAGTTCACCATCAATGCCTGGCTGCTACTGCCCTTGCTGGTGGTATTTGGCATGGCCTTTAAACGCATGCCCGTGCTACCCACTATTTGGGTCGGTATTCTGTTAGGTGCGGTGATCGCTTTAATCGTACAAACAGATAGCGTTATCGCCATGGCCGGCGACAAAGAAATGGCCGACGGCGCTGCCATGGTCAAGGGCTTGTGGACGGTTCTATTCGACGGCTACAGCGCCAATACCGGCAATACAAATATCGATAGCCTGCTCAGCCGAGGCGGTATGAGCTCAATGCTCAACACCGTCTGGCTTATTATTTGCGCCATGATCTTTAGCGCGGTATTAGAAAAAACAGGCATGCTGGCCAAGCTAGTGAATAGTATCGTCGGCCTGGCCTCAAGCACCGGCGGCTTGATATTCACCACTATCTGCACCGGACTTGGGGTGAACCTAGTATCGTCGGACCAGTATATCGCGGTGGTTATTCCCGGTCGCATGTATCAGCTGGAGTTTAAAAAACGTGGCCTGGCACCGCAGAACTTATCACGGGCCATTGAAGACAGCGCCACCATTACCTCGCCGTTAATCCCCTGGAACACCTGCGGCGCGTTTATGGCCGGTACATTGGGTGTGGCCACTTTGGCTTATTTACCCTTCTGCTTCTTTAATCTAGCTAGCCCAATCATCAGCAGCCTATATGGTTTTTTGAATTTTAAAATCACTCCCTTAGAAGTTGAAGCCAACGCCTAACTGTTAGCACACCGGCGGCTATCGCATCCGGTGTCTATTCCCCACCCGGTAAAGCCTAGAGAGAGTATTGACCTGCATCAATACCGCTCCGCCCAAAATGCCGATAATGAACCTAAGCAATGTTCATCATCTAAAACCGAGGCTGTACAATGGAAATACAAAAACACGATCTGCACCATGAATTCCCAGAGTTTAGCGAGCAAATTCGCGACTTAAAGGTCAACAACCGTCACTTCGCTAAACTGTTTAAACAGTACCACCAGCTCGATCACAGCGTACGCGGCCTGGAGCAAAATGAGCAACCCACCACTGATGAGCATATGGAGGCGCTAAAGCTTAAGCGCCTTATCTTAAAAGATGAGCTGTTTGGGATGCTTAAAGCGGCATAAGGTCGGCCGCCCAAGGAGTGTCGCCTAGGAGCGACATTCGCCCTTGATCTTAATTTTGCTGCGATAAACATCCTTATCGATGACAAAATAGCCTTTTTTACAATAGGCCGTTTCTTCCAGCGCCTTATCCATACGATAAGCTGCTAATTTTTCTAAATCACCATTTTGCGACCTACCGCCACCCTGGCCCTTGCCGCCCTGGCCGCGCTGGCCTTGCCCCCGCCCGCCAGGCCCACCTTCACCTCGCCCCCCCCGCTGAGAGGCTCTCACCTTGCTGCGATCCGGCTTGCTCATACTGAGCTCATAGCTGAAGCGACGACCGCCATCAGTGTCTACATCAGTAATGAAGCGCTCGCTCAAACCGGGTTGAGTCTTAGGCTGGCTAGAGCAGCCGCTCAAGGCCAGGACGGCGGCAGAAATAAGGATAGTGTGTCGCATGGTGTTCTCCAATCATTAAGGTTCCGCCATAAGACAATAAATGGTCGTAAAAAATTGTTACAGTTTGCGAAGAATGCTTACATCACAGACACGGCTCAGATAAAACCGGCAATACTAGGGGCTGCCGGGTAAACAACCATTAACTGCCCTGGCCCACTGGTCCCAACGCAAAAATCTGGTAGAATTCCCTCCCTGGAACAGCCCTTCACGCCTTTCCAGACAAACCCCAAACATTAGCTTAATATTTAAACAGGACAGTGTGATGAGTCTTGCCGATAGAGTATTGGCGGTTAATAACGACCTGCCAATTCGTACCGACGCCCCCGTTCATAGCGGTAAAGTCCGCTCCGTATACTGGCTGACTGAAGCCGACAGCCGCCGCCTAATTGAAGAAAAGGGCTACGATGTCGCCATTGATTCGCCTCTAGCGATTATGGTGATCAGCGACCGTATCTCCGCCTTTGACTGCATCTGGCATGGCGAGGGCGGCATGAATGGCGTGCCCGGTAAAGGCGCGGCACTCAATGCGATTTCCAACCATTGGTTTAAACTGTTTAAAGACCAGGGCCTGGCCGATAGCCATATTCTGGACATTCCCCACCCCTTTGTGTGGATAGTGCAAAAAGCCAAGCCCGTAATGATCGAGGCCATTGGTCGCCAATACATCACCGGCTCTATGTGGCGTAGCTACGCCAAGGGCGAGCGTGAATTCTGCGGTATTGCCATCGCCGATGATTTACAAAAAGATCAAAAACTGCCTGAGCTGCTGATCACCCCATCAACCAAGGGTATTTTAGAAGGCATCCCCGGCGTTCCCGCCCAGGACGACGTCAATATCACCCGTGCCAATATCGAAGACAATGCCAGCGCCTTTAACTTTAGTAACCCCGCCGACATCGATCGTTATGAAAAATTACTGATCGAGGGCTTTGATGTCATCAGTGCGGCTCTGGCCAAACTGGACCAAATTTTTGTTGATACCAAGTTTGAATTTGGCTATGTCACTGACAAGGCCGGACAACAAAAATTGATTTATATGGATGAGGTAGGCACCCCTGATTCCTCGCGTATTTGGGATGGCCCCAGCTACCGCGAAGGCAAGGTGGTAGAAAATTCAAAAGAAGCTTTCCGCCAGTTACTACTAGGCCACTTCCCTGATCCAGATATCCTGCTCAATAAAGATAGAATGGTTGAGCGCCTGGCCCTGGCCAAGGACAATGCACTGCCGGAAGCCGTATTAATGGAGGTTTCTAAGACCTATACCGATATTGCCGAAAAAATCACCGGCAAGAAAATTGTCTTATCGGAGAATCCCAAAGCCGAAATCATTGAGATTTTGCGCCAGCAATATGGTTTGGTTGACTAGTATGGGCGAGGGCATAGCGTACGCGGTGCCCTCTTTTCTCTCAATACACGATCAGCAACAATTGCAAAACCACTAGCAACAAACTCAAGCCCATCAGCAGCAACTGCCATTTGGCCGTGATTTCCCAGCGCTCTAACCGTAATGGATGCCGACTTATAGATGCCGCAATAAAACAAAATATTGCACCGCCCAAAAACATCAACGCCACGCCCACAAAACTTGCGGTCAAACCACTGGCATGCAATAGAGCCTGATCCAAATTTCGGCCACCCGTATAAATTGTAATTTTTTGCAGATAGGCCCCGTAAACGCCGTAACCGGCTAGTGCGACGGCCAGCGCCATAATAATAAATTTGATCAACAGCATAAGTTTATATTTAGTGGGTATTAGGGTTTATTTGCCGCCAGGCTTGGGGGCCAATATACTGCATTACTGTTTATTAGACAGCCCCATAATACGGCGACCAAAAAACTAGGATAAATTATGACAAGCCAAACCCCAACGTTGCGTATAGACATAGTCTCGGATGTCGTTTGCCCCTGGTGCATTATTGGTTACCAACGCTTACAAGCTGCTATCGCCCAGCTACAACAAAGTGAATCTGAATTTGAGTATGAGCTTTACTTCCAGCCTTTCGAGCTTAACCCAAACATGCCGGCGATCGGCCAAAACACCAACGAACATATTGCCGAAAAATACGGTTCCGACCCAGCCACTATTCAAGCTAATCGCCAGTCGCTAAAAAACCTGGGCTTGGCCGAAGGCGTTAATTTTCAGGGTAGTGATAAGTCCCGAATTTACAATACGTTTCTGGCTCACAAGCTGTTACACAAGGCGGAGGAGCTAGGCTGCCAAGTAGCCTTAAAACTGGCTCTGTTTCGGGCTTATTTTGAACAGCAGAAAAATGTCAGCGACGTGCAAACCTTGCTGGCAATCGCCGTTGAAAATGGTTTTAGCGCTGAACAAGCCCAAGCCGTCTTGGCAGATGAGGAGATAAGCCAGGCGGTACGACAGCGACAGCAGCAATACACCAGAGCAGGAATAACCTCGGTACCCACCTTTATCTTTAACCAACAATATTCAGTTAACGGCGCCCAGGATGCTGAAACCCTAAGCAAGGTGATGGCGGATATCATCAGCCAGCCGGCTAGCTAACACCGCGGCAAAGGACTGAGGAGTGCTGCCTAAGCTAGGGGCAAAGGCAGCATACAATCAGAGTTTAACTATCCTCTAACTTTTTTTCCCACAGCTCCGCGTGTTTGATGCCTAAAGCCTTAGGGTCAAAGGTGTAATTTTCAACACCACGCTTACGCTGCTCTTCGTAGTCTTTTAAAGCCTTGATAGCAGGTTTGGCGATAAAGAAGATAATCACAATACCAACAATATTCAGCCAAGCCATTAAGCCCACCCCGATATCGCCTAAGCCCCAGGCCAGCGCCGCAGCTTTAACTCCCCCATAAAAAACTGCCGACATCAAAATTATTTTCAACAGTATAAACGCGCCAGGAATTTTCACCGACCGGAGGATATAGGAAACGTTGGTTTCGGCAATATAGTAATAGGCCAAAATGGTAGTGAAGGAGAAAAAGAACAACGCGATTGCCACAAAAACCTTTCCGACCCCAGGAAACACAGACTCAATTGCATATTGCGTGAATGCAGGGCTATTAGGATCAACAAACATCAAATCTACTGCAAAAGTCTTATAGAAATAATTAATTTGTTCAAATGCGCCCTTGGTGGTTGCCTCATCCATAACGTCATAAGTGCCGGTAATGAGAATCATAAAGGCCGTCGCCGAGCAGATAAATAAGGTATCAATATACACCGAGAAAGCTTGCACCAGCCCCTGCTGAGCTGGGTGCTGAACTTCTGCAGCTGCTGCAGCATGCGGGCCGGTACCCTGGCCAGCCTCGTTGGAGTATACCCCGCGCATTACTCCCCACCCAATAGCTGCACCAAACCCGGCCATCGGGCTGAGCGCATCACCAATGATCAAGCTAAATATCTCAGGAACCCTGTCGATGTTGAGAGCAACAACAACAGCCGCCACAATAATATAAGCCAGTGCCATAAACGGCACCACTATTTCAGCAAATTTCGCGATCCGCTTTAGTCCACCAAATATGATAAAACCTAAAATAATGACCACTACAGAACACATTATTATTTTAGTCGAACTAATATTGCCAAGCGTAGTATCGATCATTTCACCACTGCCGAATGCCAGTTCCACTGCATTACCAATCGCATTGGACTGTACTGTCGGCAGTAATACACCACAAGCGAGAATAGTCGCAAGCGCAAAAGCCATTCCGTACCATTTCTGGCCGGTGGCCTTTTCAATATAAAAAGCTGGGCCACCGCGATACTGCCCTTCGTGCTCTTCCTTATAAATCTGTCCCAAGGTCGATTCCACATAGGCGGTAGATGCACCCAAAAAGGCAACTACCCACATCCAAAATACCGCACCAGGGCCGCCAAAGCCGATAGCTGCGGCCACACCGACGATATTACCGGTACCAACCCTCCCAGACAGAGAAACCGCCAGGGCCTGGAAGGAAGACACGCCTTTTTCTGAGCTTTGGCCAGAAAACAGCAACCTTATCATCTCTTTAACCAGCCGCAGCTGGACAAAACGGGTCAATACACTAAAAAACAAACCCGCCGCCAAGCACGTATAGATCAGCACTGGGCTCCAAATGACTCCATTAATGGAGTCGATAACATTCATTAGGGAGAGGGATTCTTCTTGCATAGAGATATGGCCTATTGATTTAGCAGCGACGCGAACTTTTATAGTATGGAAGCACTATAAACAACGAGCCAAAGAAAGAAAACCGGAAAACAGCGGCGATTATAGCTACCCCGACCTACTGTACAGATTTTAAACAAAGGTATGGTTAATCAACTTATTTTTCACATGGCCATCATTTGTAGATACAGTTCACCTTTCTAGATGCTGAAAACTGGTAGTGTGAACCGCCAATTTCATCGAGGTCTAAGCGAGAAATTTTGATCTACTGCCGTTTAATTCTAATAATAATTTGCCTCACCGGCCTAAACGCCTGCCTTTATAAGACCGACAGCCAGATTATTGGTTCTAAAGCGGCAGCCTTCCCACTGGATATGGAAGCCAAATACTATGACGCCAGCCGGTTGAGCCAAGAGTTCGAGCGCCTTAAACGCGGCCGTGATAAAAAATTCATTGGCCGGAAACAGGAGCAGCGACTTAATAAATACCTGAACCAGGTATTGCAGGCCAATTCCCGTCGTCACACACTACAACGCCAAGGTCATTGCTATAAGTCCGGAGATCACTTCGCCGCCTTTGAAGAGATAGATCCAAAAGTTTATCTCGTGTCCCTATCCAAAGACCGCTGCGGCAGGCTAAAACAAAGCGGAAGCTACCACATAGCCATCGTTAAAATTGACGGCAATGTGATTTACCAACTCGACCAAACAAATCTCGACATAAGCAGTTGGGCCAAACAAAAAACCGGTCTAGAACGCTTCTTCCTTAATATAAAATGGCAAGATAAAAGCAAAGCAACTCTCAACTTTGGTGGTAAACGTGGTGTCAAACAGTTCTACCAAACGGTTAAAAAACAGTCCCCGTTAAACTGGAAACCACTCTACATTAAAACGCCCTTGAGTCCGGATCAACGGCGCGCCAGCGGTCACCTGCGAGAGCTAAAAAACGATATTAAAAAACAAAAGCGCAAACTCAAACAACGCCGGCAGCAAAAGTCTGATGTTGAAAAAAGGCAGCGGCGAATAAAGGCTTTGGGCTTAGTGGAAAAGACGCCGGGCAAGCCCACCGAGGTTGATAACCTCTATTTGGTCTATGGCAATGGCAACATCACTACCTTGCAAGCTGGCCGTGCCGAGAACCAATTAAAAGAAATGTTGGTATACCCCTTTTCTGGTCGCAATGGTCGAATGGCCAGGGTGGCTTATACTGATGATAGGATTCAAATAGAAGACACTGTGCGAGGTCGCCGCAAAGACAATATTATAAAACAAGACCGGGCCTACCGCAGCTGCCCCTACCTTTACGATACCGCTATTAATTACCAGCTATACCCTATTAAAGAAGCACAAAGCCAATGGTATTACCCAAATCGCTGGCGCTTAGCGCAGATAAGTGCCGCCTGTAAAATCCCACGTTTTAATAGAGATGCCAATTTACATCCCTGTCGCGCCAGCTGCAAACAATGGCATAACGGCTATAAATCTAGCCGTGACGGCATACTGCTATTCCGATATTTAAAGGACGCCAAGCGATTTTCTCAAAGCCAGGGGCGCTAATTACAGCACAAATATCGCAAGGCTAGCTATGCACCAAGCCCTGCCGACTAAATTGTTGTGGAAAACTATTTTCCTGTTAGTGCTAATTTAGGAATGAAAAAAGAAATGCTAGCAGTAGCTGATTTTTCATAAGCCCCTGAAACAAAAAAGCCCGCTTAGCGGGCTTTAACTTCGATCAAGCTTCGTTACCGTAGCTCATCAAGCGTTCAAAACGTTTATCCAGCAGCTCATCTATGGGTATCTGCTGCAGGCTTTCAACCTGATCAACTAAATGGCTTTTTAGCCTTGCCGCCATAGTATCGATATCACGGTGAGCGCCGCCCAGTGGTTCAGCGATAGTGGTATCAATAATACCTAGCTTCTCCAAATTATCCGACGTCACACCCATTGCCTCTGCAGCTAAGGGGGCTTTTTCTACGGTTTTCCAAATGATATTGGCGCAGCCTTCGGGGGAAATAACAAAATAGGTAGAGTATTGCAGCATGTTTAGCTGATCGCCAACACCTATGGCCAAAGCTCCACCGGAAGAACCCTCACCGATTACGGTGCAGATAATTGGCGTCCGTAAACGCGACATTACCGCGAGGTTTTGGGCAATGGCTTCAGAAATACCACGCTCTTCTGAATCGATACCTGGGTAGGCTCCCGGCGTATCGATCAAGGTAAGTACGGGCATTTTAAAACGCTCAGCCATTTCCATTAAGCGCAATGCTTTTCGATAACCCTCTGGGCGAGGCATGCCAAAGTTACGCCTTACTTTTTCGGTGACACTGCGACCTTTTTCTTCACCTATAACCATGACTGGCTTGCCATCTAAACGGCCTACACCACCAATAATTGCGTGGTCGTCACCAAAGTGACGGTCGCCATGCAGCTCATCCCAGTCATCAAATATACGGCTGATATAATCACTGGTGTAAGGACGCTGAGGGTGACGGGCAACCTTAACAACATCCCAGGCGCTCAGGTTGGAGTACAGGCTTTCTGTTAGCTTGTTACTCTTTTCCCGTAGCTTGGAAATCTCTTCATTGATATTAAGGTTATTATCGGAGCCCACCAACTGCAGCTCTTCAATCTTGGCTTCAAGCTCGGCAATGGGTTGCTCAAAATCTAGGTAATTGGGATTCATATCGGGTGTCTACAACCTACTTGGGCTATCTCTATGTCCACGTTTAAGGCGGCGTCGACGCTAATTTAAAAGGCCACCAATTTTGGGCCTAACAATACGCGAAACCGCCGCCTTAGTCGACCTCAGTATAGGCCTAATCTGCCATAATTCCTGGCATACGGGCCGTTTATTATTGTCATCCATTCAAGACTGATTTAACTGTACCTAAACTTAAAAAGCGTAAAATCAGTACATTAGGCTGACCTTTTGAGTGCCTAGTTCGGCCTTTAATTCATCCAATAGCTCATCGTTGGGGGAGACTCGCCATTGCTGGCCCAGCACAACTTCGGCGGAGGCATCCACCCGGCTATACTCTATAATCAGCGGACAGCCATCCTCCCTAACAAAAGCTCCGATTAATTGTTTGAGCTGGCCAATATAACTCACCTGTTGATGGCTAAGCTGGATACGCAAACCTCTGGCTCGCTCTGCTCTGGCCTGCGCCAGCCCCACAACAGTATCAGTACTCATTTTTAAGCCACCGCTGTACTCATCGTGGCTGACTTTACCGGTGAGGATCAGCAGGCTGTCTTTCAGCAGCAGTTCTTTATATTTGTCGTAGGATTCAGGGAATACCGCCACATCAATTCGACCGGTGCGGTCATCCAGCGAGACGATCGCCATGGTCGAGCCCTTTTTGGTTTTCATAACCCGCATATCGACCACCAGGCCCCCCACCTGTTGTGCGTTATTATCTGCTCGCAGGTCAGAAATTCGAGATGAAACTAAATGTTTCATCTCAGCATGGTATTCGTCAATTGGATGGCCGGTAAGGTACAAACCCAGAGTGGCGCGTTCATTTTCCAAACGCTCTTTCAGACTCCAACGTTTTATTTTGCTGGTGAAATCTGCATATACATCCCCCTCAGAGGCCTGCGGCACTACTTCACCAAACAAATCCATCATTCCGGCATTGGCATTGGCGGCAGCCTGGTCAGCAGCTTTGACCGCCTCAGGGATGGCGGCGAGCATTATAGCCCGAGCCAAATCGATATCTCCGTCCAACTGTGGCCCAATGGTGTCGACAGCCCCACTGCGAACCAAAGCGTCCAGCGCACGCTTGTTGACCTTACGGGCATCCACCCTGGAACAAAAATCAAACAAGTCGGTGAAAGGACCGTTTTTACGCGCCTCTAGAATAGCGCCAACCGGGCCTTCACCCAGCCCTTTGATGGCGCCCAAGCCGTAGATTACCGCATCGTCTTCGTTAACCGAGAACTGAAATTCACCCATATTGACGTCGGGCGGCAGCAGCGTCAGCTTCATCTGCCGACACTCTTCAATAAAGGTCACTACCTTTTCGGTTTTATCCATATCCGAAGACATGGTGGCAGCCATAAACTGCGAGGGATAGTGAGCTTTTAGCCAAGCGGTTTGATAAGAAACTAGTGCGTAGGCGGCAGAGTGGGATTTGTTAAAGCCGTAGCCGGCGAATTTCTCCACCAGATCGAAGATCTTCATAGCCAGTTCGCCATCCACCCCTTCGGAGATGGCGCCACCTTCGAAGGTCGAACGCTGCTTGGCCATTTCTTCGGGTTTCTTTTTACCCATGGCCCGGCGTAGCATATCAGCCCCGCCCAGGGTATAACCAGCCAGTTCCTGAGCGATCTGCATCACCTGTTCCTGGTAAACGATAACACCGTAGGTGGGCTTTAGGATGGGCTCTAACTTTTCATGTTGGTATTTGGCATCGGGGTAAGCCACCTCGGCACGACCGTGCTTGCGGTTAACAAAGTCATCAACCATGCCCGAGTCCAAGGGGCCGGGGCGAAATAGCGCCACCAAGGCGATCATATCTTCTATATTATCGGGTTTTAGGCGCTTAATTAGATCCTTCATACCGCGGGATTCAAGCTGGAATACCGCGGTTGTTTCAGCGGCTTGCAGCAGGCGGTAGGTGGCCGGATCGTCCAGGGGAATCGCTGCAATATCCAGCTCTGCCTCGCCCTTGGCTGCCAGCCGCGGGTCGATCATTTTTTTAGCCCAATCGATAATCGTTAGGGTACGCAGCCCCAAAAAGTCGAACTTCACCAGGCCGGCGGCCTCAACATCGTTTTTGTCGTATTGGGTAACCAGACCAGCACCGCTTTCATCACAATACAGGGGAGAAAAATCCGTAAGCTTGGTTGGTGCTATGACCACACCACCGGCGTGCTTACCAACGTTACGAGCGATGCCTTCAAGCCGCTTCGCCATGTCCCAAATTTCTTGGCCATCACCATCGCCAGACAAAAACTCGCGTAGAGGCTCCTCGCCGTCGTAAGCTTTTTGCAAAGTCATGCCAGGGTCAGCTGGAATTAACTTGGACAGTTTATCGGCCAGCCCGTAAGACTTCCCCTGGGCGCGAGCCACATCTCGCACCACCGCCTTGGCAGCCATGGTACCAAAGGTAATAATCTGGCTTACCGCATCACGGCCGTAAGTATCAGCCACATAACTGATGACCTGGTCGCGCTTATCCATGCAAAAATCGACGTCGAAATCCGGCATCGAAACCCGCTCAGGATTAAGAAATCGCTCAAACAGCAGGTCGTATTCGAGCGGGTCCAAATCAGTAATTTTTTGCGCGTAGGCCACCAGCGACCCAGCACCGGAACCTCGTCCGGGACCAACGGGAATATCCTGATCTTTCGACCACTGAATAAAGTCCATTACTATTAAGAAGTAACCGGGGAAACCCATCTGCATAATGATGTCTAATTCAAACTTCAAGCGGTCGGTGTATTCCTTCAACCTCTGAGGGTAATCTTCGGCCTCTTTATCCGGCAGGATTGTTTCTAAACGCCAGAACAATCCTTCATAAGAGATTTTTTGAAAGAAGATATTAGTCTGTAACATTTTTTCATATTCAGACTCACCTTCTTTACCCGCCCACTTTTCAACCATGGCCTCACGGGCCCATTGCTCAAAGGTAGCAAAGGAAATATGTTGATCAAAAAACGGGTCCTGCTGGAAATTCTCGGGGATTGGAAAGTCGGGTAAATAATAGGTGCCCAATTCGATATCCACCGAACAACGCTTAGCAATCTCGACGGAGTTTTGCAGCGCTTCCGGGATATCGCTAAACAGCTCGGCCATTTCATCCGGGCTACGTAAATATTGCTGATCGGAGAAGTTACGCGAGCGGCGCTTATCATCAAGGGCCATGCCTTCGCCAATACAGACCCGAGTTTCATGGGCCTCAAATTCATCGGACTGTAAAAAACGCACATCGTTGGTGGCTACCACCGGACAGCCATAACGACAGGCCACATCAACCGCAGCGTGAAGATAGTCCTCATCGTATTCTCGCCCAGTACGCTGTAGCTCTAGATAGAAGCGATCGGGAAAATCTCGCATCCAGCCCTGTAGCAACTCTTCTGCCTGGGCTTGGCGATCACCCAGCAATGCCAGGCCCACATCGCCCAAGCGGCCACCAGAAATAGCGATAATGTCGTCATTCTTCTCACTCAGCCAAGCCCGCTGTATATACGGTTTGGAATGCACCTGCCCCTCTTGAAAGGCTCGGGAAATCAATTCAGTGATATTACGATAACCCTGGCGGCCCATAGCCAACAAAGTCAACAAGGTTGGCTTACCCTCTTGCTCGCTAGGTGCTAGCCAAAAATCCGCTCCGGCAATCGGCTTAATTCCAGCTCCGTGGCAGGTATTATAGAATTTAATCAAACCGTAGAAATTACAGGGGTCGGTCATTGCCACCGCCGGCATCCCCATCTCCGCAACCTTGGCGACCAAGGGTTTAATACGGACGATGCTATCCACCAAAGAATACTCAGTGTGTAAGCGCAAATGGACAAAGGAGTGGGTCATAAATAGCCAGTTATTAATGTGCGAAAGGTCAGTATTTTAGGCATGGTGGAGCAGAGCGTCCAGTGCCTGACGTGGTTATTTTAGCTAAACAACACCGCTACTGAATACTTATTTCCCGACTACAATACGATTAAGGTCGATATCGAATCAACTTAAATAAAGGGACAATAATATTTAAAGCTAGCGGTTGCTAACTCGCCTACCCGGCTCATAAGGTATAACCGTTGAGCCAGCTCAGTACCTTGTGCTGAAGGTGAAATGTTGGGCATCCGTTCAACCGGCTCGCTAATAGCAGCTTGGCTTTAGTTGAGCTTCAGGGGTTTAAACGGAATACAAGCCGCTGCAAGCTTAAGCCTCGCAGCGGCATATTTATTTATTGGTAGCGGCAAAGTCTAGCATGCGCTGTAAAGGCCGCATCGCCATAGGGCCTATGCCAGGATCAACAAATATTTCGTTTTGCGGCTTAGCAAATACCGTCGCCAAGGCCTCTAGTTCATTCATCGCCATCCAAGGACAGCTGGCACAGCTACGACAAGTGGCGCCGGAGCCCGCAGTAGGAGCGATATAAAACTCCTTTTCTGGGCTTAGCTGCTGCATTTTATAGAAGATGCCTTGATCAGTTGCAACAATGAACTTTTGCTTATCCATATTTTGAGAAGCGTTAATCAGTTGCGAGGTTGAGCCCGCCACATCAGCCAGTTGCACCACCGCTGAGGGAGATTCCGGGTGCACCAGAACCGCCGCATCGGGATGCTGCGCCTTTAAACTCTCAATGCCTTTAGCTTTAAACTCTTCATGGACGATGCAGGCGCTGTCCCACAAAATCATATCAGCACCGGTCTGATCAGCCACATACTGGCCTAAATGCTTATCTGGCGCCCAAATAATCTTCTCACCCTCGGCATCTAAATGATCTATCACGTCCACCGCAATTGAGGACGTTACCACCCAGTCAGCACGTGCTTTAACTGCTGCGGAGGTATTGGCATACACCACGACGGTACGATCAGGATGCTGGTCACAAAACGCACTGAACTCATCAATTGGACAGCCAATATCCAATGAGCAAGTAGCCTCGATATTGGGCATTAATATGCGTTTCTCGGGGGTCAGGATTTTTGCTGTCTCGCCCATAAATTTGACGCCAGCTACAATCAAGGTATTTGCCCTATGATCACGGCCAAAGCGCGCCATTTCGAGGGAGTCAGATACACAGCCACCGGTTTCTTCTGCCAATGCTTGAACCACAGGATCGGTGTAATAATGCGCCACCAAGACGGCATTATGCTCTTCCAGCTGCTGCTTAATTTTATCCTTGTAGGATTCGACCTGCTGGGGAGTATATTGTGGCGTGTCGTGCAAATTGGCGAGATGATCTTTTACTAACTCGTAGACATCTTTGCTGTGCCTATCTGTGGCAAGGGTCATGCGTGTATCCGTTTGGCTAATCGGGGCGGGATTCTACCATAGTTCAACAATTAACCGAAAACCTGAACCAGGGTTTTTATCTCTGTTAATCTAGGTAGTTAAGGCCGGCTATCGTCAGCTGGGTCTATAAATGAAAGTCGGCGCCAACATACAGAGGGAGCCAATATCAGCGATAGCTAGATATTGTAGGCGGCACTCCGAATAAAGCGGCAATACTCGGTCAAATCAGCAGATTGATAATGCCAGCCTAGCTCTGATTAAGTTGTCGTTGCATCCAAGTGCTAATGTCCATAGCAACTTCCTGTTTATTAATTTCATTCAGCATTTCATGGCGCCCGCCTCGATAAAACTTTTCCTCCACGCTGAGTTGATTAGCGTTATAAGCTGCTTGCATTGTGCGAAGATTTTTAAGCCCATCGTGGACCGGGTCCTCGACGCCCGACAACAGCAATATAGGAAGTGTTTTAGAGATTGTTTTTATATGTTTTTCACTGCTGCACAGCAGGCTCGCGGCGAACATTTCCCGCATGCTTTGAGCACGCAACACAAAACCACAGGCTGGATCTTGCAAATATTTTTCCACCTCAATCGGATCGCGACTCAGCCACTCAAAACCATTGGCGCCATCTTTGGCAAAAGCCTTATTTGAGTCGGCAAAGACCAACTTCTCCAATATTGCACTATGTCCATCAGCGCCGAGACGCCAGCTTTCAAAGCCGGCGATAAATTTCGCCAGGCCGGCCAGAAATCGAGGTACAAAACCCGGAGAGCCGGAGAGTACAACGCCCTGATAAAGCTGACCATGGCTAGCAAGTAATTGCTGGCCAGCCATTGAGCCCATGCTATGGGCAAACAAAAATAGGGGTAATTCGGGGTGACGCTGCTTGATAAGCTCACTCAAGCCTGCGCCATCAGCAACGGTCTTTTGCCACCCTCCATCGCCCATATCACCATAGCGCCCTGGCGAAGAACTCTTGCCGTGGCCACGATGATCGCTGCCATAAACTGAAAAACCTTGGCTATTTAGAAACAACGCGAAATCCTGATAGCGGCCAATATGCTCACCCATCCCGTGACTAAGCTGCACTACTGCTTGTGGTTGCTCTAACTGCCAACTACAACAAAAACTCTGATGCTCATCCCGCTCTTCATACCATTCTGTGTATTTCAAAACCCGCTCCGACCATTGCTATGTCGACCAAACGACATCAATTTCAGACTAACATCTAGTGAGCAACTATAAATATTTGCCCACTCAATAGAAAGCCCCAAATTGCCAAAGGGCTGAAATCAGTCAAAACAGGACAAATAGATAGATAAAACGGTTCGGCAATCAGAATAACCAGACGTTTGACACCCTCGAATAAAGAGCTGGGCGATGACGACGACCACCAAGGATGGTGGAAGTGTCGCCCAGGTAGGAACAATTGGCGGCCTCTCACATCGGGGCTAAATCGCCCGGAGCGATTTTGCATCACGAGCCTGCGAGGGCCCCCGCAGGGGCGAGACCCTGGATGGTCGAGTGCAACCCTCAGATAAAGAGCGGGGCTTTGCCCCATGTGAGAATCAAAGACATAAAAAAACCCCGGCAGCAAGGCTACCGGGGTTTTAGAATAAGAGCTTGACGATGACCTACTCTCACATGGGGAAACCCCACACTACCATCGGCGCTAAGTCGTTTCACTTCTGAGTTCGGGATGGGAT
>Ga0209292_1000337_pt1 | contig 62932 bp, 49 predicted proteins | sample GOMGulsemesocosm_2_FD_184634 | JGI IMG/M metagenome (GOLD analysis project Ga0209292, IMG submission 184634) | Methane-oxidizing microbial communities from mesocosms in the Gulf of Mexico - GOM9C Gulf of Mexico (SPAdes) (version 2) | ecosystem: Environmental > Aquatic > Marine > Cold seeps... | reverse complement strand
ACGCGAAAATACGGAGGAACAGGGTTAGGATTGGCAATTGTTAAACAACTGTGCCAATTAATGGATGGAACGATTGATGTTATAAGTGCTTATGGTCACGGTAGTGAGTTCACCTTTACTTTATTTCTTGAAAAGAGTGAACAATCAAATCATATGATGCCTAATATCGATATTAATGGAACCAAAATATTAATAGTCGACGACAATTTTACTAATCTTAAGGTATTAAAAGGCCAACTTGAAGCGTGGGGGGCAATAGTTAATGAGGCGTTAAGTGGTGATGAGGCGTTAAGAATTATTGAAGAAAAAGAAAAAAATCACTTTGACCTTGCTATCTTGGATATGAAAATGCCAGAAATGGATGGTGCAACATTAGCAAGGAAATTAAAGGTGGAGCAGAATTGTATCAATATGGGATTGATAATGATGACGCCAATGGCCGAACGCATGGATGTTGCATTTTTTAGTGAGATAGGGGTTTCTGCGAACTTCCCCAAGCCCGCAACAATATCTGATTTATTAGGCGCGCTAACTCTCGTATTAGAGAGTGATAAAATACTAACGCAAGCAAAGCTACCTGTTACTCGTGAACACTTAAAATCATTAGGAGATGACACCTCAAGTAACAGAGTCATAAATAAAAATTCACGAATATTGTTGGTTGAAGATAATCGTATCAATCAAGTTGTACTATTAGGCATATTATCTAATTTTGGTTTGTCTGCTGATGTTGCTGGCAACGGTTTAGAAGCGTTGGCAGCACTCATGAGTTCACCCGATGATGCACCTTATAAATTAATTATAATGGATTGTCAGATGCCAGAAATGGATGGTTATGAGGCCACCCGAGAAATTAGAATGGGTAAAACGAAAGAATTCTATAATGACGTACCTATCATCGCCATGACGGCTAATGCGATGAAAGGGGATAAAGAGAAATGTCTTATTGCGGGAATGAGTGACTATGCGACTAAACCTGTAGACCCTGATACGTTATATGAAAAAATGATTTATTGGATAGGAGAAGAAAAAGAAATCAATAACAAGGAAATGAAAAAGGAATATGAGGATAATAAACAATTTGTACATAAAACAGATACTGATAATGAAGTGAATACCAAAGATAACACGCTGACCGAGATTGTTTGGGATAAAGTTGGCTTTTTAAAAAGAGTTCGAAATAATAATTTATTGGCTAGAAAATTAATTGATATCTTTGTTGAAGATATACCTCAAGTAAAAGATGAACTTTGTGATGCGCTTAAAAATAAGGAACTAACGGATATCGCATCTTATGCTCACAAAATAACGGGTTCTGCCAGTAATCTTGGCGGGGTTAGTTTAGCTAAATTAACTAAAAGTATTGAACGAAATGCAAACAATAGTAATGTCACTGACATTGAATTGTTAATTAAAGATATTGAACATAATTATCAATTATTTCATGATGAGATTTCAATGTTTTCGGAAGAGTAGAGTTTAATAACTAAGTGTTTTAATTATCAAACAGTTGTTTACGAATGTTAGTCTATAATTAACAATAAGCGTAAACGGGAAACGTTTTAATAATATTTAAATGGATGAATGTGTGAAAGCAAAAAGTGAATATAAAATTTTAGCCGTAGATGATGCAAAAGATACTTTAATGTTGCTTGAATTTGATTTAATGGAGCAGGGGTATCAGGTTATTACTGCAGAGTCTGCCGAACTAGCGCTTGATATGCTTGAAAACGAATCTGTTGATTTAATTCTACTTGATATGTATATGCCCGGTATGACGGGTCTTACCATGTTAAAAAAACTCAAAGCACATTCTGCATTTTATCGTATTCCCGTCATTATGCTTTCTTCTTCTGACGATGAAGATCAAATTGTTGCCGCTTTAGAATTTGGCGCGGATGATTATGTTACTAAACCTTATATAGCCAAAGTTCTACTTGCTAGAATGAAAACATCATTGCGGTTATTGGAGAAAACGTTAGAACTTGAAGCATTAGCAAAAACTGATTTTTTAACAGGGTTAAATAATAGGGGATGTCTTGTTGAACTAGCAACTAAAGCAGTAAGCCAGGCAAAACGAACCAACTTACCGTTAGTTATGGTTATGCTAGATATCGATTTTTTTAAACTCGTTAATGATGATTTTGGTCATGATGCTGGTGATAAAGTGCTTATCGATTTTGCATCGATATTGCTTGATTGCTATCGGGATTATGACATTTCTGGCCGTGTCGGTGGCGAGGAATTTGTCGTTTGTATGCCTAATACGACAACTGATAATGCTGTTATTGCTTGTGAACGTTTCAGAAAGGCAATCGAAGAGCACAAGTTTGTTATATCCGAAGATGGAAAGGTAATAAATGTTAGTGTCAGTTTAGGTCTATCAACCGGACAAGGTAAAGATATTGAATTTGAAAGCTTATTACATCAGGCTGATATGGGACTCTATCAAGCAAAAGAAAATGGTCGTAATCAAGTCATGATATGGGATGGAATTATTGATGATGACTTTACCGAACCTGTTGAAGTCGTTACTGGAATAACGAGTGAAGAGCCTAGTGAATTAGATACGATGCCAATGACTGAGAGGGGGCCACAAGATAATACCCACACGCTTGCAGCAGAAGAAAAATACGCAGGTATAGATTATAATATTGGTGTTAATAATGTTTTAGGAGATGACGCTCTATTTGCTGAGATTTTAGTCATGTTTTATGAAGACCATTCACAAGACAAACTTAAGATACAGCAGGCAATTCTGGATAACGACGGTAGTTCTTTAAAACATTTAGTTCATACACTAAAAGGAGTTGCTTGCTCAATTGGTGCAATGTCATTGTTTAATTGTGCAAAAGAACTCGATATTGCCATTAGTGAACAAAAACCAGATCAATATCAATCGTTATTTGAACCAGTAGCTAACGAAATTGACAACGTTATTCATGGTCTTGAAAGTACACTGACAGATAAAATAAATGTTGATAACTAATCTTTATCAGTTATTTAAAAGCTATATTTATTGCCTTGGTTTTTATCGGTTAAATAAATCCCGTTATTGGAGGTTGTAGCTCAATAACGGCTGTAGTTAAAGGGGATAATTGTTATCTCTACCTTTCAACGTTGATGGCTGTTTTAGTATAGTGACGTTGGATACAATTATTTATTAAACTTTGAGTTTGGTAAAATATCCATTAATAGCAGGTTTTGATATATCAGCCCTTATTCATGAATATCTATTTCAATATCGCTGAGTGGCTGAGCGCAACAGGTAAGGATATCCCCATCGCGTATAAAAGCGATAGGAGTTATATTATACGACACTTCCCCTTTGATTAACTTGCAACGACAGGCTCCACAATAGCCGTCCCGACAATGATAATGACTTTCTATATTTTCCCGTTCAAGAGAGTGTAAAATATTTTTATCTTGCTCGATGAATACGATTATATGTCCATCGACCGTTATTTTTGACGACATTACAAATCAAAATCATCAAAATCATCACTTGATACACTTGAGTCAACTTGACCTACAAGGTAGCTTGATATCTCCGTTTCTTGAGGAGCTACTTGTACATTATCACTGGACAAATAAGCATTTATCCAAGGAAGAGGGTTTGTTTTAATATCAAAAGGGGCATCTAAACCAATTGCAGTCATACGTTGGTTGCTAATGTACTCAATGTATTGTTTTAGAATAGCAGCGTTTAACCCTATCATTGAACCATCTTTAAATAAGTAATCGGCCCATTCTTTTTCTTGGTCCACGACATCTAAAAATATTTGTCGTCCTTGGTCTTTCATGTCTCTACATATTTCTTCCATTTCAGGATCATCTTGACCATTTGTCCAAAGATTTAATATGGTTTGTGTACCCGTCAGGTGTAGAGCTTCATCACGAGCAATTAATTTAATTATTTTGGCGTTGCCTTCAAGTAATTCACGTTCAGCAAAAGCAAATGAACAGGCAAAACTAACATAAAAACGTATGGCTTCTAAAGCATTTACCGAACATACAGCTAAATAAAGCTTTTCTTTTAATTTTCGTTTTGTGACCTCAATTGTTTTACCTTCTACTTCATAAGTTCCCTCACCTTGAGATTGAAGTAACTGCGTAGAAACAATGACATCATCAAAGTACTTAGCAATGCTCGATGCTCGTTTAAGAATAGCTGGATTGACAACAATATCGTCAAAAACTTCACCGGGATCGGTAAATAAATTTCGCAGAATATGGGTATAAGAGCGTGAATGGATCGTTTCACTAAATGCCCATGTTTCAATCCAAGTTTCTACTTCAGGTAATGACACAATGGGCAACAATACGGCATTCACTGAACGAGCAGCCATACTATCAAGTAGCGTTTGATATTTTAAATTCGAAATGAATATATGTCTTTCGGAGGTGGTTAGGCTTTGCCAATCCGCTCTGTCTTTTGATACATCCACTTCTTCAGGGCGCCAAAAAAATGAAAGTTGTTTTTCAATAAGTCTTTCAAAATTGATGAATTTTTGTTGGTCATAGCGACTTACATTGACGTTTTGGCCAAAAAACATAGGCTCTTTTAACGCTTCATTTGGTGTTTGGTTAAACGTTGTATACGTCATTATTTTTCCCTGACAATATCACCAAGCTTATTGGTGATATATGTTATAAATGTACAGATGTAATTAATGAAATCTTGTAGATGTCATAGTGAATTTGTCATTGTGATCAATAAGACCTAAATCTTACAAGCGCCACCAGCACAGCTATCATCTTCAACTTCTACTTGGTTATCACTCGCGCCATCGCGGGTATTATGATAATACATCGTTTTTACGCCAAGTTTGTAAGCTGTTAGAATATCTTTAAGAACTTGTTTAATCGGAACTTTACCATTTTCAAAGCGCGAAGGATCATAATTGGTATTAGCTGAAATTGTTTGGTCAACAAATTTTTGCATAATGCCAACTATCTCCAAATAACCTTGGTTATCAGGAATATTCCATAATAATTCATAATTATCTTTTAGGTTTTGATAATCAGGAACAACTTGTTTTAACACTCCGTCCTTACTGGCCTTAATACTGATCAACCCTCGAGGTGGTTCGATGCCATTTGTTGCATTTGATATTTGTGAAGAGGTTTCTGAAGGCATTAACGCAGACACTGTTGAATTTCGTACGCCATGCTCTTTAATATTTTTACGTAATGTATCCCAATCAAGGTGTAACTCTTCACTGGTGATATTATCTATCTCTTTTTTATAAGTATCGATAGGTAAAATACCTTGCGATAAGCGAGTTTCGTTAAACTTAGGACATGCACCTAATTCTTTCGCCAAATTATTTGATGCTTTTAATAAATAGTATTGGATTGCTTCAAATGTACGATGCGTTAAATTATTAGCGCTACCATTTGAATAATAAAGACCATTTTTTGCAAGGTAATATGCATAATTAATAACACCTACACCTAGTGTTCTGCGGCCCATCGTCGCGTTATACGCCGCAGGCATAGGATAATCTTGATAATCAAGCAAACTATCAAGTGCTCTTATGGCAAGATCTGCTAACCCTTCAAGTTCATCTAAACTCTCTATGGCACCAAGGTTAAAGGCAGATAGTGTACATAATGCAATTTCACCATTAGGATCGTTAATATCATCCATTGGTTGCGTAGGTAGTGCAATTTCCAAACACAAATTACTTTGTCTGATCGGTGCTTGTTTAGGATCAAAAGGACTATGTGTATTACAATGGTCAACATTTTGTAAATATATTCGGCCTGTACTTGCACGCTCTTGTGCAAACAAAGTAAACAATTCAATCGCTTTAATACACTTCTTACGAATACTGTCATCATTTTCATATTGAAGATAAAGTTGCTCGAACTTATCTTGGTCTTCAAAGAAAGCATCATATAGCCCAGGTACATCGCTAGGACTAAATAAGGTAATAGACTCACCTTTAATTAAACGGGTATACATTAATTTATTAAACTGCACGCCGTAATCTAAATGTCGAACACGGTTTTCTTCAACACCACGGTTATTTTTGAGCACCAACAAGCTTTCAACTTCTAAATGCCATAGTGGATAAAATAGTGTGGCTGCGCCACCTCGAACACCACCTTGAGAACAACTTTTTACCGCCGTTTGAAAGTGCTTGAAAAAGGGAATGCATCCAGTATGAAAAGCTTCTCCATTGCGGATTGAACTGCCTAGAGCGCGAATACGACCCGCATTAATGCCAATGCCTGCACGTTGAGAAACGTATTTAACAATTGAGCTTGATGCGGCATTAATTGAGTCTAAACTGTCGCCACACTCTATTAATACACAAGATGAAAATTGACGGGTAGGTGTTCTAACGCCTGCCATAATTGGAGTAGGTAGTGAAATTTTAAATGTTGAGATGGCGTTATAAAAACCTTCAATATAACTTAATCGAGTTTCTTGTGGATACTTAGCAAATAAACAAGCAGCAACCAACAAATATAAAAATTGAGCACTTTCATATATTTCACCAGTAACACGATTTTGTACTAAATATTTTCCTTCAAGCTGTTTTACAGCAGCATAACTGAAATTTAAATCACGTGGGTGAACTAAAAATTTTTCCATTAATTCAAATTCTTCTTGGGTATAATCAACAAGTAGATGTTGATCATATTTCCCAGACTCTACTAAAGAAACGATATGGTCATATAATTTTGGCGGTTCAAACTTACCATACGCTTTTTTACGCAAGTGAAAAATAGCTAAACGTGCAGATAAATATTGATAATCAGGGCTTTCTTCTGAAATTAAATCTGCAGCAGATTTAATAATCGTTTCATGAATATCTTCCGTTTTAATACCATCATAGAATTGAATATGAGACTTTAATTCTACTTGTGAGACAGATACGTTATCAAGACCTTCGGCCGCCCAAGCAATAACTTGGTGGATTTTTTCTAAGTCGATAGGTTCTTTTTTGCCGTTACGTTTCGTTACAAAGAGGTTGTTATTCATGAAAGACCTGTAAATTAATTATTGTACTTTATTGCCCATGATGGACATTAATTATAATTATTTCCCCAAATGAGCTATAAACGTGTGAATGATAAATGCACTACATCTAGGGTTTTTTTAAAAACTAATCACAAGATAATGAGGTTTGACGATTTTTGCAAGCGTTAAAATATCCCTTTTTTTGTTGACATTTATTGGAGTGAAAACTCGGTTAGTAGTAACTAACGTAGCAAGACGTTTTAATTTTGATTTTACTAAAACGCAATACTTATTTTTAACTAATTTTTCTATATATAATTATTTATATAATATTTTGATATCGATATTTCTATTTGTAATATAAAATAAAAATCATTTGGAAATCATAGTGTTACGCTTTTTGTTTTATATTTATACTGTTTGCTTGTAAAGTAGCCTTTAAAATATCAGCAGGGGAATGAGCAATAGCACAAGCTTGCCATAAATGGCAATCATCCGTTGCTATGATGTAGCCCCACTTTGCAATCATGGTATACATTTTTGCACGATTTCCTGCTTCAATATCTCGAGGGGCATCACCAACATAAATACATTCATCAGCATTACTCGATAATTGTTGGCAAGCATATAATAACGGTGCGGGGTGAGGCTTACGTTCTTTTAATGTATCGCCACCAACCATTACTTTGCACGCTTTAAATTCTTCAAAATATGGTAGAAGTAATGATGTTAATTCTTCAGGCTTATTTGTAACGACTCCCCATGGAATATTTTGTGTATTTAAATTTGTTAATAATTCTGAGATTCCAGGATATAGACAAGTGTGTACAGCAATGTTTTCTTGATAGTGGTTTAGAAACTCTTGTCGAAGTACATCATAATCAAAATTCTTAAGTTGTTCACCAAAACCTAACGTTAATAAACCTTTCGCACCGTCTGATGCTACAGGGCGATAACATGCTTGAGCTATAGGGGCGAAGCCATACTTTTTTAATACATAATTTAGTGCCTCGCCTAAGTCATTCGCGGTATCAAGTAAGGTGCCGTCTAAATCAAATAAAACGGTATTATATTTATTAATTATCATTGTTTTTATCTTTGTTTTATTTTTATTAACATTTTTACACTTTTTGGCAACACAACATATAGTTAACATCCAGCCCTTTTGCTAGCGTATGATTTTCTGTTAACGGGTTATAATGAATACCGGTAGCGTCAATACATTTGAGACCATATGATTCTGCCCATGAAATTAATGTAGAAGGACGAATAAATTTGTCATGTTCATGAGTGCCGTTAGGAACCAACTTAAGTAACTTCTCTGCAGCTACTATGGCTAATAGATAAGATTTTATTGTTTTATTAAGTGTTGAAAAGAAAACAAAACCGCCGGGTTTTACCATTTTCGCACAGGCTTTAATTATGGACTCAGGGTTTGGAACATGTTCCAACATTTCCATACAAGTAACTGCATCAAAGAATTCTGGGCATGTGATCGCTTTTTCTTCAGCGGTGATTTTTTGATAATCGACACTTATGTTTGACTCTAGAGCGTGTAACTTTGCTATATTAAGCGGCTCTTCTCCCATATCGATACCGGTAACATTTGCACCTAATTTGGCTAAGCTCTCTGCCAAAATACCACCACCACAACCTACATCAATTATATTTTTGTCAAAAATCATCTGCATATGTTGCGTTATAAACTGGCGACGTAGCGGGTTTATTTGATGTAAAGGTTTAAAGTCACCGGTGAGATCCCACCATTGACTTGCAACCTTTTCAAATTTTGCAATTTCTTGAAGATCAACATTGAGTACATCTGACATTATATAATACCGAATTAATTAAACTTATTGTTTACTCTGAGCTTTATGGAAGTTTAAAAATAAAACTTGTAAGGCTATTCACTGTGGACCAAACAAATTTGTGTAATTATTATCAACCAAGCTTCTAAGGGCGTGTATAAAATGGGTACATGTTACGTTATTGGCCTTAATAAGGGAATAACCATTCTTTGAATTTGGTTTCTAACTGCGTCGCCAAAGGTACATGGATGTATCAGTGACTAAAAACGATATTATAAAACTAGGTCTTTACATATTAGCTGTTAACCTAAAGTGTAAAATAACCAACTAGTTTGTAAATCCTTCCAGGTAAACGGTTTAGTAATATGAATTTCTTTATGAAATAAAGAATCAGGTTTTGCCATTTTTTATGCGCTATATATCTGTTTATGTGAAATGAAATGTTTTTCAGACATTGTAACAAATAGGTAATGAATGATTTTAAATCGTTTTATCCATTTGTGGTGCTTTGGAAGTTTCATTTATACTTTTTATAAATATGAGAAAGATATAAATCAATTATTCAATCTATTACCCTTTATATAGAAATTTAAAATCAAAGTGTTTTTAACTGTATTTATCACAAGTAAAATACTTTGATTAAAAACCATACAAATAGGTTTTTAAACTTAATTTACCATTTGTTATATGCAATTATTAAATTAAATAAGTCATATAAATCAAAAGTATGATCAATACTTTTTTACCATTTTGTTGTCTATTTTGCTTTGAAATAAAGCAGTATTGCATAGCAATATTTTATGTTAGTATGCCGTGTTAATTATAAAAGAATAATTAAAAATATTCTGAATTCGTTCTAAGTTAAGGGATACCATCGATTTATGACCGATCTGGCAAATAATATTGTTCCAGTCAATATTGAAGATGAGCTAAAAAGCTCTTATTTAGATTATGCAATGAGCGTAATTGTAGGGCGTGCATTACCGGATGTTCGCGATGGTCTAAAACCAGTACATCGTCGTGTTTTATTTGCGATGAGCGTATTGGGTAATGATTATAACAAACCATATAAAAAATCAGCTCGTGTTGTCGGCGATGTTATTGGTAAATATCATCCTCACGGTGACACCGCTGTATACGACACAATTGTTCGTATGGCGCAGCCTTTTTCTTTAAGATATATGTTGGTTGATGGTCAAGGGAACTTTGGTTCTGTTGATGGTGACTCTGCAGCGGCGATGCGTTATACCGAAATTCGAATGTCAAAAATTGCGCATTCTATTCTTGCCGATTTAGACAAAGAAACGGTAGATTTTGTACCTAACTATGATGGTACAGAACATATCCCTGCCGTAATGCCAACCCGTATACCAGCATTGTTGGTGAATGGTACATCAGGCATTGCCGTAGGTATGGCAACTAATATTCCTCCTCATAATTTAACTGAAGTCATTAACGGTTGCCTAGCGTTAATCGAAAACAGTGATATTACTTTTGAAGAGTTATTGGAACATATTCCTGGACCCGATTTTCCTACTGCAGGTATTATAAGTGGTCGTGCCGGCATTGAAGAGGCTTATAGAACGGGACGTGGAAAAATAAAAATTCGTGCTCTTGCTGAAATTGAAGTCACTGAGAGTACTGGCAAAGAAACAATTATTGTTCATGAGTTACCTTATCAAGTAAATAAAGCCCGTTTGATTGAAAAAATGGCTGAACTTGTTAAAGAAAAGCGTTTGGAAGGTATTTCTGCATTACGTGATGAGTCTGATAAAGATGGCATGCGTATGGTTATTGAAATCAAACGTGGTGAAGTAGGTGAAGTTGTTTTAAACAACCTATATAAGCTTACACAGATGCAAGTCTCGTTTGGCTTAAATATGGTGGCATTGACAAACGGTCGTCCAAAAACATTTAATTTAAAAGAAATGTTAGAAGCCTTTGTACTACATCGTCGTGAAGTTGTTACTCGCCGTACAATATTTGAACTTCGAAAAGCGCGTGAAAGAGCTCATTTACTTGAAGGCTTGTCAATTGCTTTAGCAAATATTGACCCTATTATTGAGTTGATCAAAACATCTCCTACACCAAGTGAAGCAAAAGAAAAACTTATCTCCCGAGGTTGGGATTTAGGTAATGTTGCCGACATGCTCAGTGCTGCAGGTGATGATGCTGCTCGACCTGAATGGGTTGAAGAAGAGTTCGGCATTCGTGATGGTCAATACTTCTTAACGGCTCAACAAGCACAAGCAATATTAGACTTACGTTTACACAAATTAACTGGCCTAGAGCACGAAAAAATTCTAGCAGAATATAAAGCACTGCTTGATATTATTGCTGAATTATTACGAATTTTGGGTTCACCAGAACGTTTAATGGAAGTAATTCGTGAAGAGTTAGAAGTTATTCGTGATGAATTTGGTGATGAACGCCGTACTGAAATTACCAATGCATCACATGATCTTGCTTTAGAAGACCTTATTAATGAAGAAGATGTCGTAGTTACATTATCTCGTGAAGGTTATGTTAAATATCAAATATTAAGTGATTATCAAGCCCAGCGTCGAGGTGGTAAAGGTAAAGCTGCAACGAAGATGAAAGAAGAAGACTACGTTGAGCGTTTATTAGTGGCCAATACGCATGACACCATTTTGTGTTTCTCAAATCGTGGCAAACTTTATTGGTTGAAGGTTTATCAACTACCTCTAGCGAGTAGAACTGCTCGTGGTCGACCTATTGTTAATATTTTACCATTAGATGAAGATGAACGTATTACGGCAATTTTGCCAGTACGTGAATATGAAGAAGATAAATTCATCATCATGGCAACCGCCTCTGGTACTGTGAAGAAAACAGCACTTACGGCTTATAAGAATCAACGCGCTAATGGTATTATCGCACTGAACTTACGTGACGATGATACGTTAATCGGTGTTGATATTACCAACGGTGATAATGAGATTATGTTGTTTTCCGATGCTGGTAAGGTTGTTCGTTTTAATGAGAAAAAACGTGACAGTGAAACGGGTGAAGTAAAATTAGATCCTGAAACCGGTGAAGTGATATGGGCATTAAAACCAATCGGTCGTACCGGTACCGGTGTCCGTGGTATTAAATTAGAAGGCGAACAAAAAGTAGTCTCGTTAATTGTACCTAAAAACGATGGTCCAATTATGACAATCACTCAAAATGGTTTTGGTAAACGTACGGCGTTGGAAGAGTATCCTGCGAAGAGTCGTGCTACTAAAGGTGTTGTTTCTATCAAAGTGAGTGAAAGGAATGGTCCTGTTGTTGGCGCTGTACAAGTTGAGGATCTTGATGAAATCATGTTAATCACTGATAACGGTACCTTAGTACGTACTCGTGTTAATGAGGTTAGTGTGATTGGACGAAATACCCAGGGTGTTCGTATTATTCGTACTGCAGAAGATGAACATGTTGTAGCACTACAACGTATTGATGAAGTTGAAGAAGATGAGTCTTTAATTTCAGAAGATGCGGATGGCGTTATTAATGATGAAAATTCAGAAACGTCATCTTTGGTATCTGATACTTCCTCCAATGAGGAATTACCTGAAGCTGAAAGTAGTGATGAACAACTCAGTGAAGGTGATAACGAATAGTTACCGCTAAATTGAAATAAAGAGGGCGGTTAATTACCGCCCTTTTTTATGTTTAGGATACACGGTATCTTTTGATGGCATATTAGTTTGTTGGAATTAATGACATTGCTAAATTAGTGTTTACATACACGTCGATTGTATAGAACAACGATGTATAGATTGTGTCGTGATGACATTAAGTTATTAGATTTAAGATATACAACTGAATTTAAGGAAAAGTCTCATTTAGTTAGCGTTTTTTACTTAATGCTGAGTTAAAGAAAGTTAACTAAATTGGTATTTAAAACCGATATTCTATATAAAAAAAGCATCAACAAGTCGTTTTAAATTTATATAAGGTGTGAGTTATATGTCTGAAATTTTTAATTTTTGTGCAGGTCCTGCGATGCTGCCAAAAGAAGTAATGCAAAAAGCACAAGCTGAATTTATTAATTGGCAAGATACCGGTTGTTCTGTTATGGAGCTAAGTCATCGTAGTAAAGAGTTTATGGCTGTGGCGAGTCAAGCCGAAGCTGATTTGCGTGAGTTAATGTCAATTCCTGATGATTATAGTGTGTTATTTTGCCATGGTGGAGGTCGAGGTCAATTCTCAGCAGTACCGTTAAATTTATTACCAGCTGGCAAATCTGCTGATTATATTATTTCAGGCTCTTGGTCAAAAGCGGCTGCAGCTGAAGCTCAACATTATGGTGACGTGAATATTATTGATGTTGTTTGTAAAGAAGATGGTGAAACTAAAGTACTACCTAGTGAACAATGGGGACTAAACCCTAATGCCGCTTTTGTACATTACTGTCCTAACGAAACAGTTGACGGTATTGAAATGTTTGATATTGCACAAACTAACGGTGTGCCTCTCGTTGCCGATATGTCATCAACCATTTTATCTCATGAGATTGATGTTGAAAAATTCGCTTTAATCTATGCTGGTGCACAAAAAAACATCGGTCCATCTGGGTTATCTATCGTAATTGTTCGTAATGACTTATTAGGTAATGCACAAAAAACTACACCATGCATTATGAACTATAAATTGCTTGCTGATAATGGCTCGATGTACAACACACCACCAACATATGCTTGGTACTTAGCTGGTCTTGTTTTTCAATGGCTAAAAAAGCTAGGTGGGGTTAGCGTAATTGAAAAATTGAACGCTGAGAAAGCGACGCTATTATACCAATATATTGATAGTAGCGACTTTTATGAAAATAACATAGAGAAAGCAAGTCGTAGCCAAATGAATGTTCCTTTTTGGCTAAAAAATGAAGACTTAAATGATGATTTTTTAGCACAAGCAGAACAAAACGGTTTACTCGCATTAAAAGGTCATCGAATGGTAGGTGGCATGCGAGCTAGTATATATAACGCTATGCCCATCGAAGGTGTGCAAAAATTAATATCTTTTATGAAGACATTTGAAAAAGGGAATCGATAATATGGAGCAGTTAACCCTAAATCCAATTAGTAAAATAAATGGTGAAGTGTTTTTACCGGGTTCAAAAAGTCTATCTAATCGTGCATTGTTATTAGCAGCGCTTGCAAATGGTGAAACTAAAATCACCAATTTGCTAGTGAGTGATGACATCAACCATATGCTTAATGCATTAAAAAACTTGGGCATTCAATATACGTTAAGTGATTGTGGTACAAAATGTACAGTTATTGGTAATAATGGTTTTTTTAATGTAAATAAACCATTGGAATTATTTTTAGGCAATGCAGGTACCGCAATGCGTCCTTTATGTGCGGCACTTGCTGCTAGTGAAGGAGAATTTGTCTTAACTGGCGAACCAAGAATGAAAGAAAGGCCAATTGGTCACTTGGTGGATGCATTAGTTCAACTCAATGCCGATATTGAATATTTGGAGGACAAAGATTACCCCCCGATAAAAATTAAAGGTAAAGCGTTAACAGGAAGTACAGTAAGAATTGACGGCTCAATTTCAAGCCAGTTTTTAACCGCGATATTGATGGTAACCCCATTGCTAAAAACGGATACTAACATCGAAATTGACGGGGAATTGGTCTCTAAACCATACATCGATATCACGCTTGATATTATGTCTAGGTTTGGCGTTACGGTATTAAACAATGACTATCAATCGTTTACAGTTAAAGGTAATCAATCCTATCAAGCGGTTAATAAGTATATGGTAGAAGGCGATGCATCTTCGGCATCATACTTCTTGGCTGCTGGTGCAATAAAAGGCGGAGAAATTACGGTACATGGTGTAGGCAAATTAAGCGTTCAGGGGGATAAGTACTTCGCTGACGTTCTCGAAAAAATGGGCGCTGAAGTTATTTGGAATAATGAGTCAATAACTGTTGTGGGTAAACCACTTAACGCCGTGGATATGGATATGAACCACATCCCTGACGCAGCGATGACAATTGCAACAACTGCTCTTTTTGCCAAAGGTACAACAACTATTCGTAATATCTACAACTGGCGAGTGAAAGAAACTGATCGTTTGACGGCAATGGCGACTGAGCTTAGAAAAGTAGGTGCAGTAGTCGAAGAAGGAGAAGATTATATTTCGATAACGCCACCAACGTCTTTGAAACATGCTGAAATTGATACTTATGATGATCACAGAGTTGCCATGTGCTTTTCGCTTGTTGCATTAAGTAACACAGCCGTCACAATTAATGATCCCAAATGCACGGCGAAAACCTTTCCTGATTATTTCGATAAGCTATCACAAGTCTCTTGTTAAAGATGTTACAGAATAATTTATTACGCGATTTTCAAATATAAATCCCGTATAATTCCGCCGATTTTCGACATTAGGAGAAAAATGTATGCAGGAAAGTGTTCCAGTAATCACTATTGATGGACCAAGTGGCGCAGGAAAGGGGACAGTCGCACGTGCTATCGCAGAGCAATTAGGTTGGCACTTACTTGATAGTGGCGCCATTTACCGTGTGCTAGCTGTTGCAACCCAGCATCATCAATTAAGTGTGGATGACGAAGAAGCGCTTATTCCAATCGCAGCACATCTCGATGTTCAATTTGAAATAAGTGATGACGAAGGAAAAGTAATTTTAGAAGGAGAAGATGTAACTCATAGTATTCGAACAGAGGAAGTAGGCGAATTAGCATCAAAAATAGCAGCATTTCCACGAGTAAGAGAAGCGTTATTACGTCGCCAACGAGCTTTTAAAGTAGCACCAGGTTTAGTTGCTGATGGTCGAGATATGGGCACCGTTGTATTTATAGATGCTCCTGTTAAGATATTTTTAACGGCAAGTGCAGAGGAACGCGCGCAAAGACGATTTAATCAGTTGAAAGAAAAAGGCTTTGATGTTAAAATCGGGCGCCTTTTGGATGACATACGTCAACGAGATGAGCGAGATGAGAACCGAAAGGTTGCGCCGCTTGTCCCTGCTGAAGGAGCGTTAATTATTGATTCTACTAGCATTTCTGTAAATGATGTTGTTAGTGAAATCTTGTCATTTGCGAATGAAAAATTAACATAACTGCACTTAATTATTTGATTAAGTGTTTACAAATAGCCTGTAGTATGGATACGTCGGGCATTATTAACTACCCATGAAACATGTAAGTTGATTGGAATTATAGCTGAGTTCATATAAATATTATGACTGAAAATTTTGCACAACTTTTTGAAGAAAGTTTAAAAACAATCGAAACACGTCCTGGTTCAATTATCAAAGGAACAATTGTTGCTATCAACAAAGATAATGTTCTTGTTGATGCAGGCTTAAAATCTGAAAGTGTTATTGACATTAATCAATTTAGAAACACTGCTGGCGAAGTTGAAATTAGCGTTGGTGATGAAATTGATGTTGCTCTTGATGCTACAGATGATGGTTTCGGTGAAACAATCCTTTCTCGTGAAAAAGCAAAACGCCACGAAGCATGGCAAGTGCTTGAAAAAGCATATGAAGAAAAAGAAACTGTTATCGGTGTTATCAACGGTAAAGTTAAAGGTGGTTTCACAGTTGAAGTTAGCGATATTCGTGCTTTCTTACCTGGTTCACTTGTTGATGTTCGTCCAGTACGTGACACAGCTCACCTTGAAGGTAAAGACCTAGAATTTAAAGTTATTAAGCTTGATCAAAAGCGTAATAACGTTGTTGTTTCACGTCGCGCCGTTATCGAATCAGAAAGCAGTGTAGAACGTGATGAATTATTAGCATCACTTGCTGAAGGCGTTGAAGTTAAGGGTATCGTTAAGAACTTAACTGACTACGGTGCGTTTGTTGATTTAGGCGGCATTGACGGTTTACTACATATTACTGATATGGCTTGGAAACGTGTTAAGCACCCAAGTGAAATCGTAAACGTTGGCGATGAAATCCAAGTTAAAGTATTGAAATTCGACCGTGAGCGTACTCGTGTATCTCTAGGTATGAAGCAGTTAGGTGAAGATCCATGGGTAGCAATTGCTAAGCGTTACCCTGAAGGTTCTAAACTTTCTGGCCGTGTAACTAACTTAACAGATTATGGTTGTTTTGTTGAAATCCAAGAAGGCGTTGAAGGTTTAGTTCACGTTTCTGAAATGGATTGGACTAACAAAAACATCCACCCATCTAAAGTTGTTAATTTAGGTGATACTGTTGAAGTTATGGTTCTTGAAATTGACGAAGAACGTCGTCGTATTTCTTTAGGTCTTAAACAATGTATTCCTAACCCTTGGGAAGAGTTTGCTAAAAACTTCAACAAAGGCGACAAAGTATCAGGTAAGATCAAATCAATCACTGATTTTGGTATCTTCATTGGTCTTGATGGCGGCATAGATGGTTTAGTTCACTTATCTGATATTTCTTGGGCTGGCGGTGAAGAAGCTGTTAGTGAATATAAGAAAGGCGATGAAATCTCGGCTGTTGTATTACAAGTTGATCCAGAGCGTGAACGTATTTCATTAGGCGTTAAACAAACTGAAGATGATCCATTTAATCAATACCTTGCAGATAACAAAAAAGGTGCTATTGTTAATGGTAAGGTCATTGAAGTTGACGCTAAAGGCGCTAAGATTGAACTTGCTGAAGGTGTTGAAGGATACTTACGTGTTTCTGATATCTCTGTTGATCGTATCGAAGATGCAACAACAGAATTATCTGTAGGTGACAGCGTTGAAACTAAGTTTATGGGCGTAGATCGTAAGAACCGCGCAATTAGCTTATCAATCAAAGCCAAAGACCAAGCAGAAGAGCGTGACGCTATGGATAACTTAAACAAAGAAGAAGATACTGGTTTAAGTGCAATGGCTGCAGCGTTCAAGAATGCTAAAAGTTAATTAGTCTTTATATTAGAAAAATAAAAAGTGTGAAGTGTTTAAATTACACTTCACTTGTTTAAAATTTATTGGCGCGAAGCAGCTTTTCACTTCAAACTAAGAAACACTGGAGGGTCCGATGACCAAATCAGAACTCATTGAAAGATTAGCAGATAAATTAAGCCATTTATCAGCGAAAGATGTAGAACAGGCGATTAAAGAAATTCTTGAAATGATGGCGCAAACTCTTTCAAAGGGTGAACGTATAGAAATTAGAGGTTTTGGTAGCTTTTCATTACATTATCGAGCTCCACGCGTGGGACGTAACCCTAAGACGGGTGAATCAGTAAAATTAGCTGGTAAATATGTTCCTCATTTTAAACCAGGCAAAGAGTTACGTGAAAGAGTTAATCTTTCTATAGCGTAATAAATGCTATTTTATTAGTTAAAGTAACTAACAGAATTAAATAGTAATATTATTCTGATAATAAAACGGTATGCTATATGGCATGCCGTTTTTTTTGACAACATTTTGGTGGATAATCTTTTGCGTCATTATATTACCCTTATTTTACTAATTATTTTACTGACCATCGCCTTTATTTTTGGTAGTCAAAATGATCAAATGTTAACACTTAATTATTTGATTGCACGTACTGAAATATCTGTAGCACAAGCCGTGAGCTTATTTACCGTGATAGGCATTGCCATTGGATTATTATTAGCTTTATTCGGTAGGCTACTAAGTGCGGTTAAATCAAACCAAACGAGAGCTTCTAAAAAGGTTTCATCTTAATATTATGCTTGAATTGCTATTTTTATTATTACCTGTTGCCATGGGGTATGGATGGTTCATGGGACGTAATAGTGTTAAACAAAATGACCATAGCGCTAAACAAGCGCTATCTAAAAAGTATTCAACAGGGCTGAATTATCTTTTTTCTAATCAACAAGATAAGGCGATTGACTATTTATTAGAAGCCTTAAAAGTAGAAGATGACTCAGTTGAAGCTCATTTTGCAATGGCAAACCTTTTCCGTCGACGAGGAGAGTTAGACCGTGCACTGAAAGTACACGAACACCTTGTACAACAAAAACATTTACCAACAAAAGATAAGCAACAAGCTGTTTTCGAATTAGCAAAAGATTTTTTGAGTGCAGGATTATTTGATCGTGCTGAAGTGATGTTTCAAAAATCATCAAAATCTAAAGCTTATGGCTTAAAATCCCTTGCTAGTTTAATGCAAATTTATCAGTCGACAAAAGATTGGCAGCAAGGAATAGTATTAAAAAAAGCGATTGTTAAAACAAGAGATAAAAAGCTGCTACACAATTTGGCTAATTTTTATTGTGAGTTAGCTACACTTGCTCTTGAGGATGATCAGTTCATAGACGTTTTAGAGTTACTAGAAAATGCACTAGTACAAGACCCTAGCTCTTGTCGAGCTAATTGGTTAATGGCTCAAGTTTACGAAAATCACCAACAATATATTGAGGCTTGCCAGTGCTACCAAGATATATATCAGCAAGACAAAGAGTTCTTTCCTGACGTTATTGATAAGATGCATCATTGTTATACTCAGCTTGATAGCAATGAAGAGTTTTATAAATTTATACGCCGAGTTTATGATGAAACTGCAAGTACAAGCGCATTAATTTGTTATTTAGGTTACTTGGAAAATACATATAGTTTGGCTAAAGCGAAAGAGTTTATGTTGCTTGCATTAAAGCGTAGACCAACTATTCGTGGTTTTAAACATTTTGTGAAAATGCAAATGACAGGTTCTGAGCAAGAAAGTACATCAGAAAACTTAGAAGTTATTAAACAGTTAATTTCTGAATATATAAATGTTAAGCATAGATACAGTTGTAGAACATGTGGTTTTAATAGTAGCACGCATTATTGGTCATGTCCTTCATGTCACGATTGGGAACAATTGAAGCCAATAAGAGGCTTGGAAGGAGAGTAATAATATAGTCATTATTATTTTCTTATGAAATACTCATGACTATTGTTAGCTTAGTTTATTCTCGTCACCCTTAAATAAAATTACGTTGAATCTGTTTATTATTGATAAACTAGCTTTTATAGTTTGAAACAAAAGATTAAAAATTTGAAGGATATAAAAATGAATGATCCAAAGGTAGTTGTTGCATTAGATTTTGATAATCAAGCTGATGCAGTTGCTTTTGTTGATAAACTTAAACCAAGTGATTGCCGCCTTAAAGTAGGTAAAGAAATGTTTACTTATTTTGGTCCTGAATTTGTTCGAGAACTTATAAGGCGAGGATTTGATGTTTTTCTGGATTTGAAATTCCATGACATCCCAAATACAGTTGCGAAAGCTGTAAGTGCTGCTGCAGAACTTGGGGTTTGGATGGTTAATGTTCATGCCAGTGGTGGTAGTGAAATGATGATTAAATCTAAACAAGCTTTAGAAAAATATGGTGATAAAGCGCCAATACTAATTGCCGTTACTGTATTGACAAGTATGGGGCAAGAAGATTTATTAGGCTTAGGTATTACAAAATCGCCTGAAGAACAAGTAATGGCACTTGCTAGGTTAACCCAAGAAAGTGGCTTAGATGGTGTCGTTTGTTCCGCATGGGAAGCAAAACAATTAAAAGCAACTTTAGGTAATGACTTTAAGTTAATTACACCAGGTATACGTCCTGTAGGAGCTGCGAGTGACGATCAAAAACGTATAATGACTCCAGTTGAAGCTATGGATGTTGGTGCTGATTATCTGGTGATAGGGCGTCCGATCACTCAATCTGAAAACCCACAATCAGTATTAGAAAAAATTAATTTATCTTTAAGCTAAACCTAAACCTTTAAATTTCCTACCTAGTTATATAACTTTGACTCATTGATGAATCAATGGGGCAAAGTTACCTTGCCAAAAATTGACAAACGTCTAAATCGCTCCCAAACTTAGTATTACCAAGTGAAGACCAATTATACATTTATTGAATTCAGTTGGTATAGCTACTTGTTATGTATTTAATGAGTAACATTAAGGATTTTTACATTAAAAGGAATGGTTATGAATAAATTATTTTGTGTAGTAATAACGACTGTTTTATTATCTTATTTTACTCCCTCATCTGTATACGCTAATACAACGCCTGTTTCATTAAAGGATCAGGCTAAAGAAGTTGTTTATATTAATTTGGCCGACGAAGTAATGCTAGCGTCTTTAAAAGGAGTTGGTCATAAAAAAGCGTTGGCTATAATTGCCTTTAGGGAAAAAAATGGTGATTTTACAAAGATAAATGAATTATTGAAAGTTAAAGGAATTGGTAAACATGTTTTAACTGAAAATAAACATCGCTTAAAAATTTAAACATATCTTTATAATTGGAAAAACCAAAAATAAAAGCCAGTCGATAGACTGGCTTTTTATTGACGTAAATATAAGACTAATTCTCAGTAAGTCTACTCTGGTTTTGTAGGCCCGGCAGAGCTTCTGTTAAGAGAGTCGGCTACAAGAGCCCTACGCCCAGCAACGCTATGTAATGGACGATCTTCTTTAGCTACATAAGCGGTAGGTATTTCACCATTAACATTAATTGTTTCCGGTTTAGCCATTGGTGCTGAAGCTTTTCCTTTAAGGTTTACATCAGCAGACTTTTTAATAGTCACTTTACCATTAACTACTTTAGGTTTTGCTGGCCTTTTAGGTTTTACTGCTTTTTCTTGCTCTGTTTTCGTTACATCAGGGGCTACATTAATAACGAGTTGTTTATCATCTTCCTCTACCTGTGAAGGTATTTCAGCATTAGTCTCTAAGATAACTTCTGCTGGTACTTTTTCTTCTACCTGAGTTGATGCTTCTACCTGAGTTGATGCTTCCACCTGAGTTGATGCTTCTTCTTGAGTTGATGCTTCTTCTTGAGTTGATGCTTCTTCTTGAGTTGATGCTTCTTCTTGAGTTGATGCTTCTTCTTGAGTTGATGCTTCTTCTTGAGTTGATGCTTCTTCTTGAGTTGATGCTTCTTCTTGAGTTGATGCTTCTTCTTGAGTTGATGCTTCTTCTTGAGTTGATGCTTCTTCTTGAGTTGATGCTTCTGCTTGAGTTGATGCTTCTACTTGAGTTGGTGCTTCTTTCTGAGTTGAAGCTTCTACTTGAGTTGATGCTTCTACTTCTGCCGAAACGGGCTCATCAACAATGGCAGGTTCAACTTTGTTAACTATCGGATCTACCATTGTATCTGCAGGAATATCAGAAACTTTCTCTGTTGAACTCTTTTTCGTAGGTGCATCAATAGCGATATCATCAAATGGCAGGTCTTGTTGAACTTCAGCTTTAGACATAGGAGCTTCAGTTGATTGTACAGGCTGTGGATAACGCGTTTCAATAGGATCAACATTTACATTATCTGTAGTTTCTACTGAATTATTTTCTATTTCATTTTCTGAGTTTTGACGACGACGACGTTGTCCATGAGAGCGTAAATGTCTAGGTGAACGTCTATTTCTAGGTCGCTCTTCCCGATTACCTTTATCAGCACTTTGCTCATTTGTCGACTCAACGACTGGAACAGCTTTTTGGATAATTGGGCTAGCACTTGATTCAGTACGTAAAGCCTGAGCGTTATCTGTTGCTGCAACTATATTCGTACTTTTAACGTCAACATTATCGTTAATGCGTATTTTTTTACGATTATTTCTACGCTGCCTTCTTTCTGCTACTTTTTCTTCTTTAGGTTTGTGTTCTTTCTCTCCATGCGATTTACGAACTTGTCTGGTTTTTTTGTTATCTATAGGATCCTTTAAGTTTTCTTTCTTGTCTGTTCGTGTCTCATTTCGTTTATCGTGACGGTTATTTCTTCTTTGTGGTTGACGAGTGCGTTGTGGGCGAGGGCTATTTTCTCTTTTTACTGGAGTCGCCACCTCTTTTTTAATTTCTTTCGGCGTTGGAGAAAAGAGAGCTTTGAACCATGAAAACAATCCACCAGATGATTTTTTAACTGTTACTTGCGTTTCAGCTTTAGCTACTGGTTTTGCTTCCACTTTTGGTGCTTGTTTTGGTGATAACATCCCTTGCAAAGCCGGCTCATCTTTCTTATTGATTTCGGCATTATATTTGGGCATCACAGCTTCTTCCATAATTGCCTGTTTTATGGGCATATCATAGCTTGCTTCAGCAACACTTTCGTCTTTTCTGACACGTAATACTTCGTATTGTGGGGTATCCATATGTGGATTAGGAATGATTAATACATGCACACCGTGATGTTTCTCAATATGCATTACTGAGCGACGTTTCTCATTTAGAAGATAAGTAGCAACAGGAACAGGTACTTGTGCTTGTACATGTAATGTATGATCCTTAATAGCCTCTTCTTCCATCAGGCGCAATATTGATAGAGCAAGCGATTCAACGCCTCGTACATGGCCAGTACCATTACAACGAGGACAAACACCTTGACTGGTCTCACCGATTGAAGGGCGAAGCCTTTGACGTGACATTTCTAATAAACCAAAACGAGAAATTCGGCCTAATTGAATACGCGCTCGATCTGGGCGAACGGCATCACGCATTCTATTTTCTACTTCTCTTTGATGGCGTACCGGTGTCATATCTATAAAATCAATAACAACTAATCCACCTAAATCTCTTAAGCGTAACTGTCGAGCGATTTCCTCTGCAGCTTCAAGATTTGTGTTAAAGGCAGTTTCTTCGATATCCCCACCTTTAGTTGCACGAGCAGAGTTAATATCAATAGAGGTCATGGCTTCTGTTGGGTCGATAACGATAGAACCACCAGAAGGTAAACGAACTTCACGTTGAAAAGCTGACTCTATTTGAGATTCTATTTGATAGTGAGTAAATAGTGGTACATCATTTGTGTAGAGTTTGATTTTGCTGATAAAATCGGGACGAACAACTTCTATGTGTTTTTTGACACTTTCAAACGTTTTAGGGCGATCAATAAGTACTTCACCAATATCACGTCTTAAATAATCGCGAATCGCTCTTAATATGACATTTGTTTCTTGGTGAATTAAAAAAGGTGCATTACGACTTGCAGCAGCATCATCAATAGCACTCCAGTGATGTAATAGAACACTTAAATCCCATTCAAGCTCCTCGTATGCTTTACCAACACCTGCAGTTCTAACAATTAGACCCATACCTTTAGGAAGAGCTAACTTACTTAAAGATGCTTTTAATTCAGTGCGTTCATCGCCTTCTATTCGACGTGAAATACCACCAGCACGAGGGTTATTTGGCATTAAAACTAAGTAACTGCCCGCTAAACTAATAAAAGTTGTTAGTGCCGCGCCTTTTTGTCCTCGTTCTTCTTTATCTATTTGAACAATGACTTCTTGGCCTTCTTTAAGTACTTCCTTGATGTTTGGACGGCCTTGAAAAGAATATCCTTTGGGGAAGTACTCGCGCGCAATTTCTTTCATTGGTAAAAAACCATGACGTTCAGCGCCATAATCAACAAATGCGGCTTCTAGTGAGGGCTCAATGCGAGTGATTTTTGCTTTATAAATATTTGATTTTTTTTGTTCATGACCAGGGCTTTCTATATCTAAATCATATAGTTGTTGACCATCAACAAGCGCTACACGCAATTCTTCTGATTGGGTAGCATTGATTAACATACGTTTCATAGTTTGTGTGACTCATATTTTAGTCACAACACACTATTGCTAAGTACACAAAGCAATCTGTTGCAATGTAAACAGCAGTTTGTCAGCCTCACGGTTGTCAATCTTACCACGCCAGTTACGTAGTAAGCTGTTATAAAATCTGATTGTTTAAATCTTACTGCGATAAGTTATCATCGCAGCGAATATATTTTTGTGTGCTCAGCTTGTGTGCTGTGCATATAACTCAGTAAATGATGGCAGAAATAATAACAATATTGGCCGATATTTATTTACCGTTGTTTGCCTTAAACCTTGTTACAACTGCTTTATTTCATTCACTCAGTGTGATTACAAATTGCTCTATTGCGCGGGACAAGCTGTTTATGTTTACTCTTTGACATGTTATATGCGTCAAATGTTACAACAGGCCATTCCTTTAATATGTCACTCGATTGTTTATCGAAAAAGTGCATACTAATGTGGCCGCATTTTGCCTCTTACGTATCGCTCAGAACTTCCATTAATTATATTGTCTGATTTTTAATAAATGATATTAAAATAACAACATTGTTATTATCCCACTATATTGCACGGTATAGCAATTAAATCACTGCTTTAATTAGCTGAAATGCAAAAAAAATATGTTAAACTACAAGAATGATTAAAAATAATGAAATTGAGAGCGAAAAGCCTCAGGTTAGGTTTATCACTATTGACAGTGAAGATGCTGGCCAACGAATAGATAATTTTTTATTAAAAACACTTAAAGGAGTTCCTAAAAGTCATATATACCGATTATTGCGCAAAGGTGAAATTCGTGTAAATAAAAAACGTATCAAACCTGAATACAAGATGCTAGTTGAAGATATTTTACGTATAGCACCTATTAGGGTTGCAGAAAGAGCTGAAGGTGTTTCTACACAGCTAAATATAGTAGCGAATTTAGAAAAACAAATATTATTTGAAGATGAACGCTTAATTGTGATTAATAAACCTTCTGGAATGGCTGTACATGGCGGAAGTGGTTTAAGTTTTGGCTTAATTGAAGCAATGCGTGCGTTACGCCCAGACGCAAGAATGCTTGAATTAGTTCATCGCTTGGATAGAGATACTTCAGGATGTCTAGTTATCGCTAAAAAGCGCTCTGCACTGCGCCATTTACATGAACAATTGCGCAACAAAACGGTTCAGAAATTTTACCATGCGTTAGTTAAAGGGCGTTGGTCAGCAAAATTAACACGAGTAACCGAAGGTTTGAAAAAAAATGACCTTAAGTCTGGTGAAAGAGTTGTTGTGGTTGATAATATTAATGGCAAAGAAGCAGAAACACGTTTTAAAGTGTTGCAATACTATACCAATGCCACGTTGGTTCGAGCATTTCCCGTGACAGGGCGAACTCACCAGATAAGGGTGCATTGTCAAACTAAAGGGCATTCTATTGCTTGTGATGCTAAATATGGTAACGAAGGATTTGACGAACAAGTTAAAGAACTGGGCTTAAAGCGATTGTTTTTACATGCTGCGAGCATTGAATTTACTCATCCGTTAACTGAGCAACGATTAAAAATTGAAGCGCCTTTAGAGCCGAGTTTGGAAAAAGTATTGAAAAAATTACGTGTAGCACAGTCATGAATCACTACAAACTCATCGTTTTTGACTGGGACGGTACGTTAATGGATTCAGTGGATAGAATTGTTTCTTCAATGCAAACGGCTGCAAGATTTGCCTCTTTATCTGTGCCATCGAATGAACAGGCAAAACAAATAATTGGTTTAAGTATGCCGAAAGTTGTTGAGACATTATTTCCACAGCGAACTCAGGCGCAAGAAACATTACTTATCGAACAATATAAACACCAGTATAAAGAATTGAATACAGTACCAACGCCGATGTTCAATAATGCTATTGAATTATTAAGAAATTTGCGTAAAAAAAATAAATTATTAGCCGTTGCAACAGGTAAGGGCCGGGAAGGTTTAGCGCGCGTTATGCATGAAACGAAAACTGCGCATCTTTTTCATGCTTCACGTTGTGCAAATGATGCACTGTCAAAACCGGATCCACAAATGCTATTAAGTTTACTTGATGAATTAAAAATATCATCGAGAGAAACTATCATGATTGGAGATACGAGCCACGATTTAAAAATGGCTCAATCTGCTAATATCGATAGCATAGGTATAACCCACGGAGTTCATGATGAATCTATTCTATCCTTATATAACCCCAAAGCGATTGTTAACTCTTTAACACAATTAGAGACACTATTAATTAAATAAGCCTTTACATATTAGCCTTTGACGAATTATTAGCTCAAAGGCATTGTAAGCTCGAATATTTTCGATTTATTGCTGTGCTAATACATCGAGACTATGTTCTTTCAAAAGTGCAACAAGTCGGATAAGAGGTAGGCCTATTAAAGTATTTGGATCGTTTCCGTCTAATTTTTCAAATAAACAAATTCCCAACCCTTCGCTTTTAAAACTTCCGGCACAATTATAAGGTTCTTCAGCATGTAAGTAATTTTCAATATCTTGCTGAGATAACAAATTAAAGTGAACATTAAATGGTTCTACAATAGAGAGAGTTTTTTTACTTTCACTATCATATACACATAAACCTGTATAAAACGTTACAATTTTACCGCTAAACTTTCTTAATTGAGCCACACCATTGTCAAAATTATGAGGTTTACCCAAAATTTCACCGTCGCACAACGCCACTTGGTCAGAGCCAATGATTAATGAGTTAGGGTGTGCTTTAGCTACGGCTTTTGCTTTTTCAATAGCTAAACGTTCAACTAGTGCTATTGATGGTTCATTTTTCAATGGTGTTTCATCAATACAAGGATTTGCACATTGAAAGGGAATATTCAATTTTTCTAAAATAGATTTTCTAAATGATGATGTAGAGGCAAGGACTACATTTTTTTTCAACATCGACATAATTACTCAATAATTGTTCAGATAAATGCTAATATAAGGCTTATCTGCAGTTTTTAAAGGAAATTAACTAATTTTCTTTTGACACAGGCTCTCATGCACATTAATATGCGCGCCTTATGCAGAATCTTAAACTTCCAATAACAATAGACCCATACAGAAGCGCACAGCGAAAGCTCGTGTGTGAAGGCCGTTTTGAGTTGTCTGGAATGAATAGATTGCTTGCCGTATGTGATAAAAACGGCGAGCAAGTTAAAGTTAGTGTTGATTTTAATGTGGATGAACGTGGTTTGATAGTGATATCAGGTACGGGATCGGTATTAGTTACATTAACTTGTCAGCGTTGTACTGATGCTTTTGAACAGTTGCTTGAAGTAAGTTTTACTTTTAGCCCTGTAAAAAATGCGGATGAAGAAGAAGAATTGCCGTCATATTATGACGCAATAGAATTAGATGATAATGGTGAGATTAACTTGCGTGAATTAGTAGAAGACGAGCTGTTGCTCGCTATTCCATTAATTCCTAGGCATCCAATCAAAGACTGTAAAGCTCCGGCGGATAGTGTTTGGGGGGAATTGCCCGAAGAGCTTGAAAAACCGAATCCATTTGATGTATTAAAACAACTTAAATAGCTAATTATTAGCTAATAACCGAATTTTAGGAGTAGGTAATGGCAGTTCAAAAGAGCAAAAAGTCTCGTTCAAGACGTGGCATGCGCCGTTCACATGACGCATTAACCGCTGAAAACTTATCAGTAGATCCAGTATCTGGCGAAACACATCTTCGTCACCATGTAACAGCTGATGGCTTTTACAAAGGTGTAAAAGTAATCGCTAAATAAGCGATTATTTAATACTGCAAACTATTCGTGATCTGAGCGTTATCTTAAAGATAGTGGAGATCGTATTGTGTTTATAGCCTTTCCATATAAAAAGTTATGAATACTTACGATGACCTTATTGAAGATGGCCATATAATGAATGGTAAAAAAAATCTAACGATAGCGTTAGATATTATGGGGGGTGATAAAGGCCCCCTTATAACTATTCCTGCTGCAATAATGGCGGTTAGAAATACAGCTAATCTACATCTAATATTATGTGGTGATGAAGAAATCATTACAACATATCTCACTCAGAACCAACAATTAAACAATAAACAGCTTTCGATATTTCCAACAACTGAAATTGTTGCTATGGATGATAAACCTGCTGTCGCTATTCGTACCAAAAAAAATTCATCAATGCGTAAAGCCGTTGATTTAGTTAGAAGTAACGATGCTCAAGCATGCGTTAGTGCTGGAAATACTGGTGCGTTGTTTTCCATTGCTCATTTTGTATTAAAAATGCTTCCTGGTGTTGAACGTCCTGCACTTATATCCTCCTTACCTACCAACAACGAAAAAAAGCATGTCTTTATGCTTGATTTAGGTGCTAATGTCTTCTGTAGTTCAAATATTCTTTATCAATTCGCTATTATGGGATCTGTTTTAGCAGAGCAAGTGGATGGTATTAAAAACCCCAGAATAGCGTTATTGAACATGGGAGAAGAAGAGATCAAAGGTAGTGACCATATAAAGTTAACGGCCGCACAACTAACCGCGAACGATGATATTAATTATATTGGTTTTGTTGAAGGTAACGATATTTTTTCAAATAAAGCTGATGTTATCGTCTGCGATGGTTTTGTGGGCAATGTTGCTTTGAAAACATGTGAAGGTGTTGCTCATATGGTATACAGCAAATTATTGACAATATTATCTCAACACTTTTTTGCAAGAATATTGGGTAAAATACTTGCAGCGCCTATCAAAAAAATATTTAAACCATTGAACCCCGACCAGTATAACGGCGCAAGTTTGATAGGATTACAAGGGATTGTGGTGAAAAGTCATGGTAATGCGAGTTCAAAAGCATTTCTTGCTGCAATTATGGAAGCTGTTAAAGAAGTTGAACGACAAGTTCCTGAAAAAATTAAAAATAAATTATTGCAAGGTTTAACAATGCCTTCATAAAAGCGGTATTTAGTGTAAATTGCTGATACAGCAGTGCATACATAACAATTAGGTAATAAAATGCAAAAAAAATTAGCGTTTGTTTTTCCCGGACAAGGCTCGCAAGCGGTATCTATGCTTGCCGATTTTGTTGATAACGATGTTGTTCAAAAGACATTTTCAGAAGCATCAGTAGCCTTAGGGTACGATGTATGGCAATTGGTTTTCGACGGACCTGCAGAAAAATTAAATCAGACAAATTATACTCAACCAGCTCTATTAACGGCGAGTGTGGCGTTATGGCGTTTATGGCAGTCTAAATCTGACATTAAACCTGAATTATTAGCTGGGCATAGTTTAGGTGAATATTCTGCTTTAGTATGTGCCGACGTTTTATCATTAACTGATGCTGTTCTGCTTGTTGAGAAACGCGGTAGGTTTATGCAAGCTTCAGTTCCTGAAGGGGTTGGCGCAATGGCCGCTATTATTGGCTTAGATGATCAAGCAACGATTGATGCTTGCTTGCAAGCACAAAACGATGATGTTGTTTCGGCTGTTAATTTTAACTCGCCAGGTCAAGTGGTTATCGCTGGCCATAAAGACGCGGTTGCAAGAGCTGGTGAACTTTGTAAGAGTGCCGGAGCTAAACGTGTTTTACCTTTACCAGTAAGTGTTCCATCTCACTGTATTCTAATGAAGGATGCAGCAGATCAGTTGGCAATTGAACTAGATAAGCTTTCGTTTAATAAACCGAACATTAATATTATTAATAATGTCGACGTTACTATTGAAACTTTGGCTGTAAATATTAAAAATGCACTGATTAAACAACTGTATAGCCCAGTTCGCTGGACCGAAACTATAGAGTGTTTATCTAAAAACGGTATTTCAGTAGTAGTAGAAGCAGGTCCAGGTAAAGTTTTACAGGGTCTTTTAAAGCGAATTGATAAATCAATAACGTGTGTTTCTGTTAACGATACAATGTCGTTAAATAAAGCGTTAGAATTAATTAAATAGGTTAGATATATGTTTTCATTTGAAGGAAAAGTTGTTTTAGTTACTGGCGCAAGTCGCGGTATCGGTAAAGCAATTGCAAGCCAACTAAAAGAAGCGGGCGCTACGGTTATTGGTACAGCAACATCAGTGTCAGGCGCAGATAAAATTAGCGAGTATTTGGGCGATAATAATGGTCAAGTGCTTAATGTGACAAACGATGAGTCAATTACTACGTTATTTGAGTATATAAAAAGTGAACATAGTGGTATTGATATTTTAGTTAACAATGCTGGTATCACAAAAGATAACTTATTCATGCGTATGAAAGATGATGAATGGCAAGATATCATTGATACCAACCTATCATCTGTTTTTAAATTAAGTAAAGCGGTAATTCGCACAATGATGAAAAAACGTAACGGGCGTATAATAAATATTGGCTCAGTTGTTGGTACTATGGGCAATGCAGGACAAGTTAACTATGCAACTGCCAAAGCAGGGTTACTTGGTTTTACAAAGTCACTAGCACGAGAAGTTGCATCTCGAGGCATAACTGTTAATACTGTTGCTCCTGGTTTTATAGATACAGATATGACGCAAACATTAACTGATGAACAAAAAGAAGGGATATTTTCTCAAGTGCCGGCTAATAGATTAGGCAAGCCCGAAGAAATAGCCAATGCTGTTGTATTCTTAGCTTCAGAAGGCGCAGCGTATATTACCGGAGAAACACTCCACGTTAACGGTGGCATGTATATGGTGTAATTTTTTGGTTGTTTTAATCAAATATTTACACTTTAAGTAACGTTTACAGGTTAGACCAGTAGAAAAAGTAATATTAGATACTTGCAAGGTAAGCTGTTGACGAATACACTACACGCAATTTGAAAAATTGCATTTTTTAGCAAAGGAAAAAAAATGAGTACTATTGAAGAACGCGTAAAAAAAATCACTATTGAGCAATTAGGTGTAAGTGAAGAAGAAGTTAAAATTGAATCTTCTTTTGTAGATGACCTAGGTGCAGACTCTTTAGATACTGTTGAATTAGTTATGGCATTAGAAGAAGAATTTGATACTGAAATTCCTGATGAAGAAGCAGAAAAAATCACAACTGTACAAGCAGCTGTTGATTACGTTACTGCAAATCAGTAATCATAAATAATTATTGATGATACAGATGTTCAGTGATGATCATCTGTATAGTTTCAAGATAAATATTCGTAATCGACAATATACAGTCACACGAATATAACCATTCAAACAATCATTTCTATCGGAGGCAACTCACCTATGAGGCGTGTTGTAATTACCGGTCTTGGTATGCTGAGTCCACTAGGAAACAGTCCTGAATCAACGTGGCAAAATTTACTACTAGGTAAAAGTGGTATCAGTGATATTAAACATTTTGATACGTCAGAATATCCTACGCGTTTTGCTGGTTTAATTAAAGATTTTGATGCACAAGACTATATGGCTCGTAAAGATGCCAAAAAAATGGATCTCTTTATTCAATATGGTGTTGCTGCAGGTGTGCAGGCATTTAAAGATTCAGGCCTAGAAATTAACGAAGTTAATGCTCACCGAATCGGTGTTGCTGTTGGTGCTGGTATTGGCGGTTTAGGATTAATTGAAGATAACTTTGAGAAGATGCTTAAAACAAGCCCTCGAAAATTGTCTCCATTCTTTGTCCCATCAACCATTATAAATATGATAGCGGGTCACCTTTCCATCATGCATGGTTTAAAAGGTCCAAACATATCAATTGTAACAGCTTGTACTAGCGGTGTTCATAATATTGGACATGCGGCGCGTATGATAGCGTACGGTGATGCAGATGCTATGTTAGCTGGTGGAGCAGAAAAGGCGTCAACCAAAATGGGGATGGGAGGCTTTGGCGCTGCACGTGCGCTTTCTACTCGTAACGATGATCCTCAAAGTGCTTCTCGTCCATGGGATAAAGACCGCGATGGCTTTGTTCTTGGTGATGGGGCCGGTGTGTTGATGGTTGAAGAATATGAACATGCCAAGGCGCGTGGTGCCAATATTTATGCCGAGCTTGTTGGTTTTGGTATGAGCGGTGATGCCTATCATATGACTTCACCTCCAGCTGACGGTGCAGGAGCTGCATACGCAATGAAAAATGCAATTAATGATGCTAAAGTGGATATTAACCAAATAGGCTATATAAATGCGCATGGCACTTCGACACCTGCAGGAGATATAGCTGAAACAAATGCCGTTAAATCTGTATTTGGAGGTCAAGCCTATAATGTTTTAATGGGCTCTACTAAATCGATGACGGGGCATTTATTAGGTGCTGCTGGAGCCGTTGAAGCTATTTTTAGTATTCAGGCTTTGATGAACAATGTTGTACCACCGACAATTAATTTGGATAATCCAGATGAAGGCTGTGATTTAGACTATATTGCTCATACTGCTCGTGATGTAAAATTAGACTATGTATTATGTAATTCATTTGGTTTTGGTGGCACGAACGGTTCATTGATTTTTAAGAAGGTTTAATTTGTTTAAAGAGAATCTTTTAACAAAACCTTGCAGTTAATCATTTAAGCCTGAATACTAACGTTATGTATTCAGGTTTTTTATTTTCAAAAAGGTAAAAAAGAAAGTCATCTCGTATACAGCCTTGATGACAGCTTAAAATCAATATGTATTACCAAAGTATTAATGGAAAACAAGATCAGAATCTTTCAATAAGCAATCGGGGGTTAGCCTATGGCGATGGTGTTTTTACTACAGCTAAAGTCTCTCACGGGAAAGTACAACTACTCTTTGCACATATCGAACGGCTAATTTATAGTTGCCAAAAACTAAATATAACATTGCCTGACGTTGATAAGATTTCTACCGAATTAACAGATGTCGCTCAGCGCTTTGAACATTCCGTGGCCAAGGTTATCATTACCTCGGGACAAGGAGGGCGTGGTTATTCGCGGCAAGGCTGTTCTTCGAGTACCGTTATCATTACATTTCATCCGTTTCCCAATAACTACAATGTATGGCAAAAACAAGGTATAAACCTTGGAGTGAGTGACTTTCACTTGGGTTTAAATCCGTCACTTGCAGGGCTTAAACATTTAAATCGTTTGGAGCAAGTATTGATTCGACGTGAATTAGACCAAAAGCAAGCTGATGACATACTGGTTACTGATATTAATGGACACATTGTGGAAACAAGTTGTGCTAATCTATTTTGGCTTCAAGGTAATAAACTCTATACGCCAGACTTGTCTAACAGTGGAGTTGCGGGTTTAATAAGACAAGAACTCTTGAATAAATTACCTAATATTCAAATTGTTAAAGCTGGGCTTGGCGATATAGTCAATGCTGAAGCAATGTTTATTTGTAATTCAATAATGGGCATTGTGCCTGTACGTCAATACCAAAGCCGAAAATTTGATATAAATAAGATTTTAAATTTAAAAAATACATTAATGAGACAGATCGAATGCTGAAGAAGTTATGCATGTCTTTAGGTGGCGTTATTTTTGTGAGTGTTATTATTTGCTTTTTATTAGTAGATTCCCAGTTAAAGCAGCCTCTAAATATATATACATCGCAGTTATTAACAATAAAAAGTGGTATGTCTTTTAATACATTCACGAAGAAATTAGTAACGGATAGCTGGATCGATAATAACTTTTGGTTAAAAGTTTATACAAAGTTAAATACAAATTTATCAAAGATTAAGGTGGGTACCTATTTAATTGAGAAAGATACAAACACTCTCGAATTATTAGAACAGGTTGTTGCAGGAAAAGAACATCAGTTTACCATTACCTTTATTGAAGGCTCTACTTTTAAACAGTGGTTGAGGCAGTTAAATGAAATGGATAACATCGTACATACCCTTAAACAAAGCTCAGTCGTAGAAATCGCTAAAAAGCTTAATATAAATCAAACTAATCCTGAAGGACTTTTTTATCCTGATACATATGCGTTTACTGTTGGTACATCTGATTTGGAATTGTTAAAGCGTGCCCAACAAAAAATGTTGGTTGAATTATCAAAAGTTTGGGAGGAAAGAGCTAACCCTTTACCTTATAACAACAAATACCAAGCGCTTATCATGGCATCAATTATTGAAAAAGAAAGTGGTAAAAATGTGGAACATGGCATTATTTCATCTGTGTTTATAAACCGCTTAAATAAAGGAATGCGATTGCAAACAGATCCTACGATAATTTATGGATTAGGTGAGCGATATAAAGGAGATATTAAGCGGGAACATAAACGAGAAAAAACGGCATATAATACTTATAGGATAGATGGTCTACCGCCGACACCAATTGCAATGCCGGGGAAAAGCGCAATTTATGCGGCGTTAAACCCTCTGGCAACAGACTATTATTACTTTGTTAGTGATGGTCATGGCCAACATGTTTTTTCAAAAACATTAGTTGAGCATAATAGAGCGGTTCGTCGCTATTTAAAAGAAATGAGAAATCTATCCACTAATACACCAAAAGAAAAAAATTAGGTAATAGAATTATGGCTAATGGCAAGTTTATCGTTGTTGAAGGTATTATTGGCCGAGGATAATTAACCGGTTAGTCGCTAATGAAAAGTCAATGAACAAGCAAATTAAAAGAATTAGGTAATAGAATTATGGGTAATGGAAAATTTATCGTTGTTGAAGGTATTGAAGGTGCTGGAAAATCTTCGGCGATAGCCGTTATAGAAAGTATATTAACTCAACATGATATTTCATATATAAAAACGAGAGAACCAGGTGGAACACCATTAGCTGAATCGCTGAGAGAAATTGTTAAGTCAGTTTCCCTTGAAGAAAAGTTAACACAAGAAACAGAATTATTACTTATGTATGCAAGCCGTAGCCAATTACTTGCCAATAGAATATTACCGGCTCTTAATCAAGGGCAGTGGGTAGTAGGTGATCGACATGACTTATCTTCACGTGCTTATCAAGGTGGAGGTCGAAACTTTGATGATAGCGTTATGAATGCAGTTGCTGATGTCACCTTGAAAGGTTTTACTCCTGATTTAACACTATACTTGGATATCTCACCTGAGCTTGGTTTATCTCGCGCTAAAGCTCGTGGTGAACTCGACCGTATTGAACTTGAGAAAATTGAATTCTTCCACCGTGTCCGTAATAAATATTGTCAAATTGCACAGCAAGATAAAAAAATCATTACCATTGATGCCAGCCAAGAAATGACAGCTGTCCATGATGATATTTTTCATGTTATTGAGCGTTTCATTACGTCAATTGGTAACGACGCCTCTTAAGGTTAAATTAAATGAAAGATTGGTTACTAGAAGAACAAAGCCGATTAACGGATCAAGTGGTGAATGGTAAATTACCCCACGCGTTATTAATTAGTGGAATTCAAGGAAGTGGTAAACATGAATTGGCTAATTGGCTAATTGGTGCATTGCTGTGTCAAAAACCGCAATTTAAAAGTAATAATGGGTTAATTTCGGCTTGTGGACATTGTAAAACATGTCGTTTATATCATAGTAATAGTTACCCTGATTATTTACCTGTTGTCTCTGATAAAGCGACTATTGGTGTTGATAGTATACGAAGAGCCAGTCAATTTTTTGAAAAAACAGCACAACTTGGACGTGTTAAAATTGTATTAATTGCAGCCGCTGAAAGTATGACCATAGCAGCGGCGAATGCTTTACTTAAAACATTGGAAGAGCCAACAGAAAATAGTTTTATTATCTTATTATCATCATCACGAGACACCTTATTACCGACAATTATTAGTCGATGTCGACTTCTTGAAATAAGACCGCCAGTAGGAAAAGTACTACTGGCCCAACTGGAACAAAGTCATGGAAATAACTATAGTAACTTAAGTCATTTACCTGAACTGCTCGATCAAAATATTCAGAATCAATATATAGAATTTGAAAGTTTATTTATTGCACAGTTACAAAGTAAGGTTGAAAAAAAACTATGGTTAAAAATGCTTATTGATTCCCCTGAAGCATTAAGATGGTTAGAAAAAATACTAACAAACTTAATGAGAACGGAAAACGGGTGGTCAATAAATGATAAATTCGGTAATGAAAAGAAACCTAGGTTTAATAAAAACATGTTATGGCAGATATATTTAAAATTACAAATAATGGTGAAACAAGTTAATATACTGTCTCAGGTAAACCGCCAATTTATGATTGAAAAGTTTGTAGCCGATATCGACTATATCTGCAGAGCTAGCTGATAAAAGGAGCCTTCATTGGACGTTATATATTTAGAATTCATTTCTGAAAAAGAATTATACCAAGCATTTATGCCATTCTTAAAAGAGGGAGGCATATTTTATAAAACGAATGGTCAGCATGAGTTGGGTGAAGACGTCGTACTGGAAATATCGCTACCGGATTCTTTAGAAAATTCAGAAATTAAAGGGAAGATTTGTTGGCTAACACCTATTGGCACGCAAAATGGTACTCCTCCAGGCATAGGTATTAGCTTTGTAGACGATCCTGATAATGTTAAAAGTCAAATTGAAAAAGCCATCGGTAGATTCTTAAATTCATCTGAGCCAACATTAACCATGTAACATTTCCATTAGATAATGCCAGTTACATCATTTCACCATATTGGAGTATATAATTGTTTATTGATTCACATTGTCATTTAGATCGACTTGATCTTAATGAGTTTGATAATAACCTTGATAATGTTATCAAGGAAGCTGAAGAGGCACGAGTAACTAAAATACTATGCGTCAGTGTCACACTTAAAGACTTTCCTGCGATGGCTGATAAAACACAGCACCATGCAAATGTTTGGTTATCGTGTGGTGCACACCCTTTGAATCAAGACGACAACATTGATGAAAATGAATTAACTCAACTTGCGCAACATCGACGTGTTATTGCGATCGGAGAAACGGGATTAGATTATTTTTATGCCCCTGAAACACAAGAATTGCAACGAGACTCGTTTCGAAAGCATATCAGGGTCGCTAAAAAACTTAATAAGCCTTTAATTATTCATACTCGAGAAGCTCAACAAGATACTTTAACTATAATGCGTGAAGAAGGCGCTGAACAAGTTGGCGGTATTCTCCATTGTTTTACTGAAAGTTGGGAGATGGCTGAACAAGCTATCACTATGGGATTTTACATTTCGTTTTCCGGGATCGTGACGTTTAAAAATGCCAGTGCTTTGCGAGAAGTCGCTAAAAAAATTCCAGATGATCGTTTCCTAATCGAAACTGATGCACCTTACCTAGCGCCTGTACCACATCGAGGCAAACAGAATCAACCTGCGTACGTGGTGGAAGTTGCAAAGCACTTAGCAAGTATTAGGGGACAATCACTGGAACAAATAGCTAACTTGTCTACTAATAATTTTAATCGTTTATTCAAATAAAACTAGTTGAGTTAATAAATTGACCAATTATAAGCGGGGATAAATTTTTTATTCCTGATTGTTACAAATTAGCCTCTAATACATAAATAAAAATAGCCCGAAACTATCACTAGTTCGGGCTTAGGGGGTGGCTCAAAAGGAGTTGAGCCTGCGCTAATTAACAAAGTTAGAAAATATAAATGCAGCGAGCAATCTTTATTTAAGTAACTTAATAAATTAAGTGTAGTGCAATATTTTTTTATTGCTAATTTATTTTTATTTGTCTTTTATTTACCTTTAATTCGTTGATAAATAATGAATATATTAACATTTACCCTAATAAGGGTAAGCCGTTTTCCACGGGATACGCACTGGTTATGCACATATTGTTAACAAGAAAAGGTACTTGGATTTTAACAACAAATTTGTCATGATGACGTTAACCTTATTTAATAATTACTTATTATTCTTATTTTGCTAAATCTTGCCAATTAAACCTTTTCCTATAACAGTTAGTTACGCAATATATCAATATCATTTCTCGATAATCTCAAGATATTTTAACAAATAATCAAATCAATTTTTATAATAAGACTAACTGCTTTAAATTATGATCTATTTGTACTAGTTACCCCCCTAAACACGACAAAAACAAAAGCTTAATAAAAATGGTTTAACCAAAACTAATAGCTGATCTTGTCTTGATTTGTTGATGTGATTGCTGTTTAGGCCCATTTGACGACAGTTTTTCAAGGTTCAAGAAAATTTCCTTATATTTAGGTGCGGTTTATTTTTATCAATATTTATTACTTTAGTACTTTAATACTTGTGACTTACTCGTTGATTTAGCTGGGAATAGTTAGCTAGGATGGTTTTCTGTTAGTTTTCTAATTATATTTATATAGTAGCTGCTCTTTAAATCACCTTTGATTGTCGACAATGCAGGGGTGATTCACTTGACTAATTATATATTCAGGCTAAAATATTGTTAAAACCAGTCAAATGTCGACAATAATGCCGTTAGATAACCCTACCTTACAAAAAGCCGTCACTACTGCAGATAAAGTTTTTGACACTATGCTTCATGCAATTGTTGATGGAAAAATTGCAGCAGGAAGTAAAATCAGCGAGCCGGAACTTGCAAAGCAATATGAAATAAGTCGCTCAACACTTCGAGAAGCTTTAAACCGATTAGAGAAATGTCACTTAATTGAAAGAAAAGCTAACGTAGGCTCTAGGGTGGTTGATTGTACTATCGAAGGACTACTAGAAATCTATGTTGTTCGTGAAGCTCTTGAAGGCATGGCCTGTAGAGAGGCCGCTATCAACATGAGTGATGATGAAATAACTGAAATGCAAGAGATGCTAAAACAGCATGCTAGCTCACAGGCATTAAAAGACGGCGTTTCTTATTATCAAGAAGAAGGGGATTTAGATTTTCATTATAAAGTGATCCTTGGTAGCCATAATCAACAACTTATCAATATATTATGTGGTCAATTATATCACTTGGTTCGTATGTATCGCATTCAATTTGGTATGCATAGCCCACGCGTAACTCGAGCTTTTCATGAACATTCACATATTATCCAAGCTATTTGTGATCGAGATGGTGAGCTTGCTGAAATATTAATGAGGCGGCACATTGCGGCTTCAAGAAAAAATATAGAAAATAAAATTGCTCAACAGAACCTAGTTGAGCAAAAGAAAAAATAGCATTTATACAAATTATCTTTATTAAATTAAATAAGAGGACACATTATGTCTACACAGCTTTCACCTGGTGCAATGTTTCGCAAAGCATTAGTTAAAAATCAGCCTTTACAAGTTGTCGGAACGATTAATGCCTACTGCGCAATTATGGCTGAGCAATTAGGGCATCAAGCTATTTATCTTTCTGGTGGCGGTGTTGCCAATGCTTCTTATGGTTTACCTGACTTAGGTATGACATCACTGAATGATGTGATTGCCGATGTTACACGTATTACTTCAGCTTCAAGTTTACCGTTATTAGTTGATATTGATACAGGGTGGGGTGGTGCATTTAACATAGCTAAAACGATTCGTGATATGGAAAAAGCAGGTGCAGCGGCCGTTCATCTTGAAGATCAAGTTGCACAAAAGCGCTGCGGTCATCGTCCAAATAAGGAAATTGTGTCAACAGAGGAAATGGCTGATCGTATTCGTGCTGCTGTTGATGCTCGAGTAGAACCAGACTTTTTTATCATGGCAAGAACTGATGCTTTTGCCCAAGAAGGCTTAGAGGCGGCATTAGAAAGAGCTAAGGCATATGTCGCAGCTGGCGCAGATGGAATTTTTGCTGAAGCAATTAAAACAGAAGAACATTACCGCGCGTTTACTGAAGCTTTAGATGTTCCCGTACTTGCCAATATTACTGAATTTGGGCAAACAGAATTATGGAATAAAGAGCAATTAGGCGAATGGGGCTGTGCCATGGTGCTTTACCCATTATCTGCATTTCGTGCCATGAATAAAGCGGCAGAATCAGTATATAAAACATTATTGTCTGATGGCGACCAAAAGGCTGAAATTGACAACATGCAAACTCGAATGGATTTATATGATTATCTTGGCTACCACGACTATGAGCAAAAGTTAGATGCTTTATTTAGTGAAGGTAAAAACAAATAACTAAAACAAGAATATTTAAGCTTTAGAACCAATTGTTGTTCTCTAATTAAAGTAAAAATGTCGTCGAATAATCATTTGTTTAAAGCTGAAACATAAAATTAAAAGAATATGAGGAAAGTCTAATGTCAGAAAAAAAATTAAGTGGTGCAGGGTTACGTGGTCAAAGCGCAGGCGAAACAACGTTATGTACCGTAGGTCAATCAGGTTCAGGTTTAACTTATTGTGGTTATGATATTGCTGATTTAGCTGAAAATTCGACATTTGAAGAAGTTGCTTACTTACTTTTTAACGGCGAACTACCCAATGAAAAAGAATTGGCTACCTATAAAACTTTGCTTACAAATATGCGTGATTTACCACAAGCATTAAAAGAAGTGTTACAGCTTATTCCTGCTGATGCTCATCCAATGGACGTGATGCGCACGGGGTGTTCGTTTTTAGGTAACATAGAGCCAGAAAATGACTTTAGCGAACAAAACAAAGCTGCTAATCGCTTATTGGCCGCATTTCCTGCCATTATGTGTTACTGGTATAAATTCAGTCATGAAGGATTAGAGATTGATTGTACAACAGATGAAGAGTCATTAGGTGGTCATTTCTTATGTTTACTAAATGGTACAACACCTTCAGAGCAACATCGTCGTGTTATGGATGTTTCATTAATTTTATATGCTGAGCATGAGTTTAATGCATCTACCTTTACTGCACGTGTTTGTGCATCAACATTATCAGACATGTTCTCTTGTATTACAGGTGCTATTGGTACGTTACGGGGGCCATTACATGGCGGCGCTAATGAAGCGGCCATGGATATGATCGAATCCTTCAAATCGCCAAGTGATGCTAAAGACCAAATGGCTGGTATGTTAGCGCGTAAAGAAAAAATTATGGGTTTTGGACATGCTATTTATCGTACCTCGGATCCACGTAACGTAATTATCAAAGCTTGGTCAGAAAAGTTAGCCGCTGAAAATGGTGATACATCACTTTACGATATTTCAGTAGCGTGTGAAGAGTTTATGTGGGATACGAAGAAGTTATTTTGTAATGCTGACTTTTTCCATGCTTCAACCTATAACTACATGGGTATTCCAACAAAATTATTTACGCCTATTTTTGTTTGTTCACGTTTAACGGGCTGGGCTGCACATGTTATGGAGCAACGTTCAAATAACCGTATTATTCGTCCAAGTGCGGACTATATTGGCGCAGAGCCAAGAAAAGTTACCCCAATTAGTGCAAGGTAGTTATTATGAATTATGAACATCGAAAACCACTACCTGGCTATAAAGTTGGCGGTGTAAATATCGATTATTTCGACACGCGAAGTGCTGTCGATGCTATTAGTTCAGGTAGCTATGCAAAGCTACCTTATACTTCTCGAGTACTTGCAGAACAACTTGTTCGTCGTTGTGCACCTGAAATGTTAACCGACTCGTTAAAGCAATTAATAGAGCGCAAACAAGATCTAGATTTCCCTTGGTACCCTGCGCGTGTCGTTTGTCATGATATTTTAGGGCAAACTGCTTTAGTTGATTTAGCAGGCCTACGCGATGCTATTGCAGATCAAGGTGGTGATCCGTCTAAAGTTAACCCTGTTGTGCCAACACAATTAATCGTCGATCACTCTCTTGCAGTGGAAGCTCCGGGTTTTGACTCTGATGCGTTCGATAAAAATCGTGCTATTGAAGATCGTCGTAATAAAGACCGCTTTCATTTTATCGAATGGACAAAAACAGCTTTTAAAAATGTTGATGTAATTCCAGCAGGCAATGGCATCATGCATCAAATCAACTTAGAAAAAATGTCACCAGTCATTCAATTGCGTGACGGTGTTGCTTTCCCTGATACGTGTGTTGGGACTGATTCACATACACCGCATGTTGATGCATTAGGCGTTATCGCGATTGGTGTTGGTGGTTTAGAAGCTGAAACAGTCATGCTTGGTCGTCCATCAATGATGCGTTTGCCTGATATTATTGGCGTAAAACTTGTCGGCAAACGTGCATCAGGTATTACTGCAACCGATATGGTGCTTGCGATCACTGAATTCTTACGTAACCAAAAAGTTGTTTCTAGTTACTTAGAGTTCTTTGGTGAAGGTACTACGGACTTAACAATTGGTGACCGCGCGACAATCTCAAACATGACACCAGAATATGGTGCGTCTGCTGGCATGTTTTATATCGATCAACAAACTATAGATTACTTAAAACTTACGGGTCGTGAACCAGAGCAGGTAGCACTTGTTGAAACTTACGCTAAACATACTGGCTTGTGGGCCGAAGATTTGGCTGAAGCAGAATATGAGCGTGTTATTGAATTTGATTTATCAACGGTTTGCCGTAATATTGCGGGCCCCTCTAATCCACATCGTCGACTGGCTACAGCTGATTTGACGGCTAAAAACATCGCTAAAGAATTAGACGCTTGTAAAGCACAAGAAGCTAATGGTGAAATGCCAGACGGTGCAGTCATTATTGCCGCAATCACTTCTTGTACTAATACCTCTAACCCACGCAACGTGGTTGCAGCTGGCTTAATTGCAAAACGTGCAAATGCGTTAGGGTTAGTACGTAAACCTTGGGTTAAATCTTCATTTGCACCAGGTTCTAAAGTTGCCAAACTCTATTTAGAAGAAGCTGGTTTATTATCTGAAATGGAAAAGTTAGGATTTGGTATTGTCGGTTATGCATGTACGACGTGTAACGGTATGTCAGGAGCGTTAGATCCGAAAATTCAACAAGAAATCATTGAACGTGATTTATATTCAACAGCGGTATTATCAGGTAACCGTAACTTCGATGGTCGAATTCACCCTCATGCTAAACAAGCGTTCTTAGCGTCACCACCATTAGTTGTTGCTTATGCACTTGCAGGTACAATTCGTTTTGATATTGAAAAAGATATTCTTGGTCAAGACCAAAAAGGCAATGATATTACCTTAAAGGATATTTGGCCTAGTGATGAAGAAATCGATGCAATCGTAGCTTCAAGCGTTAAGCCTGAACAATTTAAAAAAGTTTATACTCCCATGTTCGATTTAGGTGCATTTGAGCCAGCAGAAAGCCCGTTATATGATTGGGATCTAACGAGTACATATATTCGCCGTCCGCCGTATTGGGAAGGGGCTTTAGCCGGTGAGCGTACGATGAAAGGTATGCGCCCGTTAGCTGTTTTAGGTGACAACATCACGACCGATCATTTATCACCATCAAATGCGATTCAACTAAATAGCGCTTCAGGTGCGTACCTTGATAAAATGGGTGTGCCACATGAAGATTTTAACTCATACGCCACTCATCGTGGCGACCATGAAACGACGCAACGAGCAACATTCGCTAATCCGAAATTGTTCAACGAAATGTGTCGTGACAACAATGGCGAAGTTAAGCAAGGTTCATTAGCACGTATAGAGCCAGAAGGAATTGAATCTCGTATGTGGGAAGCTATCGAAACTTACATGCAGCGCAAGCAGCCATTGATCATCATCGCAGGTGCTGATTATGGTCAAGGTTCATCACGGGACTGGGCAGCAAAAGGTGTTCGTTTGGCGGGCGTTGAAGTTATCGTTTCGCAAGGTTTTGAACGTATCCACCGCACTAACCTAGTGGGTATGGGAGTACTACCATTAGAATTTACCAATGGAGAAACGCGTCAAACGTACAATATTGACGGTAGTGAAACTTATGATGTTGTTGGCACGACCTCTCCGGGCGCAGCTATGACTGTTGTAATGACTAGAGTTAATGGTGAAGTGATTGAGATACCAGTAAAATGTCGTTTAGATACTGCTGAAGAAGTTTCTGTTTACGGTGGTGGTGGGGTATTACAAAAGTTTGCTACCGATTTTCTTGAATCACACGCATAACGAGTGATTTAATTTGATAGCCTTCTTGTAGGTACTCAGTGATGTTCGTCAACTCCGAGCATCCACCTTGTTCTTAAATCAAATTTCTGCGCTGTACGTGTATTCAATTGATTTTAAAATGGCACATTGTTCTTAAAAATAATGTGCCATTTTTTGTAAAAAAATTTAAAAAGGAGAGAGCTCATGGCTTTCGCACATCAAACATACATACCTCAAATAAAGATCCCAGCAACATATATGCGTGGTGGTACATCAAAAGGTGTGTTTTTTAATTTAACCGACTTACCTGAGCGTTGTCAGGTTGCAGGCGAAGCACGTGATAATATGTTGTTACGTGTTATTGGTAGCCCAGACCCCTATGGAAAACAAACTGATGGTATGGGAGGGGCAACCTCAAGTACTAGCAAAACTGTTATTTTAGCGAAATCAGAGCAAGTAGATCACGATGTTGATTATCTATTTGGTCAAGTCGCAATAGATAAAGCGTTTGTTGATTGGAGTGGTAACTGTGGCAACTTAACGGCTGCTGTTGGATCTTTTGCGATTAATTCTGGCTTAGTTGAGACAACACGAATTCCGAAAAATGGTGTATGTACTGTACGTATTTGGCAAAAGAATATTTCCAAAACAATTATTGCCCAAGTGCCTATCACAAACGGTGAGGTGCAAGAAACGGGCGACTTTGAACTTGATGGGGTCACTTTTCCAGCTGCTGAAGTGCCGGTAGAATTTATTTCGCCAGTTGACCCAAGTGAAGCTATGTTCCCCACAGGGAACCTTGTTGATGATTTAGAAGTACCTGGCATAGGTAACTTTAAAGCGACGATGATCACCGCAGGTATTCCGACCATTTTTTTAAATGCACAAGAAATTGGTTATTCCGGAACTGAATTACAAGAAGTGATTAATGGTGATCCTGTAGCACTTGCACGCTTTGAAACTATTCGTGCTTATGGCGCTGTGAAAATGGGCTTAATTAGCGATATTTCAGAAGCGATTGCACGCCAGCATACGCCGAAAATTGCTTTTGTGTCGTCTGCCCAAGATTATGCCACTTCAAGTGGTAAGCAAGTGACTGCAAATGATATTGATTTACATGTTCGTGCATTATCAATGGGAAAATTACATCACGCGATGATGGGGACTGCGGCTGTAGCTATTGGCACAGCCGCTGCTATTCCAAATACGTTAGTTAATATCGCTGCAGGTGGTGGAGAACGTCAAACAGTGGTTTTTGGTCATCCTTCAGGTACATTGAAAGTTGGCGCTCAAGCAAATCGAATAGACGGTGCTTGGATCGTTAAAAAAGCGGTAATGAGTCGAAGTGCTCGTGTATTGATGGAAGGCTGGGTGCGTATTCCAGGAGATTCATTTTAATAAATTAAAACTTAAAAGAATGTCAGTACAGATAAAGGATTTTTATCTGTACTATTCCAGCACAATAATGCTCACATTAAAACGTTAGAAGTGACTTGAATTAGAACGAAGCCAATTAGATAGATCTCGGTCTATCTTTTTAAAAACGCCCAAGGTTATAATGCCTAAAATGGTATATAATTTACGCAGTGGCTTCACAGGTGAACCTTATTAAATATTTATCTATCATACTTTTAATTAATGTCAGTTTTTTTCATAGTTCAATAGCCAATGCAGATGATGTATTGACCGGCATCGAAGTTACTGGAAAAGCCAGTGTAAGTGCTATGCCTGATCAGTTTTTAGTGACATTAACTGTAAAAGAGCGAGGTTTTAGTGCAAGTAAAACAAAAACGCTGGTTGATCGAAACAGTCAAATGATTGTTGATGCAGCTTCATCATTTGATATTGATAAGAAGCTAATTCAATCTACTCAGCTCAGTATACGAGTGAACTATGATAATTCGTCCATAAATTTCCATGCGGTTGATGTGAAAGCTTTGTCAAATAATGATTTAAAAACCAAAATTAGAACAAATATTAAAAACAAAAATAAAAAACAGCTAAATTTTGATGTTAGTCGAAAAATTATAATTCCAATAAACGATTTATCTATTTATGATCGGCTACTCGATAAAATTGTAAAAATAGGCGTAACTGAAATCTCTCCAGTACAAATGTCGATTAAAGGTAGTGAAGAACTTTATATGCGGGCTTTAGATAAAGCGATAATTGATGCCAAAGAGAAAGCCCAACGCATAGCAAATCAGGCAGGTGTTAAATTGGGAGCACTAAAGTATTTAAAAGAAACATCTTATGGTGGACATAGTCGTTTCTCATTTACAAGTGAAGCTTTACAGGATACTTTTTCATCTTCAGTTGGACAAAGAGCTATTTCGGCACAAGTAATTGCAACTTTTTCACTTCAACGATAGATATATGACGTATATCTCTTTAATTTGGGACGCTATCAGGGTATGTTATGCGTTTTTAAGTAATCCTAATGGGTCGTATGAATAAAAATACACTTTATCAAGAATTATTAGCGCAAACATCAGCCATTATTAATGACGAACCCGATGTTATAGCAAATATGGCGAATATAAGTGCTTTACTGTTTGAAAAGTTAACTGATGTTAATTGGGTTGGTTTTTATCGTGTGGTTGCTAACGAATTAGTTTTAGGGCCTTTTCAAGGTAAAATTGCTTGTATTAGAATACCTGTAGGTAAAGGTGTCTGCGGTACAGCTGTTAGTGATGGTTCAACACAACGTATCGCTGACGTACATAGCTTTTCTGGTCACATAGCCTGCGATGCAACTAGCAATGCAGAGATTGTTATCCCCGTTAAAATTGATGGAAAAGTTGTTGGAGTGTTAGATATAGACAGCACAAAATTCGACCGTTTTGATAAAGAAGATCAAACAGGCTTAGAAGAAATAATAACTCTATTTGAAAATATCATGATTAAACATGGCGTGGTAAACTAATGAAAGAATTTGTAGTTATTCATGATTATCTTGTTTCTGAGGCTGTAGTTGGAGATTGGGATGGTAATGAAGAACTTGTTGCTGAACGTATCAATGAGATTTATCATCTGGTATATGATTTAGCAGAAGAAGATATTGCATCAGAAGAGTTAGAACAACTCTTAGCATTGGTGTGGGATACATGGATAGGGCAAGATGCTCTACCTGATTTAGACAGTGATGATATTCATGATTGGTGCCGACATTTGTTGGAAAACCGTGAACAATATCTCGAAAATTAAAAATTATTTTAAAAGTTGTATTTATGGAAACTAAACCAGAAAGTGAAGTTAGCGTTAACGCTGAAACAAGTAGTGAAGCACAAGTTGAAACAAGTGAAGCACAAGTTGAAACAAGTGAAGCACAAGTTGAAACAAAACCAGAAACGAAACGTGCCAGCACAAAAGAGATTATTAACTATTTAGTTAAGAAATTTCCGGCCTGTTTTTCGGTTGAAGGCGTTGCTAAACCATTAAAAGTGGGAATATTTCAAGAGTTAGCAGAAAAGTTGGCTGATGATGAAATGGTTAGCAAAACACGCTTACGTCAGGCTCTTAGACATTACACCAGCAGTTGGCGTTATCTTAAATCAGTCAAACTTGGCTGCTTTCGTGTAGATATTGATGGTAATGACGCTGCAGAAATTGATCAAGAGCAAGCTGATTACGCTGAAAAAACATTAAAAGAAAGCCAAGAAAAATTTGGTAACAAAAAACCGAGAGACAAAGGACCTAAAAAACCTTATAAGGGTACAAAGACTGAGTCTAAATCGTCTAGTGAGATAAAGAATAAAGCCAAATTTAAAGCTGTAAAGTCAGTTAAACGTCCATCGCAGCCTAAAGTTGAAATAAAACTTAAAGCCGTTACATCCGATGCCGTCTCTATTGGTAAACATGTAAAAGTGAAATTAGGAAATTCTCCTATGGATGCTATAATTACTGAAGTAGCAGGTAACGATGTTAGTGTGCAATTAAATTCTGGCATGGTTGTTAAGACTCAAGTTAAAAATATATTTACTGAATAAATTGGAGTAAACGCATGCAAAAATTCTGTCGTATCGCTATTGCTGTTTCTTTGTCGTTGATGAGTATTAGTACTTTCGCTAACGATGATAAAAATAACGTTGACACGCTTCCTATATTGACTCCAGAGAGTCAGCATTCAACGTCAAGTAAGCGAATCACGGCGCAGTTTACGCGTGCACATTACAAACAAGTCAAAATGGATGATGTACTTTCAGAAAAAATATTTGACCGTTACATTAAACAATTAGATTATTCCCGTAATATATTTTTAGCATCTGATATCGAAGGTTTTGAAAAGCATCGTCTTGATTTTGATAGTGCAATATCTCGCGGCCGTTTAGAAGATGCATATGAAATTTATAACTTTAATTTAAAACGTCGTTTGGAACGTTATGACTACGCATTAAATTTACTTGAAAAACCGTTTAATTTTTCTCTTGATGAAAAGTATAATTTTGATCGTGAAGAGGCGAGTTGGCCAACAAGTGAAGCTGAAATTAATGAGCTCTGGCGATTAAAAACGAAGTATGATGCGCTTAATCTTGCCCTCACGGGTAAAGAATGGCCTAAAATCAAAGAGATTTTGGGTAAACGCTATCGCTCTGCTGTCAAACGTTTAAAACAAAGTGAAAGTGAAGATGTTTTTCAAATAGTGATGAATAGTTTTGCTCGCGTCGTAGAGCCTCATACATCTTATCTATCTCCACGTAATGCTGAACGTTTTCAAATGGAAATGAACCTTTCATTAGAAGGTATTGGCGCAGTTCTTCGTGCGGAAGAAGATTATACCGTGATCCAAAGTGTTGTATCAGGAGGACCTGCTGATAAATCAAATGAGCTGAAACCAAAAGATAGAATTATTGGTGTTTCTCAAGATAAAAAAGATTTTGTTGATGTTATTGGTTGGCGTTTAGATGATGTAGTTGAGCTTATAAAAGGTCCAAAGGGTAGTAAAGTTAGACTGCAAATACTACCCGGTGAATCAGATGACGCTTCTAATACTAAGATTGTTTCAATTGTAAGAGATAAAATTAAACTTGAAGATCGAGCTGCAAAGTCCGAGGTGTATTTCGAAAAGAAAGGTGATGAAAATAGTAAAAAATTAGGTGTTATTAATATTCCTAGTTTTTACAATAACCTTTCAAGAGATGTAAAAGCCGAAATTGAGAAATTAAAAGCGGATGGTGTAGAAGGTATTATTGTTGATTTGCGAGGCAACGGTGGAGGCTCACTAATAGAAGCAACACGTCTAACAGGGTTGTTTATTGACAAAGGCCCGGTTGTTCAGATTCGAGATGGCGCAAATCGTATTCAAGTAAATAGTGATAATGATGGCATCAGTTACTATAACGGGCCTTTGACTGTTATGGTGGATCGTTTTAGTGCATCAGCTTCTGAAATCTTTTCGGCAGCAATTCAAGATTATGGTCGAGGTGTGATTGTAGGTGAACATACATTTGGTAAAGGCACTGTACAACAGCACCGTGGTTTAGGGCGCGTATACGATTTATATGAAAAGCCTTTTGGTAGTATCCAATTCACAATTGCAAAATTTTACCGTATAGATGGTGGTAGTACTCAACATCGAGGTGTTTTACCTGATATTGCTTTTCCTTCTGCAGTCGATCCAGAAGATTGGGGAGAGAGTAGGGAAAAAAATGCCTTACCTTGGGATCAAATACCTAAAGCAAGATACAATAAATTGAGTGATATTAATGCAGACCTAGCCTATTTAAATTCGCTATATGTTGAGCGCATTAAAGAAAATAAAGAATTTAATTATTTACTTGAAGATATTAATGTTTATCAAGCTGAAAAAGATGATAAATCAATTTCACTTAATATAGAGCACCGTAAAGAAAAACGTGAAACGAGAAAAGCTAAACAACTAGCACGCACTAATGAACGTTTAGTTCTTTTAGGTAAAGAAAAAGTGACATCTTTAGATGACTTGCCAGATGAGTTAGATGAATTAGATCCATTCTTAGAAGAAACAGCTCGTATTACATTTGATTTAGTCTCGCTTGGTCAGGTTGCGAAGAAATAAATAAATATTTAAAGTTATAAAAACCGCCTTTAAGGCGGTTTTTTTATATAAAAGCAAAATTTTTGCATATTTATATAAACGACAACCAGCTTGGACGAGTTGTTTGCACTGTAGTTGTAATAAATTGCTTGCAACCAACGAATAGTCAAGGCATGTTAACCACCTTATAAATAATAAGAATTACATTACAAAGGTAAAGCGTATTTATGTCAGATCCTATTACAACAAAAGAACCTAGCTTTCTTGATGCAATCATTCCCTTGGTTGCTCTTATTGCTATGTTGGCGGCATCGGTCTCTTATTTCGCCGATAATTCTTCATTTGGACCTAACCAAATAGCGTTGCTATTGGCCATGGGAATCGCATGTTTAATTGGTATTAAAAATGGTTATACATGGGGGTCAATAGAAAAGGCGATAATTGATGGAATTTCAATTTCATTAGGAGCCGTTCTAATCTTATTAACCGTAGGTGCTTTGATAGGAACGTGGTTGTTGTCTGGTACGGTGCCTACAATGGTCTATTATGGATTAAAAATAATAGATCCCAGCTGGTTTTATGCGGCTACATGCTTAGTATGTGGCATCGTAGCAATGAGTATAGGTAGCTCTTGGACTACAGCTGCAACGGTAGGTGTAGCATTTATTGGTATCGCAACGGGATTTGAAATGTCTACCGCAGTGACCGCGGGGGCCGTAATTTCAGGTGCATATTTTGGCGACAAATTGTCACCATTATCTGAGACAACAAACCTTGCGCCAGCTGTAGCGGGTAGCGAGCTATTTGAGCATATTCGTTATATGTTATGGACAACTATACCATCGATTTCAATTGCACTAATTTTATTTCTATTTATTGGTTTTAATCATTCTGCTGACAATGTAGGTAGCACCGCTGCCATTGAAACATTAACCAATACACTAGAATCAACATATAATATTACGGTTTTAAACCTTATCCCTTTACTTGTCTTACTTGTCTTGGCATTTAAGAAAATGCCTGCGTTTCCTGCTGTCGCTATTGGCGCAATTATTGGAGCCATATGGGCGGCAGTTTTTCAACAAGAACTGATTTTTACAATGGCTAAAGAAGGAGTAAGCCATACTCATGCATTGATCACTGTTATTTGGACAGCTTTTTTTGATGGTGTTGTCGTGAGTACAGGTAACAATGAGATTGATAAATTACTAAGCCGCGGTGGCATGTCTAGCATGTTGAATACTATTTGGTTAGTGATATGTGCGTTAAGTTTTGGTGCTGTTTTAGAGCATTTAGGAATGCTTAAGAAGTTTGTTGCGTCAATTTTAAAAGCAGCTAAGTCAACTGGTAGTTTAATAACCAGTACCGTAGCCACCTGTATTGGCACAAACTTAATTACTGCTGACCAATATATGGCAATAGTTATGCCTGGCAGGATGTACAAAGAGGAATATGCTCGAAGAGGGCTACATCCCACTGTATTAAGTCGTACACTTGAGGACTCTGGAACGATAACTTCACCTTTAATTCCATGGAATACCTGTGGTGCATTCATGTTTGGTGCATTAGCTTTGACTTCATATGAGTATATATATTATTGCTTCTTTAATTTAATTAATCCTGTTTTAGCCATCATATATGGTTATGTAGGCTATAAAATTAGATACTTTAAGGATAATTAAGAAAAATTTGTTAAAATAAATAATTATTCAATTAAAAGCCTGTAAATTACAGGCTTTTTACATTCTACTTTCAAATTTATTGTTGAGTTAACCAAGATACTCAATGGTGAACACTAAGGACTTTTAATATGGCAGGTTTTGTTGCCCGTGTATTAGCTGATTATACCAAAAGCCAATTTAATATTTTATCTACCGATTTAACCTTTGAACTTGAAGATGAAGCGACCATTGTTACTAACGTTATGCAAATTAGCAAAGTCGTTAGTGGTAGCGCCTCATTGAAATTAGATGGTGAGCAATTAAACTTGTTATCAATTTCTTTAAATGAAAACAAACTTTCCAAAGAAGAATATCAATTAGAGAGTGGTGCGCTTGTTTTTGAAACAACAATGTCATTATTTACTTTAACAATTGTGACAAAAATTAACCCTTTAGAAAATACTTCACTAGAAGGTTTATATAAATCAGGTACCGCCTTTTGTACTCAATGTGAAGCCGAAGGTTTTCGCCGTATTAGCTATTATTTAGACAGACCTGATGTTATGGCTAAATTTAGTACCAAAATTATTGCGGATAAAAAAGCTTATCCCTCTTTATTGTCTAATGGAAATAAAATAGCAGAAGGAGAGCTAGGTGATGGTCGACACTTTGTGACTTGGCAAGACCCTTTTCCAAAACCTTGTTATCTATTTGCCCTTGTTGCAGGGGATTTTGATATTTTACAAGACACCTTTACTACCAGTTCTAATCGAAACGTTGCGTTAGAAATTTTTGTTGATAAAGGAAATTTGCTAAAAGCTAAACATGCAATGGCGTCACTTAAACATTCAATGAGTTGGGATGAAAAAACCTTTGGCCTTGAATATGATCTTGATATTTATATGATCGTCGCTGTAGATTTTTTTAATATGGGAGCAATGGAAAATAAAGGACTAAATGTTTTTAATAGTAAGTTTGTATTAGCAGATGACACAACAGCAACGGATACCGATTATTTTAATATTGAAGCTGTCATTGCACATGAATACTTTCATAATTGGACCGGAAACCGTGTCACCTGTCGTGATTGGTTTCAGTTGAGTTTAAAGGAAGGGCTAACCGTTTTTCGCGATCAACAATTTAGTGCAGATATGAATTCTGCCGCGGTATGTAGAATCCAAAATGTTAGAGTATTACGTTCTTTACAGTTTGCTGAAGATGCAGGTCCAATGGCACATGCTATTCGCCCCGAGAAAGTACTGGAAATGAATAACTTCTATACGCTAACTGTCTATGAGAAAGGTGCTGAGGTTATTCGCATGTTACATACATTGCTTGGGCTGGATAATTTTAGAAAAGGAATGAACCTTTATTTTGAACGTTTTGATGGTATGGCGGTAACTTGTGATGACTTTATCAATGCAATGGCTGATGCTTCAGACGTTGACCTTACTCAATTTAAAATGTGGTATAGCCAAGCAGGTACGCCTCTATTAGAAGTAAAAGAAGATTTTAATAAAGCAACGGGCCAATTTGCTTTAACAATCACCCAACATAATGCAGTAACCAAAAATCAACCAGAGAAATTTTCATTACACATTCCTGTTAATATTGAAATTATCTCTGATAGGCAAGGTAAGCAAGAAAAACAATTACTTGAATTAAAACAAAAGCAGCAGCAGTGGGTATTTAAAGGTTATAAAGAAAAACCAGTCATTGCCTTCTTAGGCGAATTTTCCGCACCTGTAAACATTGACTACCCGCAAAATGACGAAGAACTAGAAACTGTGATGCTTTATGCAAAAGATGAGTTTTGTCAGTGGGATGCAGGTCAAAAATTATTAATAAACTATATTAAAGATTTAGTGGTAACGCCTGATTTAATTTTATCAAACAAGATATTATCGATATTTTCACAAGTTTTAACAAGTGATATAGACAATGCTTTAAAAGCAGAACAATTAACATTACCCACATTTGATGAAATTGCTGCAGCAATTACCGAAGTTGACCCCATTAAGTTAGTTGCAGCCATTGCTCAGTTAAAATATTTTTTGGCGTCAGGTCTTGAAGATACCCTTACAGCTACCTATCGTATATGTGTATCTAAGAATTATACAAACGATAAAATGGCTATAGGACAGCGAGCACTTAAAAATATTTGTCTTTCGTATTTAGCAATGCTCGACAGTAGTGAAGCATTGGTAAGTGAGCATTATAACAACTCAGATAATATGACAGATACGTTAGCTGCCTTGTCTTCAAGTGCTAAAAACAGCCTTGTTTGTTATGATCAGCAAATGAAAGCTTTTGAAGAAAAGTGGCAAGAGACTAATTTGGTCATGGACAAATGGTTTTCAATTGCGGCTTCATTCTCAGGTGATGATATATATCAACGTCTAAATCAACTTTTGGCGCACCCTTTATTCACGTTGAAAAACCCTAATCGAGCTCGCTCTCTTATCGGAGCTTTTGCCGCACATAACCCTAAACACTTTCACTGTAGTAGTGGTCGTGGTTATCGTTTCTTAGCAAAACAAATTTCTTTACTTAATGAAATAAATCCACAAGTTGCTTCACGTTTGATAACGCCCTTGATTCAGTTTGAAAATTTTGATAAGAATCGTCAGCAATTAATGAAAATAGAATTAAAACAATTAGCGTTGCTTCCTAAGTTATCGAAGGATCTTAAAGAAAAATTAGATGCGGCGTTAGCTTAATTATAATGGAGCAGTGGTACTATAGGTCGACCTGTTACTTATCAATAGGTTGATTGGTAATAAAGCGGCCCATTTTTCCACTGCTTTGCACTTACGATGAGTATTATGAAGTACTATTTCACTATTAACATGACCTATGAAGACTTTCTTCCGTTTTATCAAGGCAAGGCATCTACTGTCTCCGTCTTGACTACGCAGGGACAAAGGATGCAATTTCCAGCCATGCATCTTAAAAAGTATTTAACCCGAATAGGTATCAGGGGGTATTTTTGTATGAATACTGAAAATAATAAATTTTTATCATTGGAGAAAATCTACTAATTAGAGTTTATGCTTTAAACAGTGGTCTGACCATCTGGTGATTAAAGGCTCTCATACGCTATACCTAAACAACAGCTATTTCATTCACTTAGTAGTTCACCGAAAGAACAAATTCCCCACGTTTAAAACAAGTGTTTTAAACGCTATGTGTTGAGAGCGCTTTTCTCTTGTGCAAGTCCATGAAATACAGCATCTTAATAAATGTTTTTTACTCTTGCCAGTAAGATGAAATGATGCAATTATTGTTTTATCCCACTATAGTGGAATGGAATAATAAAAATTAAAACACCTTATTTCGAGTTTGGGGAGAGAAATAAATGAAACATAGCCTGCGCGGTAGGTTTTATAAAAAGCCACTTGCAATCAGTATTACAACAGCATTGTTATCAATAGCAGTAACAAATGCTCAAGCTAAGAATTTCCAAGTCGGCAAATTCGACATCAGTTTTGACTCCACATTTTCAGTTGGTTCAAGCTGGCGTGTGGAAGATAGAAATTGGAACGATAGTGTCGGTAAATCAAATAACCTGAATAATGGTTTCAATTTTAATCAATACCATCCAGTATTAAATGTAAATCCAGATGCAGCAACAGTTTGGAACGGTGCAGGTACCTATTCAACAAATGGTGATAACGGTAACTTAAATTATGATTCAGGGGAGAGCTTTTCACAAATTGTAAAAGGCTCCCATGATCTAGATATACGTTATGAGAATGTCGGGGTATTTGTTCGTGGCATGTATTTCTATGATTTTGAAATGATGGATAACGACCGCGCTTGGACAAATCCAAGTTCAGGTGTTGTAAATGATCCATGTCGTGATGATGAAGCAGAAAAGCAACTTTGTCGTGATGTACGATTATTAGATGCATTTGTTTATGGTGATTTTGAATTAGGCGAAATGCCTTTATCTGTTCGTGTTGGTCAGCAAGTTATCAGTTGGGGTGAGAGTACTTTAATTTCACATGGGATTAGTGAATTAAACCCTGTTGATATTGCTCGTTTAAAAGCCCCCGGCTCAGAACTAAAAGAAGCTTTTATTCCATTTGGCGCTGTATGGGCATCACTTGGTGTTACAGAAAATTTTAATGTTGAAATGTTTTATCAGTACAGTTGGGAAAAAACAATTTTACCTGCACCTGGTAGCTATTTTTCGACAAATGACTTTGCCGGTGACGGTGGGCAATACAACAATGTGCAATTAAACTTTGCTAGCAACCCTGATATGGATTTAGATTTTTTAATTTCAGGATTAAATGCATTACGGGCGCAGGTCCTCAATGGTACAGTCGATATGGCTGATGCAGGCGATGCTTATGTTACTGCATTTCCAACAAAAATTACGCTTAGAAAAGATGATGCAGTTAATGAACCCGAAGACGGTGGGCAGTACGGTTTACGTTTATCATGGTATCTACCAGAATTAAATGATACCGAACTAAGCTTTTATTATATGAACTACCATAGTCGTCGTCCTGTTTTCTCGGGGATCACCTCAGACTTTGGTGCGGAAGCTTTAGCTCAGGATGTAGGTTTATTGTTATCTGAAGGAATTACTTATGATAACTACTCAGATTTACAAGCATTCTCAAGTGTTGAATTAGACTATATTGAAGATATAGAACTTTATGCAATGAGCTTTAATACGGCAATAGGAACTACATCTGTCGCCGGTGAAGTAACTTATCGTCAAGACGAACCATTACAAATAGATGATGTTGAATTACTCTTTGCGGCAATGCCACAACAGTTAGCCAATGATTTAGGACGTTCAGAACTCGATGGTGTTTCTCAAATGCCGACTGTTCAAGGTGGTGAAAGAGCCAACGGCTTTATTTTGTCTGACACCTTACAGGCTCAGTTTACCATAACCAATTTGTGGGGACCTACATTAGGTGCCGGTCAGTTCACTACGTTATTAGAAGTTGGTGGCATTAACATTCAAGATATGCCTGATAAAGACGTATTACGTTTAAATGGTCCAGGTACCGCTAGAAATGGTGGGATAGCAGGAAAAGAAGGGCTGGAAGCGGCATTACAAGATGGTGTTGAACAAAACCCATTTCCTGACGAATTTGCTTGGGGATATCGTTTAGTTGGTAAACTTGCTTATAATAATGTTTTTGCAGGTATAAATATTTCACCTCGCATCGTTTTCTCACATGATGTGCAAGGAATTACGCCTGACCCACTGTTTTTGTTTGTGGAAGACCGTAAATCACTATCTTTTGGTACAACCTTTGATTACCAAAGTCGTTGGTCCGCAGATGTTAGTTATAATCGATTCTTTGATGGTGTAGGTACGACTAACCAAATGGCAGACCGTGATTATGTGTCTTTCAGTATCAAGTATTCAATATAGGAGCTGCTCTATGAAAAAAATAATTAAAAAGATGACATTAGTGTCAATCGCTGTTTCTTTAACATTAGTTGGAACGTCGGCTTCTGCTAAAATAAGCGCCGAACAAGCGGCTCGACTTAGTAAAGATCTAACACCCGTTGGTGCTGTACGTGCGGCCAATGAAGATGGTTCAATTCCCGCATGGGACGGGGGGATCACTTCTGCTCCAGCGAATTATAAGGTGGGAGATCACCATCAAGACCCTTTTGCTGAAGATAAAGCCTTGTTTACAGTATCAGCAAAGAATCTTGAACAATATAAAAATGTATTAACTCCGGGACAAATTAAGCTATTTGAGACTTACCCAGATACTTACAAAATGAATGTCTACCAAACGAGACGTTCTGCGTCGTATCCTCAGCATGTTTATCAGGCGAGTATCGATAATTCAATACGCTCTGAATTAGTTGAAGAGGGTAATGGTATTACGCAAGCGGCGGTAGGAATTCCTTTTCCTATACCGGCTAATGGTTTAGAAGCTATTTGGAATCATATACTACGTTATCGTGGTGAGGCACTGACCCGAGAAGGTGGTCAGGCAGCACCAACGGCATCGGGTGATTATACCTATATGGGGTTTGATGATCAGTTGATGTTACCTTATGGTATGAAGGGCGCTTCACCGGATGAATTACAAAAAACCAATATTTTATTCAAATTTAAACAAAAAGTGACTGAACCTGCTCGACTTGCGGGCACGGCCCTATTAGCTTATGAAACGATGGATCAAATAAAAACGCCTCGTCAAGCGTGGACATACAACACCGGACAACGTCGCGTACGCCGTGCTCCTAATGTTGCTTATGATACTCCAGGTACCGCTTCAGATGGTTTACGTACAACAGATGATTTTGATATGTTTAACGGTGCACCAAACCGTTATAATTGGACGTTAAAAGGCAAAAAAGAGTTATTGATACCTTATAACGATTATCGTTTGCATAGTGATCAATTAACTTACGATCAAATCTTACAGCCAGGTCATATTAATCCTGAACATGTTCGATATGAAAAACATCGAGTGTGGGTTGTTGAAGCAAGCTTAAAGGCTGATACACGACATATTTATAAAAAACGTGTCTTCTTTATTGACGAAGATAGCTGGCAAGTGGCAGTAACAGATATTTACGATAGCCGCGATGAATTATATCGTGTCGGTGTTGCTCATGGTATTAATTACTATGAAGTCCCTACACAATGGTCTACGCTTGAAGTATTTCATGATTTACAATCTCGCCGTTATATTGCGATGGGCTTGGATAATGAAACAAGAATGTATGACTTTTCAGCACCTTTGAAAGATTCATCATTTACTCCTTCTGCTTTAAGGCGAGAAGGGCGTCGTTAATCTTCTTATTTAAGCATCCTATTTATTAGGTGTTAAACGGCTGACAGTAGTCAGCCGTTTTTGTTTAAAACTAATTACATATATTTTCGGAGTTTAATCATTTGATGAAACGTTCTATCGCTTTGGTACTCTTTTATTTTTTCAGTCATCATGTTTTGGCTAGTAATACACCAATAGCTTCAGTGAATGCACCTTTAGCAAGTAAATCCTTGTTACTTGATATTGCCAACGTCGAACAACAAAAACTGGTCGCTGTGGGCGAGCGTGGGCATATTCTACTTTCCACAGATGCATCTCATTGGCAACAAGTACAAGTGCCCGTACAAGCAACACTTACCAGTGTCTACTTTATAAACTCTTTGAAAGGTTGGGCCGTTGGTCATGATGCGACGATTATAAATACAATTGATGGTGGAAAAACATGGCATATTCAACAGTTTATGCCTGAATTGGAAAAACCCTTATTAAGTGTTGTTTTTAAAAATGATTTGGAGGGTATTGCCGTTGGTGCATATGGTCAGTTTTTTAGAACAGAAGACGGCGGTAGCCAATGGCATAGTGAATTTCATCAGGAGTTCTTATTTCCAGAAGACGTTGAATATTTAGAAGAGCTTAAAAATGAGGATGAAGAGGCATATCTTGACGAAAGATCAAGTATTCTTCCACATTTTAACCGTGTTGTTAGTGATGGTCGTACTTTGTATCTCGTAGGCGAAATAGGTCTTATTGCTAAAAGTAATGATTTTGGTAAAAACTGGCAAAAACTTGCAGAAATTTACCAAGGTTCATTTTTTGATTTAACCAGAACACAAGAAGGAAATTTAGTGGTCGTTGGTCTTCGTGGTAATGCATTTAGAAGTTTAAAAAATGGAACTCCATGGCAGCATAGTGAAACTAAAACAACAGCATTATTAAATGACTTGGTATTATCCGATGACAACAGAATTTTTGTTCTAGGTAATAATGGTGTGCTCCTTGAGAGTAGAGATGACGGTCAAACGTACATACAGCACATTCAGGAAGATGGTAAACCATTAATAGCTGGGGTTTGGTTTAACAATAAAATTATTGCGGTTTCTGATATTGGCATCAAAACCATAACGCTAAATTCGCCAGGGTTTAATTAAAAATGACTATTAATTCTGTAACTAATCGTCTTGAAGTAGGATTATTTCGACAACGTTTTTTAGTACTTTCACTTTTTGTTATTATCAGTATATTTCTTCTATTCCAAGCAACACAAATCAAACTTGACGCGTCATTTACTAAAAATATACCGCTCAATCATACTTATATGAAAACCTATTTGAAACATAGGGAGAATTTTGGTGGAGCAAATAATATTCTTATCTCCGTTTGTAATGAAGAAGATGACATTTTTAATGCAACCTTTTTTAACGCGTTAAAAGGTGTTCATGACAAATTATTCTTTATTCCAGGGGTTGATCGAATTCAAGTCAAATCTTTATTTTCACCGAGTACTCGATTTGTTGAAATCGTTGAAGATGGTTTTGCTGGTGGACCCGTTATTCCTGCAAATTTCAAATCAGATACGCAAGGTTTGACCATAGTAAAATCTAATATTGAAAAGTCGGGCATAGTCGGTAGTTTGGTCTCTGACGATTATAGTTGTGCGATGGTAAAAGCTTCTTTAATGGAAACGGATCCCAGTACAGGTGAAAAATTGGATACCATATTATTTTCAGAGCAACTTGAAAAAGAAGTACGCAATGAATTTGAGAAAAATGGTATCTCAGTTCACATCATTGGTTTTGCTAAAATGGTAGGAGATGTTGCTAATGGTGCAAAAGGTGTTGTTACCTTTTTTGGCGTTGCAATAGCGATAACAGCTGTAATGGTATTTTTCTTTTGTCATTCTATTCGGCTTACCATACTACCTATAGCATGTTCTCTCGTTGCCGTTATATGGCAGCTAGGGTTGTTATCAACGTTGGGTTTTGGTCTAGATCCAATGTCGATTTTGATCCCTTTTCTAGTATTTGCTATCGGTGTTAGCCATGGTGTACAAATGATCAATTCCGTGGGTAAATTTGTTATTGGCGGGAAAACGAGTTTACAGGCTGCACAGTTGAGTTTTAGAGCCTTATTAATACCAGGTGGTATTGCCTTATTATCGGATACCGTTGGTTTTTTAACCTTACTCTCCATCGATATTGGTATTATTAAAGAACTTGCCATTACTGCTTCACTAGGTGTAGCTATGATCATTTTAACCAATTTGATTTTACTGCCTTTGCTGGTTTCTTATGTGCATGTATCTAAAAACTTTGGTCAAAAAAGAGCAACAGATAATGTCCCTAAGCAAACTGAGAGTAGCATTTGGCACGCTATGGCTAAATTTGCAAACAAAGGACCTGCTACTGTTATTTTAGTGATCACCTTTTTATTGTTTATAGCAGGCTTGTATTATTCTCAAAATTTAAAAATTGGTGAATTACATGCAGGTGCCCCGGCATTACATGAATCATCAAGATATAACAAAGATACTTTCTTAATTACCGATAGATATGCGATCAGTGTTGACTATATGTCAGTAATTATTGAAAGCATTCCTGATGCATGTACACATCATAGTATTATGGACGCATTGGATAAGTTTCAATGGCGAATGGAAAATGTAGAAGGTGTGCAGTCGGCAATTAGCTTAGCATCAGTATCAAAGGTCGTTAATTCGGGATATAACGAAGGAAATGCCAAATGGAGAGTTCTTTCTCGTAATCAACAAACGTTAGTACAATCTATTGCCCGTATTCCATCGACGAGTGGTTTATTGAATAATAACTGCAGTGTTATGCCTGTTATTTTGTTTTTAGCTGATCATAAGGCTGAAACTATTAACGCCGTGATAAAAGAAGTCAAGCTAGCAGCAAAAGATATACAACTTGATAATTTAGAGTTTAAATTGGCTTCTGGTCCTATAGGAGTGATGGCTGCGACAAACGAAGCGGTTGCAGAAGCGCAACTACCGATGATGATCTATGTATATAGCGCTGTTATATTATTATGTTTGATCAGTTTTAGAAGTTTACGTGCAACAATATCCGTTGTTTTACCTTTATTTGTCGTTTCAACCTTAGCACAGTGGTTAATGACTGTACTTGATATCGGTTTAACAGTATCGACATTACCTGTTATTGCTTTAGGGGTAGGTATCGGTGTTGATTATGGTATTTATATTTTGTCCACTATGAGCGAAAAACTCAGAAATGGAGATTCGGTAAACGTTGCATATTTGCAAGCATTACAAGAGCGGGGTAGTGCAGTATTAATTACCGGGGTTACTCTAGCTATTGGTGTTTCGACTTGGTTCTTCTCTGATTTAAAGTTTCAAGTTGATATGGGGATATTACTTACATTTATGTTTTTGGTTAATATGTTGGCGTCAGTAATTGTATTACCTGCACTTGCAGCGTTTTTGTGGCCAAATAAAAATATAGAAGTAAAATAATTGCTTACTTTTTAATATCACATTAATTGCATAAATAAACACGAAAATGGCCGAGAGGTCATTTTCTATTTATAGCAAGTGAATAAACAACTATATATTTCGTAGATTTGTTTAAGCTCTCTACTCTTTTCAGAAAAAAACACTCGCAATAGCCTAAAATTACTAATAAAATCATTCAGGCAGTCTATGATAATAGACACAGATAATAAATTTTATGATTGACATGTGGTCAAATCGTGAAAGTTAATGTAAAAGTTAACCAATTAATTACGAATAATATAAAAATTACATACATTATTTTTCAAGCGTTTTATCCAAAAAGGAAAAAGGCATGGCGTTAGTAGACGGTTTACCTTCAGTTATACTGAATAACGTAGCACAATTAATACAACAAAAAGTACCATCAAAAATAGCACCGATTGTCGAGCAGTTTGCTGATTTACTGTATGGCAATATTTCAACTCTTGATTTAGCTCGTCGAAATGACAGTGATATGTACGGCGCTACATTAAGCTTGTGGAATTCTCTTAATGATCATCAAGATAATACTCCAGTAATAAAAGTTTTTAATCCACAAGTCTCTAAACATGGCTGGAAATCTAGCCATACGATTATCGAAGTTATTATTAGTGACATGCCTTTTTTGGTTGACTCTTTAAGAATCGCATTGAGTCGAATGTCACTTTCTCCTCATTTAATGCTTAATTGTCCAATTAAAATTATTCGCGATAAAAAAAACCAAATTAGCCAATTATCAGCGGCTTCCGATGATTCTATCAAATCAACATCGATTGAAACTGTATTTTTTATAGAGATTGATCGCCAAACCGAACAAAAAGTACTTGATAAAATTACAACCGAACTTCGTTCTGTGCTCAGTGATATTTCTTTAACGGTTACAGATTGGCAACCAATGAAGAAAAAATTAAACGAAGTCATTGG